>JAAUYH010112204.1_pt1 | contig 13029 bp, 5 predicted proteins | sample 7278061 | NCBI WGS metagenome assembly JAAUYH01 (sample SAMN14350203, study PRJNA611818) | marine sediment metagenome | isolation source: surface marine sediment (0.6m) | place: French Polynesia: Moorea | collected 2018-08
GTCAAGGAATAAAACTCAAGATCTTTTAAAACATATATTTCAGTCCTAAACATGTTTGTCCCAATAATTACAATGACTTGCATGCTTCAGAATTTATTTCTATATCCTGTTGATCAATCAGCTCCAGATTGCAGTTGAGAACTATAGCATAACTTGTTATTAGTGACCAGTGTTGCATTTCCATTAGGCAATATTATAGTCAAGTGGCCATTGGTAGCACAGAGCATTTGGTATCACTTACCCTGTATTTACCTTTTCATTGGGGGTCTGATATGACAGGGGCCAAAGATCAAAACAAATTGATGTGACATTTTTGTGACTGCAAATGATTAGTCCCATTCAAAGAAACAGATTAAACCATTAAGCATTGGACCAAACACAGGTGCCCCATCTTTACCTTGATCTTGTAATTGTTTAAGGTAATAGAGATGTTATCTGATGCTGCCAAACTCACACATCCGATCCACATCAATCTGGTGCCACATGACATGGTGTTTGCAGGTCTCTAGGGCTATCATACGGCTCCTGGTTAATGATAGAGACCTGATCACACAGCCCTTGTGGTGTCAGGTAATGTCATGGAGAAGGTTAACAAATATGTCAAAGATATCGTTTATGATTTATTGCTGTCTTAGGATTTTTGTGAAATGTGAATGTAGATGTAAATACTGTATTTCGCCATCGGACTGCCCATACCTGCATCATCCGTGACCCACCCCTAAACTTGGGAAAATCTCAATTTTTTGCCCTCTTTATTTAATGTTCATCCAACAGCCCACCCCAAGACTAAAAATCCCAATTAATCATCCATGGGCCCTTCAGCTGCGAAATACGGTACCTTAATTATGTGATATTAGTATCAAGCAGCCTAATGAAATATTGACCATCACCCACTATTCTTGCATATTTTTCACAGAAATAGATTTCATCCCTAGCTGTTTTTCCCATACATGGGTAATTCTCATCCTGAATGTTATATTCAGTTATGTGTTATTTTTTAGAAAGTCAGTGTCTACCAACTACTAAATTCAGTCAGCTGGGAACATTGCATGTTTATCATGGGGTCTACATGGGAGAGAAGCCATATTCCCTGTAAAGTATACAATATAATATGATAATTTTATAAAAAGTATTCACAGTTTAGTCTGGGATATCACATGACCAGTTTTTTGTATCATTGATATATATGCTATTATTATATCATTTATTCGGACTCAATTACAATAATTGTTCCAATTAAAAGAAAAAAAAAGTTTAAAAAGAAGATAAAAAATATATACAGCATCTTGAAACATAGTCCATAATTCTATCAGTCCACATTCATTTGCACCCTTGCCCGGAAATCCAGGGCCGGCTACACCTTCAAGCATATTATCACACATTTGCTCTGTATGATCATGTATATGTCCAATGATTAATCACTGATATGTCTTAGATCTATCTATTCGTTTTTTCTTACATTCTTTATGACACTTAGCTGCCATTAGGCAAAAGACACAAATATATGTACCACATCCTAAACATTTGTGAAGTTTGCTGTCATGTCTCCGGCCATTGTGGCTGTAATGACACTCATGTCCATCAGAGTCTGTCCCATCCACATCAGAATCAGAATGGCAGCTTAGTCTATTGTCATGGTTATCAACGTTAGGCAAGCAATTTGGGGGTACACATAATTGAAAAGATCTGTCTAATTGATGTGGAGTATTTGGTTCAGATACACTGTCCTCTTTGATTAGGATGTTTTCAAGAGAAAGGTCCATGTGGTTTTGTGTACTATTGTGTTCACTCATCTGTGGAGGGCTGACTGGCTGATCAATATGGAGTGAAGGACTGTTTGGGGTGCCATGGTTCACTGGATCTGGAACATGTACAGGGCTTAGTATACCTGTCTGGCTCACCTGTGAAATGTCATGGCTATTCTCCATACCTCCCTCCCCTCCATTCCTTGGCAATTCCACATTTTCTGCTGCTAATTCCTTACTTTTGCTTCTTGTTACCCTCTTCTCTTGGATTCTTTGATTGTCTCTCTTCATTCTAGCTGGTGACTTCTTTGTAAAGCAGACTTTAGTACCATTTCCAGGTTCATCTTGGGAGCCATTGTTATGTCCACCAAAACGAATCTTAAGAGTCACACCAACTTTTTCCCCATAAATCTGCCAAGATCTAAGGGTGTTGTTCTCCATCAAAGTTGCCAACAGGTCCTTCAAACATTTGGGAAGTTCCTTATTATCACTAGCTGGCATATTCCAGTTGGTGTTCATACAAAAAGCAACAAAATATGGAGATCTCTGTGTATTGACTTTTGATTCTGGCTGTTCCAACAACTATAAAACATCTGAATCTGAATCTGAATCTGAATAGGTAATCAGCAGAACCTCCTTATGGAGTATAGACGCTGATGCAGTCACACTCAGTCGGAGTGTGCAGTTGGGACCTGCGTCCCGGCCTTCAACTTGCCCTTGAAGGCCAATACACTGTTAGTGCTAACTGTAGATTCTGGTAGAAGATTCCAGTCAAGTACTGTTCTGGGGTAGAAAGAGTATCTATACGAGTTGATATCATATCTTATCTGTTCAAAGTTCTGCTTGTTTGCACATCCTGTTGCTGTTCTATCATATCTTGCTGGCATTTGCCGATCGCGGTCGGGATATTGATTATGACGGGGTACAAGGGTTTCATCTGGCTCAATATTGACATGATTGTGGACAATCTTGTAAAGTAGCGTCAAACGTGTGTCTCTTCTTCTATCTGCTAAGTCTTTCCATTTCAAATCTGCAATCATTTTGGATACACTAACATATTCTTGTTCTTCCTTTAGGTATACCCGATAGTCTCCTTTCACGAATCTGGCTGCCTTCCTTTGTACTCTTTCTATCAAGTTTATGTCCTTCTGTAGGTGAGGGTCCCATACTGCACATGCATACTCTAGTATTGATCGAACCATTGTCAGATATGCTGTTTCTTTCAGGTTGGTGGGACAGTGTTTGAGATTTCTTCTTAGGATTCCTAGGACTTTATTAGCTTTACTTGTTATGTTTTCTATGTGTGGGCTCCAGCTCAGCTCATCGCTGATTGTTACACCTAGGTATTTTGTTTTATCTACCTGGTCAAGGATCTCATTGCATAACTTATAATATCGTTCATACGGTGTTCTTGATCTGGATATTCTCATCACCTGACATTTGGATGCATTAAATCTCATACCCCAAGTGTCTGCCCATTTTTTTAAAGCATCTAGATCCTTTTGGAGATTTATTTGGTCTTGCATGGTTTTGATGGTTCTGTACACTATGCAATCATCAGCAAATAGTCTCATCGTAGTTTCTTTTGAGACACATTTGGGGATATCATTGATGAACAACAGGAATAGCAATGGACCTAAGACTGTGCCTTGGGGTACCCCCGAGTCCACATGTATCCATTTTGAGCTTTTACCATCAACTACTACTCTCTGGTCTCTTTGTTTTAGAAATGCTGATATCCAGTTGTGGATGTTCCCTTTAATACCATAATATCTCAATTTGTATAGCAGTTTGTCATGTGGTACAGTGTCGAAAGCTTTAGAGAAGTCCAGGATGATTATATCAATCTGTTGTTTGGCGTTGTTTTGTTTCATGAGGTCATTAAGTGTTAATAATAATTGTGTCTCACATGAAAATCCATGTCTGAATCCATGTTGTAGTGTCGTTAATATCTTGTGTAGGTCTAGGTGGTTTAGTATATGTCTGCAAAGTATATGTTCCATCACCTTGCAGCATATACAGGTCAGTGATACAGGACGGTAGTTCACTGCAAGGTTCTTGTTCCCCTTCTTGTATATTGGGGCTACATTTGCTTTCAGCCAGTCGTCAGGTAGTGTCCCTGTTTCCAGTGATTGTTTGAAGATCAAAGTCAGTATTGGTGCTAATTCTTCAGCTAGTTCTTTCAGGATTCTGGCTGGGATGTCATCAGGTCCTGGCGCTTTGTTAATTTTAAGGTTTTTAAGCAATTTTTCAACTCCTTTCACATTTATTACTAGATTATCAATTTCCTCATACTCTGGCCCCTCCATTTCAGGCATATCATCATCTTTGTGTTTTGTGAATACTGATTTGAATTGTTCGTTAAGTATTTCTGCTTTGGCCTGGCTATCATTTGTAAGTCCTCCATGTTTAGTCTGTAGTGGAGCAACTCCAGTGTTTTCTTTCTGTTGGGATTTCACGAATCTCCAGAATGGTTTATTATTATCATTGTTCATCCCTTCTATTAACATGTTGTTTATGTAATTCCATCTGGCTCTCCTCAAAGCTTTAAGGGTTTCTTTTTTATGACTGTTATATTTGTTCCAGTCCTTCTTTTTGTGTGTCCGTTTAGCTTTGTTATACAGTCTTTGTTTTTTCCTAATCATTCTTTTGAGAGAGGTATTTAACCATGGTAGGTTCTTTCTAATATTGGTGGTCGTGCATGGTATGTTTAAGTCCATCATTTTGAATACAAATTTTGTGAAATCTTTCCAGTTTGCATTTACTGATCTTTCATCACATTCTTTGAGGTATTCATCATGGAAATCAAGTGCATCCTTTCTCATTTGGTCCCAGTTTGCTTTCTTGTATTTATAAATTTTTCTTGGTTGCTTCTTACTATAACTTGGTTTAATATCGCAATCTGCCACTGGTATGTCATGGTCCGAAATTCCTGGTAATGTGTGCATGCTTTGCACAATTCTAGGTTTGTTTGTGAAGAAGAGGTCAAGTGTCCTTCCCATTCTGGTTGGTTCAATCTGGTGTTGCGTCAAGTCATTGTCCGCTGCTATTTCCAGTAGTTTTTCATGTGGTGCTCGGTGGTCTGGTCTAGGTAGGATTGTGTTATTTTCCCAATCTATGAATCCACAGTTGAAGTCACCACCTATCATTATGATGCTGTTGGAGTTGTTTTTCATTTTTTGTCTAATACTGTTCAATGATCTTTCTAGCATTTTTAGTTGTGCTAAGTTCCCATCAGGTTGTCTATAGAAGACAGCTACATACATTTTCACTCTATTTTTTAGGCTAACTTCAATCCATTTTAGTACTCCAGGAGTGTCTTCTGTGTTTTTGTCATCAGTATTGAGATCTTCAAGGGAGAGTTCTCTGTGATCGTAGCATTCTTTTATTGCAATCATGACTCCTCCACTGTTTAAGGTTCGGTCATCTCTGTATGGCTTGTATCCGAGCTCCTTTAGTTTATTATCCACTTTGTGGATGTCTTTATCCAGTTTGGTTTCAGTCATTATGATTTGATCAAAATCAGTGGTGTGAATAAGGTATTCAAGCTCACCTAATTTCCCTTTAATACTATTGGCATTGACTATTGCTGATCTCCATTGTCTTTCTTTGGGAGGTAGTTCATCATTCTGGGATAAGTCATTATCATTTGACTCAGCATTGTCTGTTGAATTATTGTTTATGGTAGTGTTGAGTCTTTCTTTTCTAGTGCCTTTTGGGCTACTGTATATTCTTGGGTTGAAGATTTCAATGTCATGTTCTGATGTTATATCATTTGATACATTTACCAATGGATCATATACATTTTGGGTGGATAATTGTAGAGAAAAACTGTTTGAAACATAGTTTGGATGGTCACATCTGTAGCAAAGGAATGATAGGCTATTATTCTCTAAGTTTTCATAATCTTTAGTGCACATGGTTATACAGGTCTTATGATACCACATGCTACAGTGATCACATTTGATTGCTTTCATTCCATAATCAACTTTCAGTTCACAGTATGCACATGGGTAGATTGAATTTGGGCCTGGGTTTAATTCAATGTCTCCACTTAATAGAAGTAGGAGTAGTAAATGGCAATTTGTATTATTTTTTATTATTGTCCTATTGGAGTTTTTTGTTTTCGGTCGATTTCCTCTAATGCACCATAATGAGAAAGAGGCTTGTCTTGCTAGTATTGGTTTTATTGCATCATATCCAATAGAGTCAGTGTTTTTGGATTTCTTTGGAGTGGCCCAGTTATTTGTTCTTGTGGCTGTAACTAAAGTAATCATTGCCAGGCATAATATTATGGGTATTAATGTCGGTCTGTCTGTTCTAGTCTTCCTTGCCATTCTTACACCACAGGTCTTTGTGGTGGTGTTGATCTTTGTAGTTTGAGCACAGGAGATTATGCTGCGGTTTTCAGTTTCTGGTTTGAGATGCATTGTGTTTCGTCGTGTTGATACTAGTAGAGTGTCAGTGCAGTTGCACTGAGAAGAAGTTTTAGGTAAAAAGTTATCCATAATATAAGTATGTGTTATTCATCCGGTATGCTCCCCAGCCCTACTTTGACTCCAACTTGGGGTATGCAGTGATGCTGACCATGTTGGTGCATATGCATACAGGGATACATACTAGATATACTCTCAGCTTGCAGGAGTACTAGTAGTAGTACCTCTACAAACCTCGATTAACCCAGGGCAGTCGCCTTCTAGGTATTCCTAGGGCTTGGCACCACCAGCCGATTGAGCCAGAATGGGCCATTCTGACCCACCCGTCTAGTTGAAATAAGGGCCAAAGCAACTTATTGTGACGCATGCACTACTCTTTATGCAGAGTGCAAGGCCACTCAATCACCAGGATCCCGTCTTCCAGCATCACGGGCTGCATCCCACGGCAAACGGGATGCCCTCGTTATTATGCACGAGAGAAGCATTAAATCTTATGCTAATGAGTAGCAGTATTTGCACATCTTATTATCATATGGTACTAAACAATAAGTGCATCTCATTAGCTCATTGTTATACCAGGAATTGAATGCCAGAAACAATCATCAGTTTCTATTGTTAGTTTAATGTGCATTACATGTAAATATATGTAAGATTACTGCTACTAGTTGTATATGATCTAGACTTTTGGGATATCTGTCATAGATACTATCCAGAGTTGGACAAAACTCTAATATTATGCTGACAATATTGATTAATTGTTATTAATCAGTGTTCATTGTGGTATATCAGTATTGCCCTCTGGTGAGAATAGTATTATTGTTATTGTTGGTATTCACCACCAGGTGTCACTAGGTGTCAGTAAGTTCCACTTGTTTGGATATTTTTTATTTGTACCCATATTGGTATATTAAATACTGTACAAAATAATTTTATAGTGAACTAACATTTGAATAAAGTATTTTTTTTGCGAATTACTAACCCTAAAGGGTATTAGGGATTATTGTGGTATTTGTGGAATGATTGGTACTAGGCATAACTCCGATCCGGATTTCTGTTGGTATCAGGTGCGGTTATGATGATAATTGTCGGAGACACAATATGCATTTATACCCATAAAAACTTACTGGGGGAGATTTGTTGCTCTATATATGCAAAAATATATTTCAGATGGAGAAATGACTGAATATGATTTATTATCATCTGTCCAATGATTAAGTGATGATTTATTATCATCTGTCCAATGATTAAGTGATGGGCCAGGAAACATAATGTTATGGTTATTGCTAAAAATATAAGAGAAGGCAAGAAAGCATTCATAATTCATTTTGATTTTGTATGAAACTTTATTATATCACATTTGGTGTCTGATGTGACATTCTCCTTCAGAGTTTTTACTCAAGGTCTACTCACGTTCTGCTTTATATGAGATATCATTTCAATAGAATCTCAACGTAATATTACATATGATTATCATATCTACCATTAGGATAATAATCAAATTATTGATGGAATGTGTATAGGTCATTTTGCACAGTATGACCTTAATATCAAGTATCTTGTCATATTAACCGTTATATCATGAAACTTTATATTTGGATTTGTATTTAATACAGTTATCTTATTTTTGATGATATAGAACATTTGTCTTGTATTGCTATTATAATATGTATCAATACTTGGTTCCATTTTTATAATTCTCAGCTGAATCTACACAGTATCAAGGATTAGTAATAACAATTAACAATTAACTGATTAACAATTAACTTCTTCAATTAGCTTCTTATCAGTACACAACTTACATAGAGTCCATAAATTCACACGCAGACTAGGACAAGACATAAACAAGTCAATTAAGCAGAATTCACACGCAGACTAGTACAAGACACAAACAAATCAATTAAGCAGAATTCACATTATGAGTATCCTATAAACAATGTATTTGAGCACAATAATGGTTGGTGTTTTGGAATGGTACACCATATGATTACTACTATTGTTAACATGTATTAACTTGGTTGTGCTATATTTTCCCTTGACATGTGATTACTCATTTTCTCTTTTACTTATTATACCATGTTATTTATATCATTAGTATCATTGCTTGTAATAAAATGACCCTTTATCGATATTATATTTCTTGTCATATTTATATTTTACATCATATAATTGCATCTGTTTTGTATGATACGTAGCATTATGGTTCACTTTCTGCAATTCTCAGATATGTTTACAAATAAGCAAGGTTAACAACAATAATTGGTTAACGAATAATTTCTTATAAGTACATTAGTATACAGAGTTAACGTGATAATAACAATCTATTTGAATATAATCATGATGATAATGGTTTGGCACTTTACCATTGACTGTGTTCCCCTTCTTATAATCCACAGATAAATTCACACATAACTAGGGACTAGTATAATAACTACTAAATACTTTCTTATCATTACATGTATTAGTAAAACAGAGATTCTTAATGCCTATAGAATATCACGGTAAGCAACTTAGTTGAACACAATACTGGTTTGGTACGTAATGCTTATAGAATATCATGAACATAACAAATTATTGAACACAATATTATTGGTACAGTTCTTGAAAAGTATACCATGAATATACATTATGCTACTATTTTGACATGTTACATTTGGCAAGTTACGTCTCAGTTACTGTTCTACATTTTACAACTGTGTTATCTTTTTACTGACCCATTTTACTTTCAATAGTGGTTTTACCATATTATTTATATCAGTACAAAGATTTTGTGATAACACCAATTGTTTTCCAACAAATCATATTTTGTCACGTCAGTACCAGTATCCAAGTTAGTGTGCTTTTCAGGGGTGGGCCTGCACTTCCCTGCACTATCTATTTAGTGATACTGTTTATTTTCTTTGTTTTTTGGCAAGCGGACTATTTCCAGTGGTTTTTAGACCTCTGCCTGGTTTTTCTTTAAGGATTTGCAAAATTTCCCTCCTAGCTACTCTAACACATTCTGTTTCCCCTTTAATTATTGCCAGGCCCATCTCTTCTCCATTTTTTTCAATATCCTCCACATAGATGTTTGCACCAGAAATTTTTCTAAGGGTTTTAATCCTATTTCCACCCAATCCGATGATTTTTCCTTTCTCAGCTTTTGTCAACTGAATCACATCTTCTGTTTCTTCTCTATCATCAGCTGTGGGACCAGATCCTCTGTTCACATTTGGAGGCATCCTGACTTCAACATTTGCTTTGCTGTTCTCATTCACCTTCCTCTCTATGTTTAACACTGGGACTTCTTTAATTTCAGGCTTCTTGTTGACTTTTAATTTCTTATTGATAATGCACATTAGCTGTTTTGCTGCCTCTGGAGTTAAAGTAGTGTTGTCTGCTTGGAGGACTCCTGGAATATCCATCTCATCCAGAGGAATGTATTGTATATTCTCGTTGCTTTGTTTAGACAGAGTGGTGTTGCATAGTAATTTTTGTCCTAGTTTAAATTTCATAGGAGGAATTGCCAAGATGGTTACTTGCATGCCTATGTCAGTCATGCTATTTGCTAGTTGTATGATATCTCTCGCACATGTCAGTCCTGTGACCCCCTTCATCAGATTTTCTTTCCCTGCAGCCAGTACTACCATATCGTATTTTCTCAACTCATCTATGTGGTTTTGTTCCTCCATCATCATCTGGATATCCTCGATACTATCTGTCATGTCACAGATGGTGTAGTCGTATTTGCCTCCTTGGATGAAGGGTTGGATTGATATTCTGGTTCTATCCATCATTAGGAGTACTTTGTATTTTGGGGATGCCTGTTCGATTTCTCCACTCAGCTGGTCGAGAAGGTCTTGGGTTATTATTTGTTGGTTTTCAAGTTTTGCAGTCGTTTCACTGAGTTCTTCAATGAGTTGTTTCTTTTCTTCTTCCAGGTCAATGATTCTGGATCCCAGAGTGGTTAGTTCATTTTTCAACTGTAACTTGAGTTCCACTAGGCTTTTGTTCTCAGTTAGTAAATCCTTATTCTTTTCTTTCAAATCCACATTCTTTGCTGTTAGCTCATCTGTTGTGCCTGAAAGAATAAAGAATTTTGTTGTACTCATATGTCAAAGTTGTAGTGTAAGTTTTAAAGTCTAGTTTCTTAATTGATGTTTTATACTTTTATATAATCACATCACCAGAGTCATGTCAGTATGGGCACAGCATAATTATTACATTATTGGTGATCCTTACCCTTCTTATTTTTCATATGATGTAACATATTTTCATATGATGTAACATATTTCATATACTTTTATTTCCAATCAATTTGGATGTAGTTTAAATGCAAGAAATTTAAATTAAGTTAGTGCAGATTACGTTAAGGTTTGTGAAATTGTAGTAATGGTTTTCTTCAATGGTTATGCTGTACAGATCTCATGACATAGATATACTAATGTCTTAATATTTTTAACTATCTTGCTCATGTTGTATCTCTATGTTGAGCATTAATTTTCTTGACAATAGTTTAGCAGGTTTACCTTTATTGGTTCTTTGGAGATCTCTGCTGCGTTCTAGTAATGTCTTGTTCTCTCTTGCCAGAACGGCCTTTTCCTCTTCCCAGGCTAGCTTCTCTTCTTTGTACTTTTTCTTCATTTCTTCCTTTTCTACTCCCAAGGCTGTCTTCTCCGCTGACAGTGCGATCATCTTTGCTTTTAACTTAGCTGACTCCTTGTCTGGCTTCTCATTCAAATCAGGCTGATTTTCCTTGTTGTTTGTTTTGTCCATATCTGAAAATATAATCAACAATATCGATAAGTATCTCCATTTTAACTTTCTTGAGGCTATGTATATAAGGTTATGTCATTTAACGATGACTTTGTATATTCTAGTATAAGTCATGTTTCGTTTTTGCTGAATCCTCTGGTTTATGATGGCTTACAAGTAAGTAAGTACCCAGATGAAATGTACATGGGTATTGTTTTGATTTATCAGGTGTGGAAAATTGTCTTCAGTCAGAGCCATTCCAATGATTTCTCAAAACAGATCTATTTCCATTATAATCACGGGTGAGTGAAATTGTCTACGTCTCAAAATCAGACACTTTCTTCCATTCATCCAACTCAAAACAATGTCCATTTGCCTGATCTCATCTATGATCATGATTTAAGTATGAATGCTCATTTGAAATTAGCAATGTATACAAAGCATTACCACGTACATAACTGCATTGTTAACTGGCTCATGACAAATGGAGGCAAAAACTTTAAAACTTAAAAGTAAAAATCATCAGAATGAATTTTGAAATTATTTTGAATTGTAGAAAGGTGCGTAGTGACTTTAAACTACTTCTGGTCATGAAAAGTGGCAAAATAGAGTCCCAATGATTTGAATGCTAGGGTACCCCTTGATATATGGGTCTAGCAAGGAAAGGGTTAATTCAAATTTGGTGTAGGAGTTTGGCAGTTACAATAATTAGGTCTTGCCATAATCTGGAAGGATTTGGGTCTAGCAATTTCAGCAGAGCCCTGTTCAATCACGCTTACCAGGTTTCCAGGTTATGGTTTTCTGGTTTATGGTTTTCCGGGTCATTTTGATTTATTGTAAATTTTTCGAAGATAAATCAATCTAACTCTGGGTTATTCTCGAGTTAGATACATTCCTTGGATCATATTGATGTAGCTTTGGGTTCATTCTAGGAGATAAATCAATCTAACTCAGGGTTATTTCTTGAGTTAGATACACTCCATAATAGCTCACAAGTTTTCTAGTTGGTGATATACAGGTAAAGGTTGATTATGATGGATATACAGGTACACACTCAGAGATGAATCAATCTATTCCAGGTAAAAACCTGTTCTAGATACACTCTAAGTGATGAATCAACCTGTTCCCATGTATTAGCGGTTCTTGGAGATGAATCAATCTATCACTGGGTCTTTCCCCTGATCAAGATACACTCCTAAGAATTATCTGCTGAAGATCTTGGTATTGAATAGTAGTTCTTACCCATGATTGGTATGGTTTTTCTGGGTCAGGACTGATTATAAGTTCTGCTCTTCACTCGGTCCACTGTAAATACGAAAGCATACATGTAAGTAACTAAAATAAGTCGACATATATTGAAATATGGATTGACAAGGAATACAAGGCATTCATAATCTCTTATATTGAAGAATACAGCAGTCATTTAATCTATCTTACGATTACATGTCCTTCAAAATCTATCTCTGAATGCAATATGTATACGAGACTCGAACATGTTAAAAGAGAATAACTATCTGTATTTGAATGGTGTTTATCAAATCTGATGAAACTGTAGGCAAGCGTGGGTTCAGCCAAGGTATGCATGTGTGGGCTGAGCAGTACTGTAGTCTGATAATGTCGCCATATTCGCCAAGAAAGTTCAACTTGCTATTTTTTTTTTTTTTTTTTTTTTTTCCCGATAATATAATAAAAAGGGTATCGAATTGATATTGAGGATGGATGGAACAAGAAAAGCGGGATAGAATTTGGAAAATATGGTTCAGTTTCATGAAAACGTGCGGAGAAGTTGCTCACCGGTACATGTAAGGGGCAAGCACACATGTCTTTGAAAAGTTTTGAGAAAAATTAATTTTTCCAAAAGTTGGTAAAAAGGGTATCAAACTGATCTTGGGAATGGATGGAACAAGCTTATTGGGATAGAATTTGAAAGTAATAGTCCCGTTTGGTGAGAATGGACGAAGAAGATTGCTCACCGGTAATGGGCAAGCACGTGTGTATTGCAACGAATGATAGCGTGGGTTCAGCCAAGATTTTCAAAGTCCGAAATAGTCACTTCTATCGAAAAATTTCAGGAAGATGCGCGCTGGGTGGCTTCCTAGCACAAATATCTAGCAAAC
>JAAUYH010028393.1_pt1 | contig 13022 bp, 17 predicted proteins | sample 7278061 | NCBI WGS metagenome assembly JAAUYH01 (sample SAMN14350203, study PRJNA611818) | marine sediment metagenome | isolation source: surface marine sediment (0.6m) | place: French Polynesia: Moorea | collected 2018-08
GGTAAAGAGCCTCATCAAATAGAAACAGGTCAAAATTGTCGATTTTCGGTTAACTGACACGAAACGCAAAGAACAACACGTAACCGTGCCCGCCCACACCGTCGACGATGACCTTTTTGAAGAAGGCAAGATGTTCGATGGTTCTTCCATCTCCGGTTGGAAGGGAATTAACGAGTCCGACATGATCCTGATGCCGGCTCCCGAGACTGCCGTTGTCGACCTGTTTTCCGAGGAAACGACGCTGAACCTGCGTTGCTTCGTCGTAGAGCCGGCGACGATGCAGGGCTACGATCGTTGCCCGCGTTCGCTGGCAGCACGCGCCGAGGCCTACCTGCAGTCCACCGGAATCGCCGACACGGCGTTCTTCGGTCCCGAGAATGAGTTCTTCGTCTTCGACAGCGTCCAGTGGGACGACAACATGCAGGGCGCCTTTTACAGGGTCGACTCTGAAGAGGGCGCCTGGAACACGGACCGCGCCTACGAAGATGGCAACACGGGCCACCGCCCGACAGTAAAGGGTGGTTACTTTCCGGTTCCCCCGGTTGATTCACTGCACGACATTCGCTCCGCGATGTGTCTCGCTCTCGAGGAGATGGGCATCACGACCGAAGTGCATCACCATGAGGTTGCGACCGCGGGCCAGTGCGAGATCGGCGCGAAGTTCAACACGCTCGTCGCCAAGGCTGACGAAGTACAGACGCTGAAGTACGTTGTTCATAATGTTGCGCACGCCTACGGCAAGACGGCTACGTTCATGCCGAAACCGCTGGTTAACGACAACGGTAACGGCATGCACGTTCACCAGTCGCTCGCGAAAGACGGCGAGAACCTGTTCACCGGTGATGAATACGGTGGCCTGTCTGAGACGGCGTTGTACTACATCGGTGGCGTCATCAAGCACGCGAAAGCGATCAACGCGTTCACGAATCCGGCGACGAACAGCTACAAGCGACTGGTGCCCGGCTTCGAAGCACCGACGATCCTGGCGTACTCGGCACGTAACCGCTCTGCATCCATTCGAATTCCGTTCATCGCGAACCCGAAGGCGCGTCGTATCGAAGTGCGCTTCCCGGACTCGATGGCGAACCCGTACCTCGCATTCTCTGCTCTGATGATGGCCGGCATCGACGGTATCCAGAACAAGATCCACCCGGGCGACGCCATGGACAAGGACCTGTACGACCTGCCGCCGGAAGAAGAGAAGGAACTGCAGCTGGTAGCATTTTCGCTTGACGAAGCCCTGGAGGCTCTCGACAAGGATCGCGACTTCCTGAAGGCCGGCGACGTCTTCTCTGACGACCTGATCGACGCTTACATCGACCTGAAAATGGAGAACGTAACGCGGCTGCGGATGACGACCCACCCGGTCGAATTCGACATGTACTACAGCCTCTAAGAGGCAAAACTGTGAACCGGGCGGCATTTTGGGCCGCCCGGTCACTGGAAGGAATCGGGCTCTCACTGATATGCTCAGTCAATGGATTATCGTCTCTTCATCGCCCTGCTCCTCGTGCTGGCCAGCGCACAGTCGTTCGGCCAGGCGTACCGTTGGGTCGATGAAGACGGCGTCGTCCATTACTCGGATCGCCCACAGGCCGGCGCCGAGGAGATCATTCTCCCGAAAGCTCAGAGCATGCAGATGGTCCGGCGCGCACCGCGACCGCGCGAGAGCGAGCCTGAAGAGCCGACGACAGGCTATGACAGCATCAGTATCGCCTCTCCCGCAGCCGAGGATACGCTGTGGAACATAGAGGGGAATCTGACGGTAACCGTAGCGTTGGAGCCGGGTCTGCGGCAGGGACACCAGGTTCGACTCTTCGTGGACGGCCGCGAGAGGATGTTCGACACGACGAACATCGAACTGACCGAGATCTACCGCGGCGCGCACAACCTGCAGGCAGAGATCATCAACGAGTCGGGTCAGATGGTGGCTCGGAGCGAACCGATTCGCTTCTACGTTCAGCAGACGAGCGTCCTGAGCCCCCCGTAAAGAAACCGGCATACCGAAACGCGGTATTGGACGAGTCGAGCTTCGTTATCGACTCGCTATCGAGTGGCGTCGTGCTGCTCGACAAGAATCTCCTGATCACAGGCCTGAATGCGGCGGCTGAAAACATCCTCGGCATCAGCAAGCGACGCGCCTCCGGCAAATCGCTGATGCAACTCGTCGACGATGAGCCCGAGCTCCGTGAAATCCTGACGCGCGTCCTCGAAACCGGCGACCATTATGCGAACGAGCTGCACCTCGGTCCCAACGAGGTCGATGGCGAGGAGCGCATCATCGATTGTCACGTGTCGCCGGTCAGCTTCGAGGGCGCCAGCCTGATCGTCGAGTTGAACGACATCACCCGGAGAGCGCGGATCACTCGCGAGAACGCGCTGATGATTCAGCACGGCGCCGGGCGCCAGATGATTCGTCAGCTCGCACATGAGATCAAGAACCCGCTCGGTGGCATACGCGGCGCAGCACAGCTGCTCGAACGTCAACTGGGAAGCGACGAACTCAAGGAATACACGGAGGTCGTCATCTCCGAGACCGACCGCCTCGCGGCGCTGGTAGACACGCTGCTGGGCCCCGGCGGGCTGCCGAACAAGAAACCCACCAACGTTCACGAGCTGCTCGAATACGTCGTGCGTGTCGTGCAGGCTGAAGACCATCGCTCGATCACGATCCAGAGAGACTACGATCCTGGCTTGCCGTTGTTGCTGCTCGACCGCGACCAGATCATCCAGGCGCTGATGAACCTCGTCAGGAACGCGACACAGGTGCTCGCCGGTCACGGCACCGTGAAACTCAGGAGCCGGGCGGTCAACAACTTCACCATCGGCGACACGCGCCATCGCGTTATCGCCAGTATCGAGATCATCGATGACGGCCCCGGCATTCCCCGGGACATCCAGGATTCGATATTCTACCCGCTCATTACCGGTAACCCCGAGGGCACCGGGCTCGGCCTGCCTTTAGCGCAGGAATTAATCAGCCGTCACGGCGGCATGATCGAGTTCGAGAGCCGGCCGGGACGAACGATTTTCTTCGTCCGCATACCGATAGAACAGGTGGACCCGGCATGACTGCGCTGAATGTCTGGGTGGTCGACGACGACCAGTCCGTACGCTGGGTCCTCGAGAAGGCGCTGAAACAGGCGAACATGAACGCCCGTGGATTCGAGCGAGCGGAACACCTGCTCGAGGCGATCGACACAGAGACGCCCGATGTACTCATCACCGACGTAAAAATGCCGGGCATGAGCGGGCTGGCGCTGCTCGAACGAATCAACACCAGCTGTCCCGGCCTGCCGGTCATCGTCATCACGGCGCACTCGGACCTCGAGAACGCCGTTGCCGCGTACAAGGGCGGCGCCTTCGAATACCTGCCGAAGCCGTTCGATATCGACGAGGCGATCGAGCTGGTCAGGAAGGCGGCCCGGACGACCGGCCATGGCGATGACGACTCCGGCGAAATCAGCACCGCCATTTCATCGCTGATCGGACAGGCGCCGGCCATGCAGGAGGTCTTCCGGTCCATCGGCCGGCTGGCGGGCTCCAGCATGACCGTGTTGATTACCGGCGAGTCCGGTACCGGCAAGGAGCTTGTCGCCCGCGCACTGCATGAACACAGCCCCAGGGCGAACAAGCCGTTCGTAGCCTTGAACACGTCGGCGATCGCATCGGAGCTTCTCGAGTCCGAGCTGTTCGGGCACGAAAAGGGCGCGTTCACCGGCGCAGACTCACGTCGCATCGGGCGCTTCGAGCAGGCCGACGGTGGAACGCTCTTTCTCGACGAGATCGGCGACATGTCGCCGGCGCTGCAAACTCGGTTGCTTCGCGTGCTCGCCGAGAGCGAGTTCTACCGAGTCGGTGGCCAGACATCGATCAAGGTCGACGTCCGGGTTATCGCGGCGACAAATCAGGATCTCGCTCGCGCGGTCAAGGAGGCCAGATTCCGTGAAGACCTCTTCCACCGTTTGAACGTCATTCGCATCAATACACCGCCGCTCAGGCAGCGTCGCGAAGACATACCGCTGCTGTTCAAGCACTACCTGTCGAAGTCGGCCGATGAGCTGGGCGCTGTGTCCAAGTCGATCGACGGCGATGCGATGGACGTCCTGCGTAACTACGACTGGCCGGGCAATGTTCGACAGCTCGTCAACACGACGCGCAGGCTGACCGTTACGGCGCCGGGATCAATGATCACCGTGCAGGACATCCCGTCCGAGATCGGTGGCGCCGAATCCGACCGGCAGGTCGTCGCAGACTGGACGCGAAGCCTCGCGTCCTGGGCCGAGCAACAGATCGAGAGCAGGGATCAACCGCTGCTCGATGCAGCATTGCCTGAATTCGAGAAGACGCTGATCCAGATCGCGATGAGCCAGACCAACGGTCACCGCCAGGAAGCCGCGAAGCTACTCGGCTGGGGCCGCAACACCCTGACGCGCAAGATGAAGGCGCTGCATCTCGACTGAGCCGGGCTAACTCACGGCGATCACCCCATTGGCGCAAATGGCGCCACGCCGATCAGGTTCAGGTGTAGCCACTTCACAAACGCAACATAAGCGAGCAACCCGAGAATCACGACAATGACGTCGTTCCGGGTAGCCTCAGGCAGGCCCGGTACGGGCCTTTTCGCCCTTCGCTTCAACGAGATCCTGTCCGCGACGGCCCAGGCAAGGAACGAACCAAACAACACGACGTCTGCGACGGAGCCGTTGACCAGCAGGTGCGAGAGGGCCCAAAGCTTTACGGCGACCAGCTGCGGGTGCTTCGTCGCGGTGCTGATACGGCCGGGCAGGTAGGGCGCAAAGAACAGGACGAACACCGGCAACATCAACAGCGCCATCACGTGAGCCATCCACGCAGGCGTCGTGTAGAGAATCGCGCTGGTCATCCGGGCGTCGGCATAGCCTTTCGCAACCAGGACGATACCGGCCAGCGACAGCAGGCCATAGATCGCCTTCCAACCGATCTCGCTCTTCGCGGCCAGCTTGTTCCGCAGCGGATCGGCGAAAATCGATATTGAATGCGTGCCCAGGAACAGCACCAGGCCAAGTATCAACAGCATCATAGTGTGAACCCCCTTGAAACTCCGATTGTAATTGGGCGTCTAGCCGGTACTGCTCCGGCGCGTCTTTGCGTCGAGACTATTCACCCACCTCAACGCCTTGCCAGAATGCAACGTAGTTCCGGATCTCGGCTGCAGCGTCTTTCGGTGTTGGGTAATACCACGCCGCCGCGGCGTTCGTTTCACCATCGACGACAACGTCGTAGTAGCTGGCCGTACCCTTCCAGGGGCAGACCGTCGTCTTCAGGCTTTCCCTGAAGTACGCCTTGTCGATCGAGTCTGCGGGAAAATAGTGGTTGCCCTCGATAACGATCGTATCGTTGCTCTCCGCTATCACCGATCCATTCCATGTGGCTTTCATTCTTCTCTCCGTTTCGTCTGCAGGCAGGTCTAGCTAGCGTGACGCTCCAGGTACTCGTTGACCAGGTCCGTCAGCGGGTCCTCGTATTCGAGGAATTGCTCGTCAAGCTCCCCGAGCGCATCGAGCGCCTCATCCGAATCCGCGGTGTTCTCATGGTCGGCGGCATTTTCCGGATAACCTTCCGGGTAGGCAACGGCTATCGCCGACTCGAGTAGCCTGGACGTACGATCGGCGCCGACGGCATGCAGTGCCTCTACCGTCTGAAGCGCGAATCGACCGCTGGTATTCAGGAAGAACTGGGCGAAGCCACCGTTGTTGACCTCGGCCTCGAGCGCGTGCAGCAGTACCGCCGTCGCGACGGCCGGTTCGAGGGCGTCGAGGTCCTCTTCGTCGTCGACGTAGATGTCATCGAAAGACTCCGGGTATCTCACAGCACCAGCCCCTTATCCATAAGATAGTCACGGATTCTATCCATCATCTGCCTGTCGGTGTCAGCATCGAAGGCTCGAGCAGCCGCCCAGTCGTAAGACCAGACCGGCGCCGTTCGAAGCTCAACCGGTTCATCATCGAAGCGGGGAAAGATATGCAGGTGCAGCGCGGGCGCGAGGTTGCCGAGTATCTCATAGTTGATCCTGATCGCGTCGGTAATCTGAAGCAGGGCGTCGCCAACGACCGAGGCCTCATAGAACAGGGTCTTACGTTCTGCTGCTCCGAGCTTGTTGAGGTCGGCGACGACCGGGTCAGGATAGATCAGCGAGTAACCCTCGAGGAACTGGACGTCGCCCAGCACGACCCAGCCGGACGACACGCGGCAGATCGCTTGCGGAAAGCTGCCGGACCGGCACAGCTCGACGCGTTCGTGGATGACGGTAGACATCAGCCCCCTCCGGACGCGCTATTCATCGGCCACCTGCCGCCACACCAGCACCTCGTTGCCGTTCGGGTCGATGAAGTGAAAGCGCTCGCCGCCCGGGAAGCTGTAGGTGGTCTTGCTGACTCGACCACCCGCCGTATCGATCGCAGCAATTCTGTCTTCGAGCCTGTCGGAGTAGAGCACGACCATCGGGCCAACCCCTTCGGCCGCCGACTCAAGCTCTCGATTGAATCCGCCGTCTACGCCCGCGCCTGTGAAGCTCAGGTAGTCGGGCCCCCAGTCCTGGAACTCCCAACCGAAGACGGCGGAGTAGAATGCTTTGGTCGCGTCAACGTCTGAGAGCGGGAACTCGATGTAGTCGATGCTGTTCTCGGCTTGATTCATGTTGGCCTCCAATTGGGTGTTGCCAGGGGCGCCTGACTACAGGTCCTTGACCATCTTTATGACGACATTGTCGGCGCCGTTCGCGCCCGCAAAAACATCACGGCTGACCTCCGTAAATCCGCTGGCCAGGTAAAAAGGTTCCCCCGGTATCGTCGAACCCAGCTCGATCGTACGGAAGCCCGCGGCGCGAGCGGCATCTTCGCCGAGCCGGAGCAGCAGCCCGCCGATACCGCGACGCGTCCAGCCGGGGTGGGTATACATCGCGCGAATTCTCGCGGCATCGACGGCCGGGTCGCTCAATGAGTCGTCACGACCGACCGTATGGTCACCGCCGTACAACGTCCTTCGTTTTCCCCAGCCGCCGCAACCAACCATTACCGTCTCGCCATCGTCGTCGGCTTCGATAACGAAATAGGTGCCATCGCTGATCAGCGTCCAGTCGACGCCCATGGTTTCCCTGGCAGCCTCGATCTCCGCGGCCGACAGGAACGCCTTCATGTTCTCGCTGATCGCGAGACGCATCAGGTCCTCGATGGCGGGGACGTCATCGGCCGAGGCGACCCTGTGTGTCAGGTCGGTCATGTTCGCTCTGATCTGGCGCAAGGACTTCAGCTTAAGCTGCTCAAAGTGGCATCTCAAGCGACCGGCCGTGGTGAATGGGCCCGTACGTGTTACTTTGGTGTCCGCTGTGATCAGTGGGTGAGAATAATGATAAGAACTCTGAAGATACTGTTTGCTGCGATCGTCGCGTTCTGGGGGCTCGTTGGGGTTATCGGAAACCTCGCGTCATTGAGCGTCGCCTATGAATACGTCGAGATGGTGACGGGCATGTCGGATGTCTTTGAAGAGGGGCGCCCGGCCCCTCCGTGGCGAACCGCGAGCCCGGTCATCGTCTGGGCCGGTGTGATGCTGATCGTGCTGGGAAAGCTCGGTGCGTTCGTCTTCTGCTCGATCGGCGCCTTCAGAATGCTTAAGGTCAGAACCGCTGACACGCGCGCCTTTGCAGCAGCCAAGAAATACGCTGTGTTCGGCTGCGGCCTTGCCGTGGTCATGCTCTTTGGTGGCTTTACCGTGGTCGGCGAGACCATGTACCTGATGTGGGTTAACCCCGATGGCGAACATGCTGCTGCCGGTGCGTGGCGGTATGGCGGCTTCATCGCCCAGACTGAGCCGGAAGATGGCTAGTAGAGCTTCTACTGAGTTCAGTATCGACGAGCCTATTCGGGCAAACGCATTGCTCGCCCGCAATCACAACATTCAATAGCGAGGACTAGATCATGCAGGCACGGAGCTCTACCAGACCGATCCGGACAAGCTTACTCACGCTCTCATGCGCATTGATGTCGGCGAGCGCTTTCGCCAGCACAGCAGAAACTGACGTTGAAAAGAAGAACAAGGCGCTGGCCCTCGCGTTCTACGAGGACCTGTGGTTCAGCAGAAACACCGACAAGTACGACCTCTACATGGCCGATAGCTATGTTGCCCATGACATTGGTGACCGAAAGAACGTGACCGAACCCGCGATCGAACAGAAGAGTATCGCCGACTTCTTCTGGGCGAACGGGAACATGTCAGGAGAAATCGACTACCAGATCGCTGAAGGCGACCTGGTCGCAACTCGATGGACCTGGCAATACGAACCCACAACGTTCCTGGGACGAGTACTCCACGGGCGCGACGATCTGCCGATCATCAACGTCTTCCGGTTCGAGAACGGCAAGATCGTGGAGCTGTGGAATCATCGACACGATATCGATACGGGCATGCCGCTCCGCTCTACGATCAAGGGCTTCCTGTACGGGACCCTCGTGGCATTGTTGCCCCTCGCGTGGGCGATTTCGTTAAGACGTCGTTTGTCGAAAGCGGTAGCCGGCGCGTGAATTGACGATCGCTGTTGTGCGACCAACATGGATTCGTGCGAGCGGAGATCAGCAAAGGAGCCATAGACTATGAGCTGGTTCAAGAGAATCCTCGGCAACGCGTCCGAACCGACGAAGCCAGAGAGTAAGAGCAGATTCGCCGAGCGCCAGTCCGAACCGATGCTCGTTGCTGTGCCCAACCAGGAGCAGGATCTTCTCGAAGCCTACCGGAAGGCGTCCGAGACCATCGAGGAATTCAAGCAGCATGTCCTGACGCCCGGCGAGCACTATTGCTCGGTCAAGCTGAGGTTTCGCGACCCCGACCTGTCCGAAGAGCTTGGGGAGGACAGGTTCGCCTACCTCTGGTTGACGGCGACCGCCTTCCACGAAGAAGAGAACCTGTACTCAGCGGCCTTTTTCGAGGTGCCTGACGAGTTCCAGGAATGGCACAAGGTTGGACAACGGATCGCATTCGAAGCAGAGGATGTCTTCGACTGGATGGTCAATTACGACGGCTACGTGCATGGCGGTTTCACGCTACGGGCCGTCAAGAAACACTTGAGCGCCGAAGACCAGGCGTCACACGATGAGTACGTCGGCGTGCGAGAGTGGGCTCCTATTCCCTGACCGGTGGCGCATCGAACAACCACTATTCCGTGATCGGTACAGCCATTCGGATCATGCACCTGCACGACGTGACGAATAGCATTACCTGGCGCGTTGTCTGGAAGCGTGTCCGGCGGCCGTTGCCTTGCGTTAGGCGGCGGTTCGAACAATCTGACCGATGGCGGTCAAGCTCGCCTGCACGCGCCGCCCGAAAAACCTGTGGCTAGTCCGGCTTGCACGCCGAGACGCTATAAATTGCATCATTGTCGACGCCGGGCACATCGATAAATACCTGGTAGCTCGGGTAGCCGGGATAGTCTGCGCAAACCGTTCGTCGTTCAATATGAATCATGACCGGCCACAATGCCCTCTGGCCTGCCGGCAGCTGATCGTGGTTCTTCAGTTCCAGGCGCGCAAGCCACGCCTGGCCGACGCCCGCACCCGGCTTCGGCAACAACACGAATCCCTGCGCAGGTATATGTTGTCCGTCCACTGCGTCATAGCTCCAAAGGCCAACGATCTGCCAGTCATCGACGGCTATCGGCATCTCGTCGTCAGCCGCTGTCGTTGAAGACTCTGTGGGAGCTTCCGCTATGGGAGAGGGCTTGGCTGAAGCGGCCTCGCTGGCGGCGACCATAGGAGGCTGCGAGAAGACGACACGATCCCGGTACCCGAGCGCCTGACCCTGCATGGACCGCACGAGCAGCCGCGGGAAGACGACCGCGCGGATGCTGGTGGCTCGGGAGCTTAAGTTGGGTGCAGAAACGTAAACCACGTAGTCACTGTCCGCGACAGCGACCTGGTTCCATTTTGGAGTCGTTGACGGGTCTCCAAAGCCGCCGCCGGTGGCCGGGTACTCATTGCCGAGGTCATCCTGAATGGTGATTCCCGACCGGGTTATCTCGATACGTTTATCCGTGTATCGATTCGTTACCGTCATCTTGCACGTCGCGGTGCGATCGGCTCCGAGCTCGCAGGACACCAGCTTGAAGGCCGTATCGTTGAAAGACTGCTCAAGCTTCGACGCGGCTGCGAATACCGGCGGCGATGTAGCACTGCAGGCAAGCAGGAAACTGGCGGAAGCGAGTAATGATGCGATCAGTCTCTTGTGCATTTCAGCTCTCCGAAACGGCAAGTCCGGTCAGGCAGCCGAGTATTACACAGTTCCCGTTGCCAACAGTTCACTGGTCTCAAAACTTCACGATAGCTAAAAAAGAGAACCTGTTGCGGTGTCCATCGGGCGCAAGACGTCGCGGCGAAATTCGGTGCTTACAAGCCGTCGCCAAATGTCCAGCGGGCCAGCTGGCCCTTCTGAAGTATTCCTCGTCCGCGATCCGTCGCCAGCTCAGTGCGCGCCTGACCTCGAAACGCCGGCTAGTCTGAGATGTTCTGCGAAGCAGCCGTCTCTAGGGCTGCTGCCTGACGTTCCGCCACGGTGCGAACGAACGGGCCGATTGCGATGAACCCGGCAAAGCCGATGAAGGCGAGGTTGACGACGGGTATCCAGCGGTCCCACTGCTCCATGAACGCGCGGAACGCGTTGAACTCTGCGCCGCAAGGGTGATTCCCCAGCACCGAAACGGTCAGCACCTGAGGCACCGTGACGAGTGCAGCGAGCCCGAGGGCGGACAGTACGATCCAGCGGTGCGCCTCGTTGATCGGCACCGAGGCCCTGAGCAACCATGTGGCCGTCGCCGCGAAACCGATGATCGGCAGGCCGATAAAGACGCTCGGCAGCAGGCTTTCGCCGCCCATGTTGCAGGTTGCACCGAACTCGACGTAGGACAACACCGCGGCGTAGGGCCAGTACAGCAGCAGCGCCGCAGCCAGCGCCAGGCGGCGAACGTTTGTAGCTTGCGATGTTGTGTCTGTTGGCTCCATTCGAGCGGTCTTTGCGATCAATGAAGCGCCCAGTTTGCCCGGCGCAGCCGCGATTTTCCGTGAGGCAGGTCTCTCATTGGCCTGCAAGCCACAGTGTCGCGAGCGTGCCTCGTTCTCACGGGGCTAAGCCAGGCTTTGCTGGAGGGATCCATAATCGCGATCGCTGCGACCATCTGTCTCAAGCCTGGCGACGGCGTGGACGGCTTACTGTTGCGAATCGCCAGAGCCGTCGATGATGAAACGCCCCAGCTGCGACAACGGAATCTTGCTCAGCAGACTGATGGACGGTTTTTTCATGATGACCATGAACCCGCCCGGTGTCCGCTCGAGCCAGATGACCTCCCAACGGTCGTTACCGAATTCATTCAGCGTCGCCGCAAAGTCTTCCTCGCTGGTGAGTCGCACTGTCTCGACCCGGTATTCCCAGTCCCCGAGGTTTTCGAGATCGGACGCGGCCCACTCGACCGGATCGCCGCCACGCTCTGCAATGAGCTCGTCGTACTGTTGCTGGAGTTTCTCGACGGTCTTGCGAACGCCGGTGACCTCATCCTGCGGCTCAGGGTTGCACGCGGTCAGGAGGACGCTGGCCAGTACGGCAGCGGCCAGGGCATGGATTGGTGTCTTCATCACTATCGACCTCTGTCATCTCGAGCCTGGGTGGCTATTGTAATCGCTGCGCCAGGTCCTCGAGGCCGGCGCGCCACGCACTGGCGAGCGGGGGGGCGTCGCCCCAGAGCTGTGCAAGCTCCGACCTCTCGTCATCCATAACCAGCTTGATGACCTTACGCGCCTTCGCAGCCATGTCTGTGTTCACGTCCAGCTCGTTTGCATCGACCCAGGCGGTGACCTCTTCCGGCAAGGCGTCTGCCGGGTTGCCGGCAAGCGCGGCCAGGACCTCGGCGGCGGCTATCGCCATGCTTGCGGTCGGTGCCTCGATGTAATCGCGCGATTCGAGCACGCCGTCGAGTGCGGCATCGATAACCGAAAGGTTATTGCTTTCCGTCAGCGCCCAGACCCAGTCGAGCGCATCGTCATTATCGAACGGGCCCGTGTCCCAGCCGCCCGCAAGGGCGGAGCTCGTGAGCATCATCAGGCAGGCAAGTGACAACAGGGATCTGAAAGACATACGTACCTCTATCGGTAGTTCGACCAAGACACCACCGCTGCTTGGCGGCTGGTCGCTCAGTATTGCAGCGCGCCGACGAGATTCGCCGCCGACGCGATCTCGTGCCGGTCCATGTAATCGATCATGCCGGCATTGATCTTCTTGCAGGCCAGCGGGTCGTAGAAGAGCGCTGTACCCACGCCGACGGCACTCGCGCCAGCCAGCATGAACTCGATCGCATCGGTTGCGGTGACAATGCCACCTTGGCCGATGATCGGCACGCCGTGCGGTCCGGCGACTTCGTACACCTGCGCGACCTTGAGCAGCGCGATGGGCTTGATCGCCGGCCCCGACAGGCCGCCCTTGACGTTGCCGATGATGGGCCTGCGTTTCTCGGCATCGATCGCCATGCCCATCACCGTGTTGATAACCGCAAAGGCGTCGCTGCCGGCTTCGATGCACAGTTTCGCGTTCAAGCCGATGTCGGTCTGGTTCGGAGACAGCTTCGTGATAATCGGCTTCTTCGTCTGCTTGCGACAGGCTTCGACGACGCGCGCCGACATCTCCGGGTCGTTGCCGAACTGCACACCGCCTTCCTTCACGTTCGGGCATGAGAGGTTGATCTCGATCGCATCGATATCGGAGTCGTCGAAGGTCTTCGTCACGCGCTCGTATTCTTCGATCGTCGAGCCGGACACGTTCGCGATGAAGCGCGTCTCGCTGAAATCGAGGCCTGGAAGGATTTCGTCGACGACGTAGTCGACGCCGGGGTTCTGGAGGCCGATGGCGTTGAGCATGCCCTGCGAGGTTTCCCAGATGCGATGCGGCGGGTTGCCGAGCCGCGCGTCACCGGTCGTACCCTTTAGCACGACGCCGCCGACGTCGGCATTCGA
>JAAUYH010070042.1_pt1 | contig 13022 bp, 9 predicted proteins | sample 7278061 | NCBI WGS metagenome assembly JAAUYH01 (sample SAMN14350203, study PRJNA611818) | marine sediment metagenome | isolation source: surface marine sediment (0.6m) | place: French Polynesia: Moorea | collected 2018-08
CGCAATGTACCTCACTGAGACATTGAAATTCAACTACTATGTATTATTTTGCCAACTAGTTCCATAAACGTATTCACCCTTCGAATTAAAACTATGTTTGTCTACATACAAACAGAATTGCAAGCAATATTTTTCTGCAATGTATCTCACTCTACTGCTCTTTCCGATTTTTACGTTTAATTATCCCATAGCTTTAGGACGCCTTTCTTGTTGTTAAACAGGAACTAATCAAAATTTTCCAAGTCAGGAGAGGATTCCTGTCAATGGACAGGTGCAGCCAATCCAACCCGACAGGCCAGGCCTTTTCAATAATCTTTAGAATTCTAAGGACTTAGAATAGGAAAAATAAGTTTTTAGAATACAAGCATAAGTAAGATTTTTAAAACTTCTGGACTAAAACTCGTCTGCTAATTATACTCAATGTCATTTCGTCATTTTCTACTAAAAATCGACGAAATTCAAATGATTAAAAAGAAAAGATATTTCATGTAGAAAACCGATGTATTGTGTCTGTTCTGATATAAATAGTATGTGCACTATTTCAATAGTAACGATGAGAACAATCAGGATCAAAACGGTTCCCATATGACTTTGCAAAGCCTGTTTCTATTTTATGGTGTACGGAGCATAGAGAATACATTGCAAAAGATTTCTTTCTTTTCACACTTCAGTACCGTTAGACTTCTTGCAACTCAACTGATGCAGATAATGAACATGTTGGCCTTAGTTATTTAGCTTGAGCTCACTGTTGATGAGTTGCAGAAAATATTCTCGAGGAATTCTTCTCAAGTTCGTTCCTTTCCATGTGTTTGACTGAGCTAAGTCCGAGACTAAATATCTATCTAACGTAAATGCGAACCCAAAGATGAAAGCCTGAAACTGAATGAGTCTGTTCTGCTGATCATATGAGCATGGTATTCACGAAGTGTGTCTCCGTGCAGGATCTCACTAATTTGGTTTAATTTCAGCGTATCAAGTGATTTATATAAACCCTCGCATTATCTTGAGAGAGTGCAAGTACAATATTTCAGAGCTTTTCTCCAAACAATACTCTGGAATATGAAAGATTCGAACCCGTTGCCTTCGAGATCGGCATGTCGATCAAGAAGGGGCACTCTTGTCAGATTCATCAATTGCAGTAGGTAACCGATAGCCAATACAAGTTATCAAATGAACCGCTGCACAGCTATCAAACTCCAATTTCTGCAGTGAGAATAGGGAATTGATAAGGATGAAGCGTAACACAGAGTTCTACTTCTGTCAGCTCTTCACCATGTACATTTTATGTTATAGAATCAGTAGGCCCCAATTCTCAGTAGTATTCAACTCACATGCTTCTTATTCTCGAGGGGACCTTGCGGAGAAGTCCTTTATTCTCGGCCTTGTTCCTTATTCCAAAACCGAACCTTGGCTTACTTGCGTTCAAGTTCTAACTTCGAAATGTTCTTACTTTCAACCTTGCGATATCAACAATCCTACTCCTGCTCTGGTTCATTTGGACGGAAACGGCTGCTGTCGGGTCGAAGTGATGATGGTGCTGCTTCAATATCTGCTACCTTACGGCATTTCGATGTTTGCGCTCGATTTTCTGATTATGAACAATCCGGCGGTGAGTATTTTGTATCCCTCTCGGTGTTCATGGGAAGTATGATGTAGCCACTGTTGCGGAGCATTTACGTTAATTCATTCACATAATGGATTCTGAGAAATATGTCAGAAAGTGGTATGTTACGTGATACAACGTGTCCTCACAATAGGGCTTCCTCGTTAGATGACCTCCCTCGCAACAAGGTCGGTTGATTCTGTTATGATATTAGCAGCAAAATGCTTCCCTCAGAACTAGGCCTACCTCGTTTCTAGTCCTGCCGCGAAGGTGGGTCCTACGTTGCATAAGTCATATTACTAGGTAAAAATATCGTTTTTTGTTATGTGAGATCTTTTGAGGCAAATAAGAGACTGACCTCCTCCACTTGTTACAGCGCAGTTCGCTTCGACCGCGCTTGCACTACAACAACGTAGTCCGTTGGCACTAACAACGTGTTGAGCAACGTGGATCGGAATCTGGGCTCAGGACGTGCTATTCCCCGTTTCCTGTTTGGGATGCACCTGTGCCTATTTTCGATGTAGAAAACGGTCTTCGTCTATCGCATCTCGACTTTGCTGGCAGAGCGAAATCGGATAGATTTTCGGAGAGTAATGAATTCAAAGATTGTCAAGGTCACAGTACAGGTCTTGAGTCATTTGCAGCGGGGAGATATAGTGGCATTGGACGGAATGCTCGTCTAATTTCCGTTCGCGTCCTAGATTGTAATCTAATCGGGCGTTGCACCAACGTCGTAAAGGCACTGAAGTGCACTAAACGAGAAGCACGTTAACAACACCCTGCGAAGGCAGTTGACACAGGTGTTCTGCTCACCCTGTGGTGGAATGTTGATAGTCAACATTGAATGAGCTCCACACAAGAGCTCGTGTGTTGCAATTCTCAATTTACGGTGTCAATTGACGATCCTACTTACAAGGGACCTGGTGCACGATATTATTGTGATAATGTTTGGAAACGCTAAAAATGATTCCTACAACCTGCACCCGACTCGAAGTGAAGCAACACTCACCGTGAGTGCAATCGACAAGTACGACTAATTGTATAAGAAGAGTAACATGGAGCAGGCGTCGATTTACCCATGCCAGCATTTGCGATACCGTCGTGTGGGAAATCTAAGTCATTTGGAGTATCAATTCGTAAGCGGAACATCACATGCCACACCACTGGGAGCAGCCACTGAAGCGCTTGTTCTCGCCATCGATCCTTCGTTATCAGCAAACCAACTGCGCGATATGTTTGTTCATGGCGCTGCTGTTAAGCGAATGCATAATTAAACTGGTACACCCCTTGTGCACTGGCAATTGAATCGACTCCTGTTCGCCCCATGGACTACGCCATTCAACGAAGTACAGAGAGATACAAAACTGGCACGAAGGATAACAGCACTACTGTTCGGAAATCGAATAGCGGAGAGTAAGGCACCAGATTCGTGGAATGGTTAAGCTGAATTTTATCCTCCGAGAAGATTCCGGTGATGCAGCATTCTGCCTTAATGGTCAGGGAAACGATAGTGATGATGGGGGATGTGCTAGAACAACGTAATCATGCGACGGTCATATGGCGTCAAGAGAAGGCACAATGGAAGCGGACCTAACGTCGTTCCGCTTCGCATGGTAACTTACATCCGAAATGGGAATCGAAATGACGAATGTGTGAACGAAGCCATTAGTTTTGGTCAATTGCAAGAACTGTGCCAGAAGGATCGTTTTATCCCTGACACCCCTATGTGTATCAGGTATGGAACTACCGAAGGGTATCGAGGACAATGACAAGGAATTACCCTATGTACACTTAGACGCTCCATCAGTAGTGTCAACTACAATTTCGACTTGGATTATGCTGATTGCGGCTATCAGTATCATGTGAATGACTTCGAAAAGGAAATTTTGGACGGTCGAGAGAAATGAGAGTTTGAGCGCTACTGCGGACAATTGGCAGTTTGTCTGTCACAATGGCGAAGGTAAGCAATAATGAGAAACAGTCGAACAATTGCAAGCTTGTAAGGATGTGAGGCGGGCAGGCAACAACTGGTGCTCCACCGAGGAGGTCAGGAAACGGATTTATGATTAACTGTAAATAAAGTAAATTTAGTGGTTACGAAGTGACAAAGTTATAGGAAATAATAAACTAAAATTAAGTTCAACATGAACTGTACGGCGCACTGTATTCAAAAACTGAGGGGACTTACTCAAAGTGAAATTCAGGTATGATTTCGTTTATACTCTACGCCAAACCTTGCGAGGTGTATGGTACCCTATGCAGTGCTATAATCTACTATTTTCAAATTTTTATGTCTACTAGGGTGTACGTCAAAATTTAACCGACGAACTTAACTTTCTAGAGCTTGTGATTTGGCCAGACACTGCATATCCTCAAAGCTTGGTTCAAGTTTTTTGTATAGCTGTATTTACTTATTTACGGGTACTGAACGTGAACACACTATACGGTACAGAGCGCAGAAAATTGGAACAGATTTACATGGAAATATAGCTTGAGTGCCATTTTATGTACACACACTACAGATTTCAGATTACAGATTGAGGAAATTACTCCACTTTTTCTAGAATCACGGATCGTACCCGCTGTGCTCCTCCGTGACAGTTGAAAATGAGTAGTCATATCATCGATTACATATGGTAGATAATATAATCAACCCAATACTTTAACATCCAATTATTTACTACTTCTAGATATTCAGTTGTTTTCTCCGTCAATCCTCTGTTCTAGCCAATTTATTGACCTTTCTGACGAGTTTCTCATCTCAATCGCTTGTGCAGAATTGTAGAAACGTCTTTATTCTACATCCAAAAATTTGAGGAATAATACCACAGGGCTTCTTTCATGTTGCTAGCCTTGTTGTGTACCAGACACACTTAACATTTTCATGACCCAATCGACGATGAACTCGCAACCGAACAGGAATAATCTTCCATAATGGTCTCACAATTAGTTGCGATCCTTAGTGAAATCGTTGAGTGATGTTGACCGTTTATGTTGAGTGTGCTACACTTCCTTACACAGAGAAATCCAACCAAAACTCGTTCTGTTCGCCTTTGAAGGAGAGGAGAAATTGGAGGCTTGCAAGTAGCCTCAAACAATGAATAACTGAAGATACGTGGTAGATCAAAACACAACCGGAATCCAGCCTATTTCTGAATTACGACGGCGCTCGTTGTGCTTTCTTCTCTTTCACCGCCTCTATGTGTGTATAACCTACCTTTCAAAAATTGTTGATCATTGAGGACTCCCTGCTTTTTTCACTATATATTGTCAGTTCTGCCCTCTTTGTAAAATGCCACAAGTAAAACTGTATTAGACTCGAAGCAACGCACGCTCAATCAATCCTTGGCAAACTATGAATTGTTGTGGAAATCAGCAAGAAGAAGAGTTGGGACTCAAATTCGGATAGATATATGTATTAGATCTCAGAGTAGCATCAAGGACTATGTTCTGAAGTAGGAAAATCAATCTTTGGATTTTGGACGCTCGGAATATCTCCCAAATTTGTTGAGAATTTACGACTGTTAATGCATATAGACTTTTCAGACAAGCGCCAATCAAATGTGCCCACAGTTTCTTCCCAGAATGTACCAAAAATCTCGAGAAACATTGGAAGCTCGGAAGAAAAAGGCAGGTAACCTTTTTATGAAGTTTAGCAAGCGTTCATACTTTAAAAAATTTCTTTTCGAATACATGAACTGCATTCAAAATTCTGTGCAGTTCCAATTTCGGAAAAGGTAACCATGGAAATTAAATCAACTCATCAAATTTTTTGTGTGCACAGAAGCCTTTGTGGTGACCCATAGTGTAATTTCGGAGCTTGAAATGTAACTGTAGGTTGAAGTCCAGATTGTGTGGTTGTCAGAAGAAAATCAGAACAGTGCCGTTCATAAACATGGATTTAAGAATAAAAAACCAGATCCTTACGATTTGATTTATTAATTGCAGAAATAGAGGACACAAAATTTGTAAATCTGTATTTCAACTCAATAAAATCTTCAAATAATATCTTACATTTCATTCTGCAAAATTAATCGATTTCCTAAAGTACGTCAATCCGTGTAGAGTTCTCTTGCCTGATTAGTCCTATGATTAGGAACTTACTGTTTTAAACAGAATTCTAATGCAGGAACGTTGTATTGCATCGAAACGAACTGATATTTCGATTAGGTTGATTTGCAAGGCATACGTTACTAACGTAGTGTCTGTGCGTTCTTCAGAAGATTCCCTTTTCTTGAAAAGGGTTTTAATCGGTTAAGAGATTCATACTAGAATATTGGTGCAATAAGATTGCCCTGGAAGCAAGTTCAAGGTCCCGGAAATCACCAAGGTGCTAAACTTGCATTAGAGATTTATTATATTGGAATTCGCGCACTTATTCAAGATAGTCGTAAATGAAGGTTTGAAATGCAGATAAAATTTTGCTTGTGTTTGAAAGTGCGAGGAAACTGAAAAAAATAATATGAATTGATTCAGCCTCAAGAAATAGAGAAATAGAAATGTTAACTCCAGGTGCTCTATAAGTAATAGAATAATTGTGCTTCTATAGCCCAAAGGCCACTACGGCCTAAGAATTCATTAAAAGTACTATTTGAGTTTTCATCCGCATATTGCTTCCATGGAGGGTTATCGACTCGATCCAGCATAAAATCGAGTGAGTTAATAGCTTGTAACTTGAATTTTTCGTCAAGATATAATGCGCTGCTGGTACAAATAGAACAGGAAAATTTTAACTCTACAGCTTATCGATTTCAAAGTTTCAAAGCCCATAGGAAAAACGAATCAGATTGATGAATCATGGAACCCAAGTGGTTTCATATAGCGGATAAAGCCTTAGAAATCTATGCATATTAGGTCTTGGGGGTGTAGTAGAAAGTGAAATAGGAGACGAAGAATTGAATACAATAAGTTACAGTCACAAGAAGCGACTCGAATGAAGGATATTACCTTTTCTACAACCTTTTCATATTGCTCAGCCGACTAAGATATTGCAGGAATGAATCCTATGGACGTGAAATACAGAATTTAACAAATGCGTCAGAACGAAAAGATTCGAGGATACTAGCATACTACTTATACTTCTAAAATTGAATTTCAGGAAAATAAGAAAATAATTTGTTTTGGCTTTGAATCTCCCAATTCTTCCGAATAAAATATCGGAATGTTTTCTGGTAATCGATAATCGAACGCAAATTTTAGATGCTCATTAATCTTTACTCGCGGGCTATACCTTTGGTTGTAGTTTTATTTGAAGTAATCAATGTTAAAATTTTTTGTACAGACCATGTAACCAATGAAAGATAAAAGAAGTTCACAATTACATTATCTGATCACAAAAGATAAGAAATTGCGCTAGATTAACTTCCCGAAAACAAGAATATTTGATTATGTTTGTAAATATTCGCAGTATACTTGAGTATTTATTAGATTACGTATCCATCAAGATACGACTTTTAGAAATAAAATTATGAGTCTTTTCTCCAAAAGTTCATATTTGCTGTGTCTAGAAATATGAGTTAGCAGAGGACAATAAATGTTCCACAACTAGCCTGCTTACTATTGCTTGCCGCTAAGGATATGTACCGCAACGTAATAACTCTTGTTGTCCTTTGAAATTATATAGTATTTTCAGATTGGAGGGCGAACTTGAAAAAGGCGAAATTACTGAACTGAGCAATTTTCTAGTCCGTTTTAGGAAGAATGTCTCAGTTTCTTTAGATTAGATATGTAAACCGCCCGCTCCTAAACAATTCGGCTTTGAACGATTCTGACAGTAAACAACAATATCGTTCTTATCCGTGCGACCATGCACAATTGGGCTACTCGAGCACTATTTTCCCCTTTCCTCCCTTTTTCATCCAATTCTCTTAGTTACCTGCTTTTCCCTTTTCGTCCTTTTATTTAGCATCTTTTTGTGTTTTCTTATCAATCTCCTTTTATCTCTACTGTTAACGATGGAAACAAACCACTTCCTACGAATGTACTTGAATCTGAACTTTCTATGAGTCATCCTCAATCTGAGACATTTTACGGTTTTCCCATTGACACGATTTCCACGTGTACCATCCGTACTGTTCGCCCCCCCGAAGGTTAGGCTACGGGCTTTCTGTCAGTAGGGCTGATACTGTTTACTGTCCGTTACCACTGTAACGTTTCTATCATGCCGTTCTAGCAATATACAAGCTATCTCAGCTTCCGATTTCACGGTCACGGATAGACTAATCTGTGCCACTTCCCTCAGGGTTCCCTCAGATATCACCTTAATTCGAACAAGAAGTCTCATAGCCCCTTGTACTATTCTGCTGGTTCTGCAGAGAAAGCCCTAATATTCAGTCATTACAGAGTAGCGATCGCTTGCTCTGTGGAATAGTATCGCTATTCTTGTATTTCTTGTTCTCGATAGGGCCAGCTTTCTCATACCCAATTGAGATATTCAGTCTGCTAGCAAGATGCATTGTCGTATTGACCCGCGAAGAAATAGATTCTTTACAGCCACTACAATGTTTGTGATTCGGCGTACGAAGTGAATTAATCTTCGAGTCTCCCATTTTGGGGTCATTCCTTCTAGTGTATCGATAGGTACTCCAAGCACCTATACTATGTGAAGGTCTAGTGCCGTTCATACACGGTTTTCGCTCTGTTGTGGGTATTCTGTCTCCTACCGGGAGAGATGCAACTGTATAGAAGTCGTCTGATCCGTCGACACACTGTAACACATCACAATCCTAACCGAATTGCAATCAAGGCCATTGCGGATCTTGCAAAATGGAGACTTCTAATTTTTGTATTTTCGAACAGGGTGAAGGCGCACGACTACATAACTATATGTTAGATCGCTTGCTGTTGCCGTACGTCAAGCGTTACCACTCTATGCAGTTCCTGTTCCAACATGGTGGAGCGGCTACACACAGTACGGCAGTGACGAAAGAGTTTCCACCAGACGTACGTATTGAGGTGAGGGAAGTGCCTACAGGCTCCCCAGATCAGAATCTTATCGAGAATATCTTGGGAGCATTAGCACGAGAAACTTATTGAAACAGGATGCAGTACAATGAATCCAAAGAACTGAAAACGCATAACAAAACAGTACCTTCAAAGGTAACTGATGTTTGTCAAGAATCGTGCGCTGCAAGTAGTCGAAAATGCAAAAAATATCACTGGATAGCAGGTTACTTAGATCATTTTTTAGAGTGAAATGATGAATGTAGAGCGCCGTAAAGGGTCTATTATGCTAGTATTTGTGGGCATAATTTCCCATATCGATGCGCGCACGCGAGATTGTGTTGAAGGAGTCTCCTCGTTCATCGTTGCGTGATCTCTCAGACATTGCAGCCCGTTTTCGCATCAGAAGCTGATTTTAGAGCTGAAACTGGTTTTGCTTATTTTATGGGCGTCCATTGTTTTCCAATTTGCAATGGTCCTGAATTAGATTTTGTAAATGTGAAGTGTGAAAATCAGAATAGCAAGATGGAAATGAAATAAATCCATTCCGCTTTATCCGTCGGTCTTAAGATTCTTCATCCAAATACACTTCGGTTTCAGGTGGATAAAGTAGAGATTGTGTGAAAGAGATTTCTAGCGGCCTAACATACAAATTATATTTTAACTACTGCGATGTTGAGAGAAATTCTAATTTGATTGTTGACTGGCTTCCTTATTCAGTACATTTTTCAAAGTACATAGCTTACCAATCTTCAAATCCTTGCTTCTGATATCTTTTGGTTCATGATTAATCCGCCAGTTTCGTACATTTGAACGATCTAGAGGATTTTTGTTTGCAGACGATAAAAGGTTCTGAAGCTGTTTTATTTTGTATCATTCAGAAATTCAAGACAACTAAAGCTCCTCTTATAAGTCAAATGATCCGTTTCTTCATGTTTTCAGTTTCATGCAATCTTAGAGACAAGGTTGCACTCTTTTTGATCATATTTTCTAGTGCAGTATATGAAATATAAGTAAATTTTTTCCAGATTTATTAGATGAGTTGGATAAGACTATCGGCTTCTGCACCTCGAAAAGCAAATCAAAATTTACGTGCGTCAGCTGAATGAAAATCGCAATTTCCCTCTCTTTCATTCAAGAATCAAGAGACAGACCCTCGGATCGCTTTTATGACATACGGTGCTTTCAAAAACTGTTGGTTTCTTTTTACCTTTTGAAAGCTACATGTATGCTTTAAGAAATTTTACATACAAAACTAATTTTCAGAGCGCACCCATAAATGTTATTCATATTACGAGAATCAGCCGAAAATGGGTAAATTGAAAATTTTCCGAGTCAAAGTAAGGTACTTGCTTTCAAGGATGACTGGATATGACTCTATAAATACATCACAAATACATTATATTATGTTTTCAGAGAATCGTTCTGTGGTGTATCATGCAATTAGTACACGTACTGAAAAAGAAATTTAAACTAAAAATAATGCCTCTATAGAATTCATATAGCCTTGCAATCTTGATTTTTTGAAAAGACTTCTATTCATTTTTGACATACCTATTGTTAGTGAAGCAACACGAAGTAGAAAAATTTGGTACTTATTGAGTTCTTGAGGCATTTCCGAAATTTTGCTGACAGTTCAAAATGATCAGAAAGTTCATTTGATGCGCATCATCGTATCTCAGCTTCTGAACCACTTCGAGGTCTGCCAATATACGCTCGTTGCAGTGCTTTCACTTCACTCTCGTGACTTAGCTACTTTGCCAGTGATACTATATTATTTTTGAATAATAGTAATAAACATACCGTTATTTGATTCACTGGGAAGTTAAGATAAGTCTCATGGGATCATTCTTAAATTCGTAGAACAGTTGTAAAGAGTTCAGTTCACTATATCTCGCTAATGTAGTTGGAAACGGTACAACATAGAGTGCAAATTCAATGGAAAAAGATTCGAGGAAATGCAGCGACAAAAGCAAAAAACTATCGGGTAGACGAAGAAATCCAGTGGTGGACGATAAATGAAACATTTTACTTTTGTTGATCCATGTTCCTTTTTATAACACGCTTGCTTTAATTTCTCGCATGGCAGCATTGATTAGGCTTTATTTACTAAACTATAATAGTAGGACTTGCAAATTTACTTTATAAACGAGAATGTAATAGAACGAGTATAGAAGCTCCTTTATCACAATTTCAATAATAAGACCTTCCTTACAATTAACTTCAGACCAGGATCCAAGAGGAGTTACCATACACAGTTAGTTATTATAGTTCCTTCTCAGATGATACATTGAACTATAATATAGATTCCAGTACTCGCATTTCAAGAATGCCATGTCGACTGTTAAGCAGAGATTACGGACGCTTTTTTCAAATTCATCGATTACACCAGTTGGGTATGCTCGTGCGCAAGCTCGGGCAAATATTTAAAAAGTTGAATAGTACTTTGAGCGGATCAACATAAATGAATGTTTCCATCATCTTTAGGTAGGCGAGCAAATCTTTTCTCATGATGCGACAAATAAAATTATTCAAAATAACTTCAATTTAGTTCAGAATCTGTTGAATATCTTGAACTAACCAGATGTCAGAATTTAGATGTAAATATATCAGCATTTCTAGGTAGGCCGGGTTTATAACCCACCTTGTTTGCTCTGAAGTACATCTAATGGCAGAGAAAAAGCGCTTAGAAAAATATGTAATATGAAGCAAAATTTTCATGTCTTCATACTATGATGTTGTCCTTCATACGTCATACTTTTCAAATATTTTTCAGCGCAACTACAACCATAACTTGATTATCGACTCTAAAAACTGATACCTCATGAATTTCCTGATACTACCCCTTCTCCTTTCACAAGCAGTCTTGGAAAGTCTTGCAATCGTAGATTAAGAATATTTGTGTTGAACGATTCTCGGGTCAATTGAAAAGATATTTCAATCATCAAACTAAAGAAAGAAAAATTTCAGTGGTTATAATAGTTCTTTTCGTAATGCTTTCAGGAAAATGTGGTAGCTCATTTAATTATTAAGAACTTAGTCAATTTGAAGTGCTCCAATGTACTGTACGAGTAGTTAATTCGAAAGATTGCACATATACAACCGCCATTGACTCCAGTACAAGAAACAACGCTAACAGAAACAAGCTTTAAAGTGTTAATTCAGCCAGACGTCAAATGACAGGGGCGGTAGCAAGAGCAAATAAAATTCGTAAAACGATTGCGAATATTGTTCTTATATCTACATCGCCTCTGCAATTGTATTCTTTGTCTGTTTTCCAACGTGTCTCCTTGCTTCGGACATGTGAGGCCTTGAGACTTGCGGTGACCAGGAAGATGAACGCACCTGGAATGATAACATGTGTCACCACAAATTTCATCGATGTCCTTGTTTCCATCGATGGATCGAATCAATTCATTCATGCCTTATGAGTCTAAATCCTGAAAACTTTTGAAATTTATGACGCTTTGTTGGAGCGGGCTACCTTTTACTTTCGATTCTTACCAGTACGTCGTCCTTATGTTACGTACCGTCAAAAAAGGTGATGTCACTCTCTGCTAACCTTTGCTGTCTGACCTGGTTCTACTCGCCCACAGGCTTTTCGAGGCATACTCTCATCCTTTCATCCTTCACTCTTCGCGTTTATCTTTCCTTGACGCGAAGCACTGATGAATTTTTCTACATCTGCCATGATTTGAGCTTTCCATGTAATGATCAATCTCATTGTTCTGAAATTATCTCTCAGAAATAGTAGCTATGTCAGATTCAAAGTAAACTTGAAATTAATCATTCCCACACATCTAATAAAGTTTATGTGTGATATTCAGTAGACATTCGTGGTTTATTATAGGAGCCCGAGACCTGTTCTAGAACGTAAATCTATTAGATCAGTGGGAGTAACATCCTATTTACATATGCAAACGTTATTTAAGTGAGTTGCTTATTACAAGAGACCAAATAGGAATTATTTATACTTCGAAGTTACCTACGTCTACCTGTTTATTCAAGCAACTTGAAGTTGTTCGATATGAAATCCTTACTATTTCCAAAGAATTGAAGTGTTGAGACTTCAAATTTTAATAGAATCTCAAGTGTTGAGCCAAATAAACTAGCTGCTTGTCTGCGATCACTGTTTTCCTTGATGGCTCATCAGTACGAAAATTAAATGAACTCGAAACGTAAAAAATAGGTCGAAAAGCTGATAATGAAAGTACTTTTCGATTCTTGGCATATCATATCTATTTTGTTTCGGAGAATATAGCTTCAATACTGTGTAGCTCACGTGCGCTGCCTTGATTTCTGTAAAAGATTTTCGGAATTCTACCTAAATAGATTGCTTGTTTAGATAGAGTTTAACAACAGACTTTGTCAGCTTCTGAAGAAAAATGAGTCATGAATAATTTTTCTGACAGAAATATCGTTAAGCTGTCGTTTGTACGGAAAGAGTGCTTCATATCGACGTCTACATGTATCTCTA
>JAAUYH010075864.1_pt1 | contig 13021 bp, 13 predicted proteins | sample 7278061 | NCBI WGS metagenome assembly JAAUYH01 (sample SAMN14350203, study PRJNA611818) | marine sediment metagenome | isolation source: surface marine sediment (0.6m) | place: French Polynesia: Moorea | collected 2018-08
GCGAGCGCGGCGAGCAGGCCGAGCTTGAGGATCGTCCGGGCCAGCTCCCACAGTTGCTGGCGGGAGAAGATTCGCTTGAGTCCGTTCTTGGGCTTGATCGGATCGAGCTTGGGCTTGAGCTTCCACGGATTCGGACGGCCGGACAGCCCCACCTGGGTAATGACGCTCACGGCGATGATCAACACCAGGAGGGGCACGAGTGTCATCGCCGCCGATTGCATGGCTGCGGCGGTCTCTCGACCGATCACCTGGGGATCGAGGGTGAACTGGCCGCTCACGAGGCTGGTCGAGTCCGCCCGGAGGCGCCCCCACATGCTCGCCAGAGCCGGCGAGAGCATGGCGATGGCGACGACGAGCGTCACCGCTTGCGGCAGCTCGGTGGAGCGGGCTGCCTCGCCGCGCTCGCGAGCGTCACGACGCTTCTTCGGGGTCGCTCGTTCGGTTCTTGAATCCGCTGGTTTTGCCATGGTGATCGCCGACCCGGGGTTCGTCTGGCACGCCTCCGGTCGGGGGCCAATCGGCGGTCAGGGTCCGAATGTGAGTCGTTCGGCCTAGTGCCGCTGCTCCCGGAGGGCGTCGGCGAACAGTTGCCGAAAGGTGCGGCGACGGGGCGGCGGCGGACGCGAGTCCCAGGCCATTCGACTCATCGACGGCGCGTCATCATCGCCGGTCACCCACGCCGCCACCGGCTCGACACCGGTGCTCCGCAGCAGTTCGTAAGCGGTGAGCAGTTCATCGAATGCCTCACCGGTGCCGCCGTGGTCGGGGTGGCGGGTCTTGGACAGGCTCCGGAAGGCCCGCTGAACGTCGCTGCGACCAGCCTGGGGGCCGATCCCGAGCACGGCTCGGGCCCACGACTCGTCGCTCACGGTCTGCTCGGTCATCCGAGGGTCCCCATGAGCGTCAGTGTCCGTTCCGTGATCACCTCGGTGTAGTTCGGCAGGAAGACGAGGACATTGCCGGCGAGCGCGAGAACGATGAAGGACTTGAGCGGAAGGCTCAGCAGGAAGACGTTGGTCTGGGGAGCGAACCGGGCGGCCAGGGCCATGGCGACCTCGGCCAGCAGAAGGGCACCGATGAGCGGTGCGCCGATCTCGAGGGACGCGAGCAGGAGATCGGCGGTCGCCCGGGCCACTGCGTCGAGACTGCGCTCGCCGATGACCGGCAGGGCGGTGGGGCCACTGACCGTGAACGACCGAAGGAACCCACCCACGATCATGACGTGGGCATTGGAGATGAGAATCGCCGCCACCATCACGAGCTGGAAGAAGCGGGCGAAAACCGCGTTCTGAGTGCCGGTCGACGGATCGAGGACGGCACCGATGCTGAAGCCGCCCAGCGCGTCGATGACGCCGCCGGCGGCCTCGAAGGTGGCGACGACCAGGCTGGTCAGCCATCCGAGCAGCAACCCGTACAGGACCTGACCGGCGAGTACGAGGGCAAAGGGCCCGACCTCCGACGGGGTCGATGCCGTCTCGGCCGAACCGGCGACGAACATCGCCAGCGCCAGTGCGAGCGCGATCCGGCCGCTCGCGCTGATGCGAATCGGGCCGAATATCGGGACGGTCGCGACCCAGCCGGCGGTGCGGCCCAGGGCGAGGGCGAGTAGCGCCGGGTCGTCGAACGGGGACATCGTCACCCCTTGATCAACGCCGGGAGAGAGTCGAGGGAGCGGATCATGAAGTCCTCGAGCTCGGCCAGCATCCAGCCACCGCTCACGGCCAGGATCACCGCTATTGCGATCAGCTTGGGTACGAAGGTCAGCGTCGCTTCCTGTACCTGGAGCACCGTCTGGATCAGGCCGATGACGACGCCGACCGCCAGCGCCGAGATCAGAATGGGCGCACTCACCCGAGCGGCCGTGAACAGGGTGTCGCCGATGATGCGCATCAGTTCCGCGTCCATGGCACCTACACCTCGAACGACCGGAGCAGGGTCGGCACGAGCAGGAACCACCCGTCGACCATCACGAACAGCAGAATCTTGAATGGCAACGAGATCACCACCGGGGGCAGCATCACCATTCCCATCGCCATCAACGTCGCCGACACGATCATGTCGACCACGAGGAACGGAATGAAGATCACGAAGCCGATGATGAAGGCTGCTCGTAGTTCTGAGATCAGGAACGCCGGCGCCAACGTCGTCAGCGGAATCTCCTCGGGAGTCGCCGGCCGCTCTGCGCTCAGATCGATGAACATGTCGAGGTCTTCCTGTCGGACCTGCTCGAGCATGAACTCGCGGAAGGGTTCGATCCCGAGGTCATAGGCCTCGCTGAACTCGAGCTGACCGTCGAGGTACGGCTGCAGGGCCGCATCGTTCGCCTCTTCGAGGGTCGGCGCCATCACGAAGAGCGTCAGGAACACCGCCAGGCCTATCAACACCTGGTTGGGTGGTACACCCTGGAGACCGAGCGCATTTCGGGTCAGGCCGAGCACGATCACTATTCGCGTGAACGAGGTCGCCATGATCAGCACGGTCGGAACCAGCGCCAAGGCGGTCAGGATGACGATGATCGAGATGGCCGAGTCTTCCGTCGATGCTTCGGGTTCGGCCTCGGGCGCGACTGGAGCGTCGACGGTCGGCGCCACCGGCCCCTGCAGTGGCACTCCCTCTTCGGTGGGGAGCGGGTCGTCGACGGCGGGCGTTTCCAGGTCGACGAGCGGTTCGGCGGGGTCCGCTTCCTGAGCAGCGGCCGGACCGCCGCCGATCGCAAACCACAAGACGATGAGTCCGGCGAGCAGGCGCGTCAATCGCATCGCACCGCTCCGCCTCGTCGCTCGGGGTCCACCGATCCCCACCTTCGTCACGGACCGCTCACCGCCGGGTCGTCAGATCGCGCAGTCGTTCGAGACGGCTCGTCTTCGCCACCGGGATCGGGGCCGGCTCCGAGCTCGCCTCACCGTTGTCACGAAGGTCGATCGTGCCTTCGGCCAGGGGGGTCATGGACGACTCGGTGACACCGACGACGAGCTCACGAGCGCCGTAGCGCAACACGAGAATTGCGCCACTCCGACCGATCACGTGCCGCTCCACGACCTCGACGAGGCGGACGCCTCGCCGGTCGCGACCAGGTCCGCCAAAGCGGAGCGAGCTGACCCACTTGAGGACCATGAGCGTGCCGAAGAGAATGGCCAGGACCACGAGAATGCTGAGCACCGTGGGAACGAACTCGAGACCGCCAAACTCTTCCACCGTCATCACTCCTCTTCCGCGTGAGAAACCGCCGAATTCCACAGTCGGCAGCAAAGCCGACATCATGAGCCGAACGGCTCATACCTTTAGGCCGAACGGACCCCGGTCACTTCCAGGAGCCGACGGTCGTTGTGGACCTGGACCCGCCCCTCGAACAACGCCTTGGCGTCGTGGCGAGCGGTCACGGGGGCGTCGGCGGGAACATCGAAGATCACCACGTCGCCCACTGCCAGCGATCCGATCTCTACGGCCGGCATCTCGACCGATGCCAGCTCGATGTCGAGCGAGATCGGCATCTTTGCCGCGCTGGCGGTCACGACCGGCTCTTGACCGGCATCGACCGCCGGTCCGGCCCGGTCCGGGTCACGTACGTACAGCTCGCCACTGATCTCAGATGTGCCGATCGAGATCGTGATATCGGATCGCACCAGATAGGGAGCCAGGCCAGGCAGGTCCTTGTCGGCCACTGCTTCGAGGCGATCGATCGATGTGAAGGTGGCTGTGCCGACTATCGGCAGCAGGATCTTGGGAATCGTGGCCGCGATGACGGCGAGCTCGATATCTGCGGGCGGTCGATCGGCGCTGGCTCCGGGGCCGCCGAGGAACAAGTCGGCGAGCGCAATCGTCTGGGCGTCGTCGAGATGGAGGACGCCCAGGATCGTGCCGCCGGCCCGGAGGGCCAAGAGCGTGCCGAGAAGGTCGTCGAGCTCGGCCCGGAACGCCGGTTCGAGGATGTCCGACAGGGTGAGCTCGGATTCTCGGCGGGTCGCACCCCCGAGGATCTCGGTGGATTCGGCCACCGCTGCTCGCATGGCGCGGGCGAACTCCTGGACGGCGCGCTCGTCGAGCGCGGGGGCCGCCAACAGGTCGACGGGGCGGATGTCCTCTTCGTCCATTGCCGTGATCGTCGGCGGCTTCGACCCGGAGATGAGTCGTTCGACCCAGTTTTGGTCCATCGCGATCGAGAAACGGCAGGCAGAGTTCTCATATTCGGTGGAGTCAGTGCCGATGGTAAGCCCATGAGTAGCTTCTCCATCGACGGCCTGAGCAGCGGTCTCGACACGACGGCGATAATCGAGCAGTTGATGGAGGTCGAGGCGATTCCCGTTCGCCGACTGGAGTCGCGTCGAGACGAAATGAACGACCAGATCGGGGCCTGGACCGACCTCGACAACCGGTTGGCCGAGCTCTCGAGCGCCATCACCTCGGTGACCGACGGCGGCGGAACCAGTGTGGTGGTCGGCGAGGTCTCGAACCCTGCGGTCACGGCGACGGCAACCGGCTCCGGTGGAACGCCGGGCTTGTACGAGATGCAGGTGGACCAGATCGCGTCGGCGCACCAGTTGACAAGCGAACGGTTCGCGTCGGCCCAGGATCTGGTCGGCGACGGGCGGCTCTCGATCACCTCGGGCCACCTCGGGATCGGAGCGCGACGAGTCGACATCGGCGAGCTCGAGACCGGCCACTACTCGATCGAGATCACCAGCGTCGTCGACGGCACGGCCACGATCGTGTTCAACGGCCAGCAACACGAGGTCGACGCCGATTCCGACGCCACCCTCACGAACGACGATGGCAGCGAGATCACGATTCGCGTCAGCGACGGGTTCACCGTCGGATCGGCGGTCATCTCCACGATGGCCACCGACAGCGCGACGACCTTCGGCGAGGTCGCGGACCACTTCGGGGAGCCCGGGGCCGCAGCCGCGGTCCAGGTCGTCGACACCGGAGACGACTCGGCCGCGCCGCTCACGCTCGTCGTCACCGCCCGTACTCCTGGCATCGACAACGAGCTCGTGATCGACATCGATGGCACCGACCTGGCTGCCTTCGAGGAGATCCGCGCCGCGGACGACACCATCGTTACGATGGGCGGCGGCGGTCTCGAGATCAGGCGGAGCGACATCCTCGTCGACGGTGTCGTGCCCGGAATGACGGTCGACCTGAGCGGTGCCGAGGTCGGGGAGACCCTCCGGGTGTCGGTGTCTCGCGACACCACAGCGATCGTCGAGAACATCCGCAGTGTCATCGACGCCGCCAACGCCGTCTTCTCTGGCGTATCTGCCTATGGACGTTCCGACCCGGCGTCGGGACAGAGCGGCCTGCTGACCGGCGAGTTCGCCCTCCGCCGACTCGAGAGTGAGCTTCGTTCTGCCATCGGCAGCGTCGGGACCGGCAGTATCGTCATTCCCAGCCAGATCGGCATCGAGACGACGCTCGACGGCTCCATCACCTTCGACGAAGAGGCGTTCACCGAAGCTCTGGCCACCGATTTCGCCGGCGTCCAGAACTTCCTGATCGGCAATGGCGAGGACAGCTACCTCGGGCGCATCCAGGCCTCGATCAGCGAGCTCACCGAGACGCAGAACCTCATCGAGAGCGCGACGACCACGCTCGACAACAGCATCGACGAGATCGAAGACACCATCGCCTCCTACGAACGACGGCTCGAGACCGCAGAGGCCGGCTTTCGCCGGCAGTTCACCGCCATGGAGACGTTGCTGGCTCAGCTCAACTCCCAGAGTGCCTTCCTGGCCGGTCAGCTCGGCAGCCTCGGCTGATGAGCGCCTGGACGATCGTCCTCGACCGACTCGAGCATCAACTCCGACGCCAGGAGCGCGCCTTCGAGAGCGGTGAACCGCTACCGCCGACGCTCGCCTTCGAGCGGCCAGATGAGCCGATGTCGGCTACCGAGGTGATTCGGGCGTCGGATTTGATGGGTCGGACCGATGCGTTGATCGATCGGGTGGTTGTGGTGGTGCGGTTTGGGCGGGGGCAGGGTTTTTCGCCCTACGGGTCGTAGGTCATTCTTCTCAATTTGTGTCATTTCGGTTGCGAAATGTCACATGAAGTGATCAAGGGGTGGTGGGGTCGGTCCGATAGGTCAACTGCTCGTATGGAAGCGGGCGACGGGACCGGAGACCCCGGTTCAGGTGAACTCTTCAAGGAGGATGCAGAGTAATGAGTCTGCAAATCAATCAGAATGTTGCGGCGATCAACGCTCATCGCAACCTCGTCAGCAACGATGGCATGTTGGGTAAGTCGCTCGAGCGTCTTTCGTCGGGTTTCCGGATCAACCGGGCCGGTGATGATGCGGCGGGGCTGGTCAAGTCTGAGACGTTGCGTTCGGAGGTGCGGGGCACCGAGCAGGCTGTTCAGAACGCCCAAGATGGGATCAGCTTTGTGCAGACCGCTGAGGGTTCTCTGGTCGAGGTGCATGCCATGTTGCAGCGTCTCAACCAGCTGGCTGTTTCGGCTGCCAATACCGCTACCTCAGATGGTTCGGCTGAACAGGCTGAGGTCACTGAGCTGTTGGCCCAGATCGATGCCATTGGCACCAACACCCGGTTTGCTGGGCTCGATGTGTTCGATGCCAACGCCAAGACGTTTCATGTGGGCGCTAACTCTGGTGAGACGATCGATGTCACTGTTGGTGCTCTGTCGTCGACCGATCTGGGTATCAACCTCATCGACCTGACCGCTGATGCTGATGGTGCTATCACCACCATCGCCACCGCGGTGGACACCGTGTCGACTCTGCGAGGCAGCCTCGGTGCCAAGCAGAACCGGCTCGAGTCCACCATCAACAACCTGCGTGTGACCATCGAGAACCTGTCGGCATCGGAATCTCGTATCCGGGACACCGACATGGCCCTCGAGATGAGCAACTTCACTCGCAACCAGATCATGGTGCAGGCCGGCACGGCCATGTTGGCCCAAGCCAACGCCGTGCCCCAGTCCGTCCTCGGGCTGCTCCGCTAAACCCCCCCAAAGACCATCCCTCCTTCCCCGCGGGGGAGGGCTGGAAACCCGAAACGGGGTCCCGGACAACAGTCCGGGGCCCCCTTTCGCGTTCCACCACTTCTCGACACTTCCGGTCGAGAACCCCCGAAACCGGTCCGGGGTCGGGGTTGTAGGGCGTTTGGCCTATTTGGGGTTTGGGGGGCTCATGACGTCGCTGTCGACGTCGATGGATCCGGGTCCGTAGGGATGCGGACATGGTTTCCAGTCAAGGAGGAACGCAGCCCATGAGTCTGCAAATCAATCAGAATGTTGCGGCGATCAACGCTCACCGCAACCTCATCAGCAACGACTACATGCTGGGACGATCCCTCGAGCGTCTTTCGTCGGGTTTCCGGATCAACCGGGCCGGTGACGACGCGGCGGGCCTGGTCAAGTCTGAGACGTTGCGTTCGGAAGTGCGGGGCACCGAACAGGCTGTTCAAAACGCCCAGGACGGGATCAGCTTCGTGCAGACCGCTGAGGGTTCTCTGGTCGAGGTGCATGCCATGTTGCAGCGTCTCAACCAGCTGGCTGTTTCGGCTGCCAACACCGCCACTAGTGATGGTTCGGCCGAACAAGCCGAAGTCACCGAGCTGTTGGCCCAAATCGATTCCATCGGCGCCAACACCCGGTTTGCTGGGCTCGACGTGTTCGACGCCAACGCCAAAACCTTCCATGTCGGCGCTCAAGCCGGAGAAACCATCGACGTCACCGTCGGCGCCCTCTCGGCGGCCGACCTCGGCATCGACGGCATCGACCTCACCCTCGACGCCGACGGCGCCATCGCCACCATCGCCACAGCCGTCGACAGCGTCTCCACCGTCCGCGGCGACCTCGGCGCCAAACAAAACCGGCTCGAGTCCACCATCAACAACCTACGAGTCACCATCGAGAACCTCTCAGCATCGGAATCCCGCATCCGCGACACCGACATGGCCCTCGAAATGAGCAACTTCACCCGCAACCAAATCATGGTCCAGGCCGGAACCGCCATGCTCGCCCAAGCCAACGCCGTCCCCCAAACCATCCTCAGCCTCCTCCGCTAACCCTGAATCGGCCGAGCTCAAAGCGAGGCCGAAGCAGCCGATAGATCCGAGAGCGGAAGAGCAATCCAACCCATGGCGGTAGAGAAATGAATCTGGCGGACATTCTCGAATCGAGAGACGTGCCCAACCCTCCGGGCTCGGCTTTGCAGGTGATCGAGATCAAGAACGACCCTGAGGCGGGCATCGACGATCTCGTCGGGGTCGTGAGTAAGGACCCGGCGCTGGCAGCCAAGATCCTGGCGACGGCGAACAGCCCCGCCTACCGACGGGGCGATCCGGTCACCTCGATCGAACGGGCGGTCCGGGTCCTCGGCTTCCGTAGCGTCACGACGATTTCCCTGGCCCTTGCGGTCGCATCGACCATTCCGGTCAGCGGGGAGATCGCCGGTATCTCCCTCCCGAACTTCTGGTCCCACTCGTTGTTGACCACCGGAGCATCTCGGCTGATCGCCACCGAGGTCCAGAGGGATCTCGTCGAAGAGGCATTCTTCGTCGGCCTGGTCGCCGGACTAGGTCGCATCACCATCGGCCTCGTCGCCCCCGACGAGTACGAGCCGCTGGCGCAGGCCCACGACGGCTGGCCGAGCCTGCACGACGAGCGAGCCGCCTTCGGATTCAGCTCGGCCGAGGTCACGGCAGCCCTGTTGCGCAAGTGGGGCATGCCGGAGCTTCTCGTCGACGCATGCGAGCTCTTGGAGACCGTCGAGCCGGCACCACCCGAAGGGATCGACCACGTCGACCTCGCCCGCGTCGTGATGCTGGCGATCCAGACCGCGGCGTTCTGTCTCGACGGCGGCGGCGGCGAGAAGCTCGGCGAACTGATCGAGACCGCGCAGCAATGCGGCATCGAGCCCGACGTGAGCGACGGCATCCTCGACGAGGTTTCCGTTCAGGTCGCCGACCTCGCCCAGGAGTTCGGTTCCGGTATCGACGTCGCCGGCTACCGCGATGTCGTCGACAGGGCGCGGGAAGAGCTGGTTTCGATGAGCCTCCAGACCGAGATGGAGTGGCACGTCGAACGGACCCGGCGTCGCGAGCTCGAGGAGGCGACCTCGAGATTGAAGATCGAGGCCCGCCGCGACCCGCTCACCGGGCTGTGCAACCGCCGTGCCTTCGACGAGCTGCTCGACAAGGAGCTGAACATGCGGCTGCGCCAGCCTCGGGCCCTCTCGAAGAAGCTCGGGCTGATCATGCTCGACATCGATCACTTCAAAGCGGTGAACGACACCCACGGCCACGACGGTGGCGATGCCGTCTTGCAGATGGTCGCGAGAGTGCTCGAAGCGACGACCCGGGAGGAGGAGACCCTCGCGCGCATCGGGGGTGAGGAGTTCGTGTTGCTCGTACCGAACGTCACCGAGGAGGAGCTGGCCAAGGCCGGCGAGCGTCTCCGGGTCACGGTCGAACGTATGGAGATCGAGCTTCCGGTCGGCGGAGTGATCTCGGTCACCGCTTCATTCGGCGCTGCCGCCATCGATCGCGTGACGATGCACGACGACGGACCCCAGCTGCTCAAGGCCGCCGACGAGGCCCTGTACGAGGCCAAGAACAGCGGCCGAAACCGCGTCGTGGTCGCGTCGAACTGGTCGTGACGTCCGCCGGTCCGTCGACGCGGAGTCATGGACTCGAGGTTCTCGAAGCGGCTCGAGCCGAGCGCGATTCCGGTCATCCGGCGACACGGATCGATCCGTCCGTCGACTTCTCGAGCCTCCGACTGATCCGAGCCGATCTTGCCGGGCTCGATCTGAGTGGCGCCGACCTCTCGGGCTGCGATCTGAGCGAGAGTGATCTCCGGGGTGCCCGCCTTGTCGGCGCCACCCTGGCCGGGACCACGCTGTTCGGCGCCGACCTGACCGAGGCCGAGTTCCTGGGTGCGAACCTCGATGGGGCCAACCTCACCGAAGCATCGATGGAGCGAGCCGGCCTCGGTCGAATCAGCGCCGTCAACACCGAGTTCTTCGGTGCCAAGGCCGCCGGCGCCACGTTCTCGAGCTCCGACCTGTCGGGAGCCGACCTCCGAACCGCCGATCTCTCCGGCAGCCGCATGATCGATGCGACGCTCGAGCGAGCCCTGTTCGACGGTGCCAACCTTCACGAGGTCGACCTGACCGGCGCCGCCGTGGGCGAGGCGTCGTTCCGGAACGCCGATCTGACCGGCTCTCGGGTCCGCCGGGTGCAGGAGTACACGACGGCCGACTGGATCGGTGCCGATCTCCGAGAGGTCGACTTCACCGGCGCCTGGCTGTTGCGCCGGCACGCCTTCGACGAGAACTACATCGAGGAGTTCCGCACCCAATCAGACACGCACGAGTGGCTGTACCGGGTTTGGTGGATCACTTCGGACTGCGGCCGCTCGCTTCTGCGATGGTCGGCGTGGACGGTCGTGATTGCGGTCCTCTACGCCATCGCCTACACGCAGGTCGATATCGACTGGGGAGACAACAAGACCGCGCTGTCGCCCGTGTACTACAGCGTGGTCACGTTCACGACGCTGGGCTACGGAGACGTCCTTCCCGGATCGATCACTGCCCAGGTACTAGCGATCTCCGAGGTGATCCTCGGCTATTTCAGTCTCGGCGGAATGATGAGCATTCTCTCCGACAAACTCGCACGAAGGGCAGGTTGACGCCATGGCACTGGGTTTCAAGAAGAAAAGGAAGAACACGGGGTCGGTCGACGACCTCCGTGAAGTGATAGGCGACACCGAGCTGGCCAGCTTTCCGAGCGTGATCCTCGATGCGCTGTCGACGATCCGCAAGCCCGACGTCTCCGCTCGCGAAGTGGCCGAGGTTCTTCGCGCCGATCCCGGCGCCACCACGCGCCTACTGAAGCTCGTCAACTCCACCATGTATGCACCCGTACGCCCGATCACGACGGTCGACCAGGCCGTGGCGATCGCCGGGCTGGGCACAGTCGAGTCGATGCTGCTCGCCGTCGGCGTGAACGTCGCCCTGCCCAAGGACAGCGTCGACGGCCTCGACCAGCGCCGCTTCTGGTCCGCGGCCGCGCGCCGCGGCACCATCGCCAAGACGTTCGCCCAAGAGCTGCACCCGGCAACGGCCGGGCACTGCTTCACGGCAGCGTTGCTCGAGGACATGGCCGTCCCACTGATCGCAGTCTCACGAGCCGACTACCGGCCGCTCCTGTTGGAATGGCACGGCGGCGGCGAAGATCTGCATCTGCTCGAAGCCTCGGAGTTCGGCTGGAGCCACGATCACGTGGGTGAACTGCTGTGCAGCAGCTGGGAGCTTCCCGAGGACCTCGCCCGGACGATCGGCGGCCACCATGGCAACAGCGATCACGACACTCCGCCCGCGATCGAGCTGGCGGCGCCATTTCGCGAGGTGGGTAACAGCGAAGTGATCGACTTCGTCGTCTCGACTGCATCGGATGATTACGGCCTGACCCCCGAGCACACCCTGAGGCTCCTCAACGACGCCGAGGAAGAGGCCAAGCAGCTCGCTCTTCAGTTCTTCTGACCGAGGTCAGACGAACGGCTCCCGACAGAAGCCGGAGAAGCCCCCGAGCGCCGTCCGCTCAGAAGAGGGTTGCGGTTCGGGTTCGTTCGTTGGGGTTGGGTGGCCGTTGTTCGGGCCGCTGTTTCGGCCGGCGCTTGGGGTCTGGGTGGGGCTGGGCCTGGTCGGCCTGTGGTCTTCGTTTGGGGGCGATCTCATCGGGTCGAGCAGTTCGGGTGGTCCATGTCCCGGTGTTTGGGTCGCGGACGAGGATGAGTTCGTGGTCGTGCAACCAGTGGTGGCAGTCGGTACAGACGAGGGCGCCGTTGTCGATGTTGGTGGGGCCTCTAGCTGGTGCTTCCCAGGGGACGATGTGGTGGGCTTCACACAGTGAGTAGTGGGCGCCACATTGGACACAACCGCCGTCGCGGGCAATCAAAGCCAACCATTGGGCGTGGGTGAACAGGCGACTGGTGTGGCCCATCCACAGCGGCATACCTGAGTGGTCGGTTACTAGGCCGACGAGTTCGGCGCCGCAGAACAGTTCTTCGAGCACCGACGGCGCCAACAAACCCCCGCCGACTTGTTTGATGGGTGTGGGGTCGATCCCCGAAGCCTGTTCGGCGGTCATGGTCACGACGATCGTCGACCGCGGTGACGGCCTGCTTGCTTTGCCTGGCTTGCTGGACTTGTTTGGGTTGTTTCCGTCGCTATTGCTGGTCGGGCCGTTGCGGGTGAGGAGGTCGATGGCGGCGTCGTAGTTGCGTTGGTCTCGGGTGCGGGGGTGTTGGCCTTGGGGGAGGTCACGTCCTCCGTCGGCCCGATACAACTCCCGGGACCTGTTTCTGATCGCATTCTCGATCCGGTCGATCGATGTTTCGTCGCCTTCGAGGGCCAGGACGTGGGTGTCGCGGCTGGTTTTCCAGCGTTTCACGTTGCGTAACCGTCGTTGCCGGTCATAACGGTCTTGGACTTTGGTGGCCTCTGTGTGGGCTCTCACATATTCGTCGGCCAGTTTGCGGCCCTGATCGGGCGGTGTTGATGCCAGCTTGTCGACCAGCTCGTCGTCTTTGGCGGCGGCCCCGTCGGTTTTGTCTGATGCGTCGGCGATCACGTCGGCCTGGTCTGTGGATAGTTCGCCGGTCTTCATCTTCTTGGCGATGTTGCGGTTCTTGTTGACTGCTTTGGCCCGTTTCGTGCGTTTCTTGGCCGTGCGTTTCGACGTCTTCTCATCATCCTGCAACAGCGACTCCACTGACCGTTCGGTGGCGCCGGCTTCGAGGCGGGCGGCAAGGAGTTCGGCTTCGGCGGCGTCACAGTGGGCTCGAACGTGTTTGATCACAGCCAGAGCGTCACCAACGGGTAGGTCGGTGCGCCACCGGTCGATCACCTTCAACGACGAATCGGTGATCGACAACACCTCTTCGAGCGAAGGCACATGGCCGACACCGGCCTCGAACCGGCTCACCGGACTTCGGCTCCGGATTGGCTGACTTCTACTCCGAATGTCATGTATCGAACACTAGTTCGGGGGTATGACAA
>JAAUYH010079685.1_pt1 | contig 13019 bp, 13 predicted proteins | sample 7278061 | NCBI WGS metagenome assembly JAAUYH01 (sample SAMN14350203, study PRJNA611818) | marine sediment metagenome | isolation source: surface marine sediment (0.6m) | place: French Polynesia: Moorea | collected 2018-08
AATCCATAGCCCTTTGTGTTCTGGACGGCGGGCGCTGCATTCCAGGACGATGCTGTCCTGGCAGCACATGTGTGCCGCGACCAGATTCACGAACTGGTGTATGCAAGAAATCAACTCCAATGTGTTCTCGGACTGGTTACAAGTGCAACAAGATGGTGAAGTGTTGTAGTATTCGCGATGCATGCATTATCAAAAGCAAATGGGCTGGAAGCGGCGTATGTACACCTCAAAGCTGTGCACCACGCGACGGAAGGTGTCTCACCCGCACCCCGTTCTACACTGGTCCGGAATTTATGTGCTGCAGTTCGAAGGACGCGTGTTTGTTCCCCAAGCCTGGTTCCTTCAGTGGGACATGCCTCCCGAAATCTAGCAATACTAGATGCGTTCAGGAAGGCGCGCAATGCTCGACTAAGTTAGGCAAACCGTGTTGCAAGGGACTCGAATGCGATTTGGTTGTGGGGCCGTTCAGCACAGGATTTTGTCGTAAGCCGAGTAAGGTCCTCCTTTAGTTGAAAAATGTACTTAGGGTGACGTAGAATACTATCCATCATTGAAATGGACCTTTATTACCCGAGGTGTTCTTCCTCTAGATAGTGTGCTCGGTCGTATCCGTCTTGATGAGAATAATTCTACTGGAGATTGCTCTGAGAGAAACTTTACTGCCCTGGCTGGGTTGCACCAACATCGGCGAGAAGTAGACTTGCGTTCCAAAGTGCTCGTGTAGTGTTGTGATTAAACAAAGTTTGCTCAACTTGCTGACTTTTCTTTCTCTGCTGATTTCTCTCTCAGCAGTTTGATTTTCGTGCTGCAGGGAACCATGAAAAAAAGATACTACCTCCGTCCCGAAAAGACTGACACATTTCTTTAGCAAGAATGTCCTACAAAGATTGACATACAAATTTATGTACTAAATTTTAATGGAATTTAAGGCTATGCTTCTCCGAAAATGTCGACTTTGCTCCGTTAGCTTCTTTTCTATAACAAACAAGTTTTGCACCGTTCCCAACAGCGACCTGCTCATCCTTACTTGGTTACTTTCGACAAGACCGGCCTAGAATCCAAAATTTCGATGACGCGTGTGAAATAGTTTACTTTCCAAGTTCAACATTTGATCAATATTTCTGAAGAAGTACGACCGAAGCATGTGCTTCGTCATAGCGCATCTCTTTGCGAGACTTTCGTGGAAACCTTATCAATCAACTGAGTCTAGAATGTGGCGAAATCCGAAAAATGCAAGTGCCACTAAAAAATTTTAATAGGTGACAAAAAATACCCGAACGTATCATGAGATTTCGCGCCTAGATTTTGCGTGTCAGGAAAAATAAGTGGTTAAGATAGCTCTTTCTCTACCTATGAAGTCCACTTCAACCTGGTAATACGTAGAGCCATTGTTGTGAGATCAATTTCAAAGAAATGTTTCAATCTTTATGAGATGGAGGTAGTATGTGAACAAATATTTGCGTCGGTCCTTCGAAAAATTCGTAAATCAGAGGGTACTCAGAAATTTCCAGGTTATAAGTGCAGATAAAATTTACGAGGTAATAAGGGCAATACTATAATCCCCGTAAATAGGTCGATATAATTATCTTTAGTCATAATGTTAATTGATAATATTTATTTACTCTATCATAACTTTTGACTTTTATGATATCAGCATTTACCTTCAAAAAGGTTTTGAGTAAGGCATTATACGGTAAATTAGGCCATACTTCAATGACGAAATGTAATATTTATATCCCACTTCTTTAATTTTAATTATTATTGAAGCTTCAAAGCTTTTTCTTTGAAGAAAAAAGCTGAAATTTTTCATAATAATCGATTTAATTTTAACACAAGGAGATAACATATCAATAGCAATACAATAAAAAGGAAGTTTCGTTTTGAAGGAGATATAAACCTAGATTCGGGCGATAATTGTTCGAAACATGGTCTCTGGGAATCAATTTTGGTGCATCAATCTCTGTAGACACATGAAAGGCATTCATCATTACAAAAATTCCACGGTCATAGCTATTCTATAGTTCCACAGAATATACTTCACTGGAATACTTCTATTGCATTGGCCACTCTGTTTAAGTCAGTTCATACTGACTGCTAATTGAATTAGCCATTTGCGATGTATCAGACATAATGGGTTCGGATCCCCATGCATTATAGGATGCGTTGTAGAGACGCAAGGTAGCAGAATGTTCATCCAGAACAACAAGACCCCAGTGGTCCCCACCATATTCTGTTTTCCCGTTCTTTGTCTTCATCATCTTGCTGTTGAATACAAGAATTCACACTGATCGACACGTTTTCAATCGATTCATATTATAACCAATGTTATGTCCAAAAAGTAGTCGAGGAATTCGACATGTATGGATATATAATTGTTACGAATTGTCTGCCGCAACATAGTAATGAAGACCGTATCTAGAGCCAAAACTGTTTCTTGATTGAGCAGCATCAAGAATACATTCATTACATTGTCAATGACCCATAATTTTGGCATTATGAGTCTCGCGAATTCTCTTTTGTCGAATGTTATTCCGGAACAGCTGATTCCATCAGGTATAGATCCGTAAATGGATTCGAAGTCCAGAACGCCACTACCATTGTTAGCAGAATCGTTTTTCGTAATGGTATTGGCCATCGAAGATTCATTATCTGAGATGGAGATAACATCATCGTCGCATGGAATCTGACTTGGCATACGTAGTGATTTTTCTAGATTGAGTATTTACGAAATTGAAAACCTATTTTCTTTCCCAGGTCGATCTTTCGGGTTCCTTGTTATGATAGACCTCACATCCGTGACAAAATTGACACATGTACTGAATACCTTCAAAAATACGACATTTTTCGTTCTTCGAGAACCATCAGTTGTGCAAATGAAGAAATATCGAGGGTTAGTTGTTCTGGAGAGTGCGACATACAATTGTCCGTTAGAGATGCACTGTAAAAGTTAATCGATTCCAAGAGTCCCTGAAATAGATTTTCCTTGCGCTTTGCTGATTGGCATCGCAAAGTATATCCGAATGGGGAAGTGACATCTACTGAATCCTGGTATCGGAAAATCGTCCTTACCTATAGAACAATTCATTCGAGGTAGTATCAGTTGCACATCTTTCTTTGATAACGATTCAGATCTGAGAAACATTAAGTGGGAGTTCAAGGTGTCCGCAACATACCTTGTACCGTTAATATGCCGGGAGGAAGGGTTGATGTTGCGGAGAAGCATGAAAGTGAATCATTTATTCAATGCCATTTCGTGATCTGGCAATGAAGTCCCAAAGTTCAATTGAATTTAAAAGTTCTTGTGGATATCTCAATTCAGCAGCATTTTGAGCTTCTGAGGAATCGCATAAAACAGAGTCTGCACTTTTGTAGCACGAGAACGTCCCTGGAAACGCTTCCGCAACTTGCTCATTGAGATTTTTCAGCCGACTGTTTGTTGGTGTCAAAATAGCCCAAGAGTTGAGCCATCGCACATCATCATAATTATTATTCAGGAGTTTGAAAACTGATTCAACCAAGTCCGTGGCAGAATCGACTATATTGATTGCGAGTGGAAGGTCAATAAGCGAATCTGTAGTCCTTTCCAGCTTCCCTTCCCCATCTTTCAGCATAAATTGCGGGTATTCTAGGACTGCGTTATCTTCTTCTGGAGAATTCTCAATTTCTTGACGCCTCATGTTTCCGATCAGACTTAAAAAATTCACACATTGATAAAATGAGGAAGACCTGAAACACATTAAAACAATCATTCCTCGAGATCCTCTGGGAACCACGGGGAGTATTTGGCGAAAATCTCCACTGAATGGAGACATTTTCCTCCGGATGGAACAGTTGGAGATTTCCTTATCGCGCGCAAAGTTCGATCGACCGCTTTAATACTATAGCGAGCACACATGACAGTTTCTCCCCATATAATCATCGAAGCTCGGGGCATGGTATGGAAATCTTGGACTCCATCGAAATATTGCAAACAGTATCAGAATAACACGGTATAGGAACTTTGAAGACTGGACATGCAGTTCGACTATCCTCGAACAATGAAGCACCTACATCGGGTGTAACCGCGACAATAATACTATGCTTGCAAGTACTCAGAACTGATTGTATTGCACGGATAGTAAATGTTTTCTCTGTTCCTCGAAGTGCATCCAACAATAAACGCGAGAGCAACCAGATTTGTTGTTAAATGGACTTTCAACAGGCGCATGAAGATTCTGAGCTGTAAATCCAGTTATAAATTCACCGATGATCGTGTTGAATGCAAACATTTGGCCTTTGTTGATCTTTTTCGTATTGATCGAAATGCTTTCAATAGTTTGCGAATTCATACATTTTATTGTATCCCGGGTTAGAACTTTATAGTAGCGTTGTGGAAGTCTCGGGAGGTTTAAAGACTCCATGGTAAGAGCAGGGCTTATTCCAATTAAAGAATTTTGGATCTCATTCAAAACATAGTTTTGTGCAAGTTCTTCATTTAGAAACGCTTCTGGATGTCTCCGTCAAAATTCTGTTATCATCACATCCTTGGTTCTTCTCCAAACTCGCAAAGGGTTTGACGGTTCACAAAAAACCATTATTATGGAAAATACTTCCGTTAAACGATCGAAATTTCAAGCGAAAGCATCCTGTATACATCTTAACCATTCTGTATCATTCGAAAGCAAACATAAAGCACTGCAGGTGTCCCGGAATGTTTAATATTGTACACCCTCATAAAAACGCATGTTCTCAAAAGAATTTGCACCTGATTTGTGTAGCAGAAGAGTTCGAAGAAACTACTTCTTTCTTTCACGTGGGCTGGTATTGCACATCCTGCCGACAACACGTCTTCTGGTGCGTGAGAAATCATAGTGCGGAGGTGAGGAATTTACTACTTTGTACTTAACTCTTAGTTTTTAAACTTGCCCTGCCTTATCCCATGAAGTACATTGGAAAATCAAAGTAACACATATGTCGAGCGTTCGTATACTGAAGATTAGCTGAAAAATATACTATAAGTTTGGTTGATTTTTCTGTGCCCATAGCTATCGCGTCTCCGTACTCGCCTTCTTCGTAGTAGACAACATGATGCCTTTGGAAATGAACTTCAAGTCTCTCAACGGCAGGTTCATGTTCTACCATGGGGAAAGAAAACAATCTCCAGGCTACTTCTGAAGCTAAAAATAACGCGCATCTTGGTAATGCCACATTTCATCAATAGTGGGAACGTCTTCGCCTGTATTTTCATTATCTCGTGCACCCACTATCTCCACCGTTACTTGATCAGAGAAATTGTGAACATACTTGAACAAATATTTGATAGATCCAACAGTGGAAATGCATGGTTCGACTTTCATGTGAGTACGAAACTTACGAAGCAAATCTGGTGAGTGAGAGACGACCCAGGAATTGTCAATAAGGATCTTATTAACCCGAGTCGTCTTACTTTTTTCGGTCCGCAATTCGAATTCACCTCCATCTTCAGGACTTCGTCTTCTGAACGTCACATAGTAATCACCTTCCACGGATGCTGTTTCAGCACAAAATGGTTTGGAAAACTTTTAGAACATCTTCCTTCCGTCATACATCAAGCTTCCGGGTTCTTGTTGCAAGGATTATGAATCATATGTTTGAGTACCAATTCTCGCAGATAAAGAGGTATGAGATGGAATCTCAGCTGAAATTCGATTCCTGATATTAGTGGGATCTCGCAATGAAATCTTAGCTACTAGATCAGGGATATATTGATATGAGCGTGCTCCAGACCCCTCTTTTGGAACTTAATGACAGACAAAAATGGTGCTATTTTTCCAAAAGGTTAGTCTTCATTCATATGCTTCAGAAGAAGTTTGAGTTTCATGCGAAACAAACGATCGAATGGATCTGGTCTATCGTCAGTTCTTTGACCCGTATATAGGGAATTTTTTATCTCAGGCCAATAAGAGTTGCAAGTAATTGTAATGAAAACAATGACCTGACCAACGGACTTTGATATTGTGATAATGTCGTACATTTTCTGTCGCATGTACCTATCACTGCCCATATGCGTTGACGGGAGAACAACTAACTTCCAACATTCAGCGAATTATTTGGCATGTTACTGCCGGTCCATGCCTTAAATTCGTTCTTATTTGACGCAGAATCAGCCAGAAGTTCACAAAGATGAGTATAGTCACTGGCCCTAAACTTTGACTGATTCTTTCTCAGCCAAGAAAGGCTTCCGCTTTCTTCAAATAAGTATTATTGAAAAAGTCTGCCGGAATGAATAAATATATTAAAGTCCCAAGTTATTTCGTAAAAAAGACGGGAATGAAACTTCATCGGTGAAAACTTTTGCATATTTCCCCTCAAATCGCTGTGTCTCAGCAGGCAGTGCCATTCGTTTTTACCGTCCGGAAAAAGTAAAGGATAGGCAAGAGGGTCGTACATTCAGTGTCTTAGGTTGATAAGTTCCAGTTTCTCCCAACCATTCGCGTCATATTCACTACGACGTTTCAAAGCAATATCAAGCTTTCCATGCTGCACTCCTACAACTAAACCTCCAATTTCACTGGCTTCTGGCAAGTTATACTTTCGAACAAGTCGGGCATTTTTTCTCGTGTGCATGAATCACAAGCTTCACATCATCTGGGATTCCATTGTTTCGAATTAAATCTCGCAAAGAAAGAAACGATTTCACTAGTTTGTTGCTTTGCTCCAGCATGCGTGCGAGGTGCGACGATAGATTTTCTCGCAGACTCCTGTAAAAATGTTTTCTGTTTGTAACTGCATGTTCAATATCATGAATGTATACTGACGCATATCGAGGCAACATGCTATCTGTAGGTTCCAGTGCACCTATTTCGTTGTACATTCGACCGTGTACAGTAACATTTGAGTTGTGTTTAGAAACTCCTAGGACACGTGAGACAAACTCAGCTCGCACTGAAGTCATCGCCAAAGCACTGTTGTACTGTCGAATATTCTGAAGGAAATTTCTTCCCTCTGATGAATCCGTTGTCAACAGCTCTCGAAGTAGTGCGGGAGGCTCAGGAAATGTTGGAATAATTTTCGACTCAATTTGTCAGCATGAACCGCATTTTCTGCTGGATTTGGATAGCGATCACAACCTGCTTTGTTCTGACATGAGTTAGAATATTGTACGCACGATGAAGTTAAAAGAAAATGAGGTGAAATTTCGGCCAGAACAACAGCCAGAAAATTAAAAATTGCGCAATGCTGATCCTATTTGGCCGATTGTCCCTCAGATTATGTAGGGCAGAATAGAACTGACTTTCATAAATTATTGATCCACAGTTCCTGTATCCGGTCTCTGGATCAATGGTATTATTAGCACGGCGGTAAATTCTCTTGCGAGTACCGTCTTGTGGCTTTTATATTTTTCCTCTCTCTTGATTTTGCGCCTGGCATTTACCAATTCCTTCTTCTCCTTTGAATGCTTGCTGGAAGACATCGTATTATTCAGTTAATGAACTTCAATTAATCGTTGCAAGTATTCGTTTATTTGGAGTCACTAATAGGAGATCCCGCGGTCGGAATTTCCAAAATATGATTTTCCAAATTGCGATTCTTGGTGGCCAGATAACAATTATTGCAACTCTCGCAAGCGTTAAAGTGAATTTTCTATTCTAAAAAATCGGGTATATTCCGACAATCAACTCAGAAATTATCAGACTCAACCGAATTTCGACAAGAGCAAAACCTTTCGCCAAACAGTTGTTTTCAATTTCACAATTCTTATAACATTTTTCTGTAAGCGACCACTCCTTGATGCGACAAATAACATGTAAGCTGGATCGCAACGCTGATAATCGGAAAATCAGTTTAAACCATCTACGTGGCCTAGAATAACAGGAACTAATGTGCACGACGGACACGATCACGATTTGCTGTAAAAACTTCGTGTACAGCTGTATAGTTAGGGTAGCTTACAGTAATTAGCTCACTGTTGCAAAGAAGGGGCATTTTACAGGCATAAAGAAGCAATGAGCACGAGCAGCAAACCGCCACCACAATAGCAAAAAATGCGGGGACGGGTGGGCGGGACGGGCCGCACAACAGCAGAACAATCTAAATTGATACGGTGGTCGGGTGGGTGGAACAGGCCGCAGTGCAGCATAAAAATACAAAACAATGCAGTTGGCGGGTGGCGGGACGGCCGTACAGCGAGCGGCAGAACAATCATAATTAATGCGGTGGGCGGGTGGGCGGGACTGCCGCACGGAGGCAAAACAATCGAAAATGCGGTGGTGGCGCGTGGGCGGGATAGCCACACAGCGGCAAAGCATTAAAAAATAAGTTGGCGGCCGGGAGGGCGGCACAGCGGCAGAACAATCACAATGTTAAGTGTTGGCGGGTCGGCAGACGGGCCGCAAAGTGGAGAGAACGGCAACACGTAATGAGGATGTGTGCGCTGGTGGGCGGACACGGGCGACCGCGCCGAAAACAAAGACTACTGTCTAGTGGTGGGCGGCGGTGGGCGGTGCAGCGGTGGGCGGCGGGTGATAACACAGCCCGTCTACACAAATAAAATATGTGAAATCACACGCCCATTCAAATCTGCAGCAACAATCAATTTCTCCTATCAAAAGCTTGTTTACGCTACAGCCAATAAAGTAGTATAAGACATTAATGAAATCGTTTGTATTCCTCAACCGTGCAAAATTCCCTTAATCTGGCGATGCATCAAGCAATCAATATATAATTATCAACGCTGTGAGAAAAGAACTGAAACGCATTAGTTCTAAGTAGGGCGTCACAAATTATAATGTTGGCTTTCAGTTCTTTCTGATTAACCCTTCTTGATATTTCGTAATTTCGATTATGGCTTGTGTGCTGGTAATTCGAGTACTACTACAGTTCGACGGACATTTCCGTAAAAGCTGAAGAATGGGCACTTGGAGTTAGAGTAAAATAAACTGCAGGGCGATGGATGCAAATGTAAACGTCAAAAAGTTGGTACCTCTGAAGTACTTGGACCACAGTCCTTGACTAGATTTGTACAGTACACTGTGCTTTAATTCAGATGGGGAAGATGGAATAGTGAAAAAGGAACATAAAGAGTAGTTTGTCATAGCTTACAAATTATGCATTGTGTAAACCTGGTTCTAGACTGTAAACCCCAACTTCAATAGTACCGAAAATTCTATTTGGTTTTGCATTTCTAAATTTGCTTTTGAATCGAAAAGCGTGAAAATTTACCGTTTGATGTGTGAAACGAAACAAGCAGTAAATCCTTGAATTTCTTAGATATAAATTAAGTAATGATGGTTCGTGTATTACAGAAATATGAAGTCAATAATTCTTGGACAGTCAAGAAACTTTAAGATTTTTAGAAGCAGAATGACAAGAGGATATAGAAAGCATTGTTCAAAAATGATAGATTCAAATAAGTACATATACCAATTTTTGAGCGATAACTACAACATTGAGATGTCTAGAACAACTGATGTACAAATAATAGTCCATAGTTCATATTCAATTTTCTCGGGTTTGCTTTCGAAATCAAATATTATGTAACATTTTGCATGTCCACTGCGTAAATCACTTCAATTCCAGCCTTCCACTTCCAGGATTTTACGATTAAGATTCTCAGGCTACCAAAGAGTGTTTCAGTCAACGGAACTGCATGAATTTCTTCATGCCTGTCTTAGCAGATAAACGTCTTGAAGAACAGGCATGCTAGCACATGTCTTCACACAAGATTGCGACTATTCTGCTCTATTCTTTGTACTTGTCTTCTCTAAGTGAAACTTTCTGTGTTACATTTGCCCTCGATCATCCATGAATTTCATGCCAATGCTAATTTTTTCAATTTGCTCTCGTATTTTTTTAATTTTCTAGAATCACGTTACATTCGCTTGAATTTTTGTATCAACTATTAAGCCGATTCTACAGATGCATTCGAGCTCTGATAAAGTTTGCAAGACTTCATTCAAGTTCTTTTGATCTTTCTAGAACTTCATTTGAGCAATCTAAACATTTCTAGAACTCCACTCAAGCTATCAAGATTTTTTTAGACTGGAAATGTAAGATACTAGTTCCTGATTCATCCTAATCTTTATAGAGACTTCCACCGAGTTCTACATCGTTCTAATAGGTCCTAGAGAATTCTATTTGTGTAAGCTGTATAAAAGTGCTTATAGTGAAAATTAGTGTAAATAACAAAGTCGGCTACCGACATTGGCATCCAACGATCAACTTAAGTGGCATCAATTATCAGTAAACTACAATTTTTGTTTCCACTGTTTCAGAATCTTCTATAAACACGATCGTCACTACATAATTCAGACTGCTACTTGAACAATGGTAACAATTGGATCTTGAATATAACTACTTACGACTAGATACCACTTCAACTTTTCAAACTTAAGGTCAGCGCAGTTGCTTTCTCAGAACTTCAGACTTCATGCCCCGCATGGGAGCTGAATACGTACGAAAGACCGTAGTACATTGATTTTTTCCATAAAATCCACTTGTTGCCAGTAGTTACATTCAAAATTGACTAATTTTTTTAAATCTGTTCCTCTAATCGTTCAAAGTGCAACCAAGGAGCTGGATTTATAGAAGAGTCAAATTCTTGCGGCTGTGCTTTACCTTCTTTTGTTATTAAAATATCTGGCGCTGTATAGTTGACTATCTGGTCTTGATAGAGTGAATTGTATATGTCACGGAACTAATGTTAAGTATGTAATCAAGTCGACCACCAGCGACACCTTCGGAGTGAAATTTGGATAAGGAATGGGGAAATGGCTAGAAAGGTGCAAAAATGCCGAGGATCGTTTCGTTTTTTTTGTATAAATCTACTCGGAAGGCATCGCGAGGGGTCAGGAATTGGTAGAAGTAGGGAAATGTAGGACAAATGGATATAGAATAAATAGATTACGTCTATCGACTGGCTATTTTTCGTATGTTTTCAACGTTTGGTGTGAGAGATTGCCACGCCAATTCGAGAACAACGTTGCTTTTCCGATTGAAGTTAGAAACAAGGCACTGAACTGCGAAATTCTGGCTCAGGGTTATTTCTAGGGCTATGTCTATAATTTTTACACCAGATTATAGCCTTGAGCTAAAATTTGGCACTTGCGTGCCTTGTTTCTCAGATCGTCAATGAAACAAACGTCAGGAAACCTTTGCGTGACGAAATTTAAAATTTAACACATGAAACAATTTTAGATATAAACCTACCGACAGTCGTGCTGTAGAAGAGAGTGCCATTAAGTAATAGGATCACGAAGGGTAGTAGTAGGTACTCTGAAGGTCTTCGAGTATAATAGAAGTCACAAAAATTCACTTTCTCATTACCTGATCGTCAACTGAACCAGCACCAAATATTTGAAAGATTTTCCGGTATTCCCAACGAATTATACACCGTGGAATGAAGCAAAACGGCCTGAGACAGTATTTGGGATTATATATAGTTCACGTCAATCCATTGCTGAACTAGTAGCGAAGATCCTTACCTCAAAATCTGCGAAGAAAAATTTATGCATATTTATGTTCTGTAAATATGAATGTGATCTTGATTAATACTCGTATACGTATATCGGAGCCTCACCTTTCATTTGAGTTCCTAAGGTGAACGGGTGCAATACATAGCATCAAGGATAAATTAAAATCCCAAGCGCCAACTCTCATCTCCAGTTACATTAAGATCAAACGAGCAATTCCCTTTAATAGCTGAATCCACTAGGCAGTTAGGGACTGACATTGAGCATTTTGGACAGCGCTGCTTTCTACTTTCGGTACATCCCTATTGTAATTGAGTCCTGAAGAGTAATGAGAAACTTACGGGAGTGGGATGCATGTTGCACCGACAGAGAGCTTGAGACATCTATTGCCGGGACAGCATTTTTCTGTCCCGGAACATTCGCTGGCAGAACAGTTTTCGTTAAGTCAAAGATGCTGGAGGGGTGGATATCCATTGCGATGAATGGTCTTGCAGGCTAGTGAAGGACGGCATTTCTTAGTTCCAGAAACGCATGATGCACCCGACGGCAGACAGGAATCAACAGTGCTTCTTCATATGCTATTTACCGCCTTGGGATTCGGAAAAAAACTCATCTGTCAGTGGTACTGCAGCACAGGATTTCAGGCCCTCTGTAGCGAGGCGTTCGTGTATAGCATTTGCCGCGAGTCTCAGCACACCGTAAAAGTGCCAGTGTATTGCAAGAGCCGAAAGCGAGGAATAGAAGGAGTGTAAAGCAGCGTGCGAAGGGCATAGTAGCTATGAAGCTTTGCTCGTTTCGGTCATCCAAAAGCTCAAACATATGCCGATTTTAATTATGTGATTCCGTGATTTCGAAGAGAAATCCGTACGCCTCTAAATCGGGAAAAGAATGGATTTACTGTGGAGACATGTAAAAAACATTGTTGAGGACAATTTCTTTGAAGGGTTTGACGAACCCTGGCACCCGGTGCCACAGCCTTCCCCACAGAATGCTGAAACCGAATGAAATTTCAATTACTGTAGCAGAATCAGAGTTAGCTACACTTTTACGATAAAACTCATTAATTTTTGCTTGTAAATATTCCGCTCGGGCTACCACTGATTTTATTTTCGACACTGCACACTTAATGAGCTTGCTTTGTTAATAAATTGATGCTGTTTCGTTGCATCCCACGGAGCGTGAACGTGTATGGAGTCTATGTCAAATTCGTCACTAGGATAGCCCAATCAAGACAAACGAGAAGGATGGCTGCAAGATTTTCGTCAACAGTGTAATTGTGTTGATGAACGGAATGCAAGGCATGATCCCCCTGGACACTTCAGTGTGAGATGTGTAATATTCCAGAAGCATAGCCCTTTTAGTCCAACTCTAGCAGCTGGTGGAGCTCCAGAGCATCAGCAGCAACCATGGCAATCCGACTCCTTTTTATATCATCACTGCTCATCTTAAACCGCTACTGGGTGGCACTCGCGGCCACGGAATCCATAGCCCTTTGTGTTCTGGACGGCGGGCGCTGCATTCCAGGACGATGCTGTCCTGGCAGCACATGTGTGCCGCGACCAGATTCACGAACTGGTGTATGCAAGAAAT
>JAAUYH010225240.1_pt1 | contig 13014 bp, 12 predicted proteins | sample 7278061 | NCBI WGS metagenome assembly JAAUYH01 (sample SAMN14350203, study PRJNA611818) | marine sediment metagenome | isolation source: surface marine sediment (0.6m) | place: French Polynesia: Moorea | collected 2018-08
CAGCAGGCGTGTCCTCAAGGATAACACCGTGGTTGTCGGTCAGATCCTTCAGCGCCTTACCGTTTTCATAGATGCGGTAGGACAGCGACTTCGAAAGCGACGCGTTGGCGGCCACTTCGAGAGCTTTCTGCTCGGTTTCCGTCAGGCTGTCGTAGAAGTCGCTGTCCTACCGCATCTATGAAAACGGTAAGGCGCTGAAGGATCTGACCGACAACCACGGTGTTATCCTTGAGGACACGCCTGCTGACTACTTCACCGAGTACTCGGCAGCAGCGAACAAAGCGCTTGAAACAGCTGCTGCAGAGAACGCCTTCTTTGCAGAAGTCTGGCAGTCGCAGAAGGATTTTGCGGAAATCGCAGTTCCGTTCTGGTCGGGTGCTCAGACCTCGAACGCGAACCTTGGTCGCGCATTCGCAGATACGCTGAAGTAATTCAGTTTCAGGACGGGCCCTTATCAAGGGCCCGTTCGTTCTTGTTTTCCAAGCGCCCACAGGTGACGCTTCGAAAAAGAGAACGCGGATGAAAAATCCGTGCCCACGGGAGGGGACAACGCATGGCCGACGAACCGAATCCAGACGACCTGGAGATCGCGGACGAGCTGATCGCCGAACGCCGCGCCGAGGCCCCAGGTGAAACACCCGAGGATATGACGGTCTGGCAGCGTCCGATCACAGCCGTCATCGATGTCATCAACTATCGCGCCGGTCAGTTGATTGCGCTGATGATGGTCCCATTGATCTTTGTCGTGGTCTATGAAGTCCTATCGCGGAACTCCTTCGCGATCCTGCAGAATGCGGGCTTCGAGGACCTCGCGCGGTCGCTCGGCCTTGGACCGACACTCTGGGTCTATGACACAAGCCGCATGATCGCGGGTGTGCTCTTCATGGCCGCCGCCGGTTACGGGCTGATGCGCGGCGTACATATTCGCGCTGACTTTCTTTATCGGTTCTGGTCGAACAAGACGCAGGCAACCGTCGACGCGCTGCTTTATCTTTTGTTCTTCATGCCTTCGATGATCTTCTTCACGATCGTTGCGGCGCAATTCTGGTGGCTGGCCTATTCGACCGGCGAAACCATGCAGATCGACAGTGCATGGGGGCCGCTCCTCTGGCCCGCGCGGACGGCAATGCCCGTTGGCGGCTTCCTGTTGATGTTGCAGGGCATCCCCGAGATCTTCCGCGCCTTCCACAAGATGGGCAAGGAGCGTGAACGCTGGTTCCTGCGCTTCCTGCCAATTTATCTGATTGGTTTGATCTGGCTGGTCCTTGCAATCTTCACCCCCGACCTCGTTCCGGGCGGCGGTTGGTTCACCGATCTGATGAGCGCGCGCCCGGGCCTCGACAAGCCGACAATCGGGTTGATCATGCTGGCGGCGATGCTTTTCGTGATCTTCATCGGTTTCCCGATTTCGTTCACGCTGATCTTCCTTGCCTTCGTCTTCGGCATATGGGGCTCGAACTTCAAGCTCACCACGCTTCTGATGACGCTGAACACAAACTCCACCATGCTGAACGACCAGCTCATGGCGGTGCCGCTCTTCGTCTTGATGGGTATCGTGATGGAGTCGGCGGGTCTGATGGAGCGTCTCTTTGCCTCGATCCAGATGATCATGGCCCGCGTTCGTGGCGCACTTTTCATTGCCGTCCTGATAGTCTCGACGATTTTCGCGGCGGCGACCGGGATCGTCGGCGCTTCGGTGACCCTTCTGGGCATCATGGCGGGCGCCACGATGAGCCGGTCGGGCTACAACGTTCAACTGGCTGCGGGGACCATCACCGCAGGCGGTACACTCGGCATCCTGATCCCGCCCTCGATCATGCTGATCGTCATGGGGCCGGTGCTGGAGGTTTCCACGCTCGATTTGTTCCGTGGCGCGTTTATTCCGGGCGCTTTGCTGGCGTCGCTCTACCTGATCTACACGCTTGGCCGGTGTTGGATTAATCCAGAGCTTGGGCCCATCCTCTCGGAAGAGGACCAACCGGATACCTCCAGGTTCTACGGCGCCGAAGTCGCCCTGATCTGTCTTGGCATCCTGACGGTCTGCCGGGTGTTTGGCCTTGGTTTGGGCGGTGCCTTCGGGGGCGTCATGCCCTTCGGTGGCCTGATCGTGCTTTTGATCACGCTCGCCGTCGCCTATGCCGCCTATCGCAACATAAGCATTCTCCGGATCGTTCTGCCCATCGCCGTTCTGTTCCACCTCTACATGATTGTCGCGAACATGGGTGACGGCCTGCCGATCTGGTCCACGGTCTTCGGCGCATTCATCGTCCTGCTCGCGTACCTGGCCCGGCCCATCTATGGTAAGGACGCGGACGAAGGCTTCTATTTCTCGGGGCTCTGGGACGAGTTCTTTGCCGGATTGATGCCGCCGACGATCCTGATTTCTTTCGCTCTGGGCTCGATCCTATTGGGCTTTGCCACGCCTGCCGAAGCCGCTGCGATGGGTGCCTTTGGCGCGATCCTCTTGTCCATCGGATATCGCCGGTTCACCATCCCGGGATTCTTCGACTGCCTGATCAAGGCGCTGGAGATCACCGTGCTGATCATGTTCCTGGTCGCCGCATCCAACTTCTTCGGCGCGCAATTCAGTGCCCTTGGGACGCCGAAGATGATGACCGAACTGCTTCTGGGGCTCGATCTATCGCCCTATCTGGTCCTGCTTCTGGTGATGGCGCTGATCTTCCTGCTTGGGTGGCCATTGGAATGGGTGCCGATTGTTCTGATCGTTGTTCCTATCCTTTTGCCAACCATCGAAGTGCTCGAGTTGCATGGTCTCAGCCGGTATGACTTGATGGTCTGGTTCGGCATCCTCGTCGCGGTGAACCTGCAAACCGCGTGGCTCAGTCCACCCGTGGCGCTCTCGGCCTATTTCCTGAAGGGCGTGGTGCCGAATTGGGACTTGAAGGACATCTACCTTGGCATGATGCAATTCATGCTGGTGCAGCTTTTCGGTCTGATCCTGCTTCTGATCTTCCCGCAGCTTGTTCTTTGGTTACCCAAGGTCATGGGGGGATAGGGCTTGTCCCTCCATCAATGACGTTGCTTCGGTTGCTCGCTGCTCTCCGGCGTGTTCGCTGGATGAGCCTGTCGGGCAGCATTGTCCAACGCTTTGATAACAGGGCGGAGATCGACCGACCGACCGCTTTCCAATAGTTTCGTTACAAACTGAAGCAGCGCCTGGACATCGCGCTCTGAAGTTGGTTGTTGCAGAAGTATCCGGCGCTCGATCTCTCGGATTTCCGCCGCCTTCCGTTTTCCTTCTTCTGCAAGACAACTGGCCTCGGTTTCCAACAACTCAAGCGGCGTAGGCACCTGCCTGGTTGGGCTCTGAATCATGTGGATGGCCGCTCTTGCGGCCAAACGGGCGCGGGTTGTGGCAGGAAGCTGTCGCAGGCGCTCGCACGCGGTCTCCAACGACTCGTCGCCTTCCCGAATAGCCCTCGCGTGTTCGACGATGTTCATCTCTAAGGCGGCCAGACGATGTTCGTCCGCGATCAGCCTAGCGTGCTCGCGCATGTCTTTCGTCAAGAACGGGCCGTCCATGGATCGTGGAAATTCAACGATCTTGGAACTGACCTTCGAGAGGTCGTTCATTGTTTCCCCCTCGGCCACAATGACCGCCGATTCGGAGTTTTAAACCCCGTCGCATGGCATGTTGTGGGGGAATTGTGGCGGAAAAGTGGCAAATGTGGCGGATTCTTTTCAAAATGCGACGCAAAGTCCCAGTGTGAGGGCCGAGACTTGCCCTTTTTTCGCGCTGCCAAGGACGTCGATCGTGTTTCGTCTGACAACGTCGCAGAGGCGGTGAGCGGCGATCACCATGCTCTGTGATTGGCCGGTGAACCCAGCGCGAACGCGCGCCTGTTGGGGTTCAGGTGGACCATTTGAAAACGCTAGGTTGGCCCGAAATCCGGCACAGCGTTTCAAGAGAGGCTACAATCCATGGTATCACACGCGACCGAAGCAGAGCGTCAGGCCGCCCAAGGCTACGAAGAGCTGTTTGTGCCCGCGCTGTTTGGCGCATGGGTGCCGCACGTCCTAAAGGCAGCCGGCGTGTCCCGTGGCGCAGTTGTCCTTGATGTCGCTTGCGGTACAGGCGTGCTGGCGCGAAACGCGCGCGACATCGTTGGAAGATCGGGGCGGGTCACCGGCCTCGACCCGGCTGCGGGAATGCTGGCCGTTGCGCAGGAACTCCAGCCCGGCATCACCTGGATACAGGCCACCGCCGAAGACACCGGCCTGCCTGCCGACAGTTTTGACAGTGTCGCCACGCAGTTCGGGCTGATGTTTTTTCAAGACCGGGCTGCCGCACTTGGCGAGGTGTTTCGCGTTCTTCACCCCGGCGGACACCTTGGCCTTGCCGTCTGGGATACGCTCGACCGGAACCCGGTCTATGCACGCGTCGCAATGTTGCTGGACGACATGGTCGGTCCCGAGGCGGGAAACGCCGTCCGCGTACCCTTCGCATTGGGCGATGCCCAAGGTGTCATTGCGGAACTGGCGGCCACCGGCCTCTCTGATATCTCAGTCGAGACACCGACGGAGCAGGCCCGTTTCCCTTCGATAAGGTCCCTGGTCGAAGCCGAGTTGCGCGGTTGGCTGCCTCTCTTTCACATTCACCTGGATGAGCCCTCGATCGAACGCGTTCTGACCGCTGCGGAAGATCAACTCGCCGATGTTGCCGAGCCTTCCGGCGAAGCGGTCTTCCCGACCTCGGCGCATGTCTTCTCGGCACGAAGACCTGGGTAGGTTGTGCAAGGTGCTTGCAGTTCTTAACTCGCAAAGGAGTGAGACAGACAGGGGCAACCGATGAGTACAACCTACGATCTGACCTGTGACTGTGGCGCGGTTCACCTGCGCCTCTCCGGCGCGCCGCGGGTGCGGGGACATTGCCATTGCAGTGCCTGTCGAACGTTGTTGGACACCCCTTACCATTCTGTCACCGCCTGGAACGCCGATCAGGTCGCGGTCACGAAAGGCTCAGAGCAACTACAGGTGTTTCAGCACCCGTCACTGACAATGAAGAAGGTCTTTTGCCGGAACTGCGGCACAGTCATTTACAACACCAACAAGATGGATTGGCGTGTGGTGTCACAGCACCTCATCACCAAGTCGCTTGGCGACCTGCCAGAAGAGTTGGCGTCGCTCAGCCACTTCCACTACGGCGGCCGCGTGGTGGATGTGGCGGACGATCTACCGAAGAAGGACTGACGGCCAAGGCCAGCGCTCAGGCTTTCACTGCGCCCATGAACCGGTCGCGGATCGTCACCGGATCCATCGTGATCACCGGGTTCTTCGCATTGCCGCTGTCGCATTTGACGACCATGACCGTCTGCTTGCCGCTCTCCAACGCTTCCGTCAGGGCTTTGCCGGTGTCGACATCCTGCACTTCGACCACGTTTTCGCACCCCGCTGCGCGCGCCATGCCCGCCAGATCGGTCCTTTTGCCGGTATAGGTCGGTTGGTCTCCGGTGGAGCCATAAGACCCATTGTCGATGATCATCAGGATGTAGTTGTCGGCGACGTTGTTGCCGATGGTCGGCAGCGTGCCAAGGTTCGTCAGAACCGAACCATCACCGTCGATGACAATCACCGGTTTCTTTTGAACAAGCGCCAGCCCAAGACCGATAGATGAGGCCAGGCCCATCGTGCCCAGCATATAGAAGTTGGTCGGTTGATCGTCGATCGCGTGCAGCTCCTGGCTGGGAATGCCAATGTTGCAGACCACCAGATGATCCCGAAGGATCGGAGCGATTTCTTTCAGGACTTCGGAACGGATCATTGGTCGCCGTAGCCTCCCCAGAAGTTGGCATCGGTCAGGATGGCGACCGGCTTGTTGCACATGAAGGTATAGTCGAGGATCATCGGAAGCTCGTCCGCGTCCGCTTGTTTGTGGAAATGGTAGGTCGGAATTTTCATTTCATCCAGCAAGGCCTTGGTATGGACGGCCATCTCGACCTGGCAGGCGACCGGCTCCCGCAACTCGCCGCGGTAGGAAATCAGCATGGGCAGCGGCATCCGGTAGTACTGGATCAGCGTTGCTAGCGTGTTGATCGTCACACCGATGGCGGTGTTCTGCATGATGATCGCGGCGCGCGTGCCGCCCATCCAGGCACCGGCGCAAAGGCCCATGCCTTCGTCTTCCTTGTTGGACGGAATGTGATAGATATTAGGGTGTTGGTCGACTTCTTCGATGACACCCGCCAGTTGCTTGCAGGGTACGGTGGTGACGAAACCGATCCCGGCGGCCACCATGTCATCTGCGATTTTCTTATCTATGCTCATTGTCTTTCCTCAGGGGATAAGGACGATTTTCGGCGCGGCCACCTTGCCGGCCCGGATGTCTTCAAAGGCGCGGTGCCCCTCGGCCAGCGGACGCTCTTCCGTCCAGTCGAGCGCGCCGAGACGACCATCAAAAATTGCCGCCGCGGTGTCGCGGAAATCCTGATAGGTATAGGCGTAGGTCCCAATGAACGTGACCTCCTGCAGCGTGAATCTTCGCACATCGAGGCCGGGTTCTCCGCCACCCAACCCGATATGCATGATCACCCCGCCTGGCACGACAGCCTTCGACGCAGTTTCCCGCGTGGCGGTATAGCCGACAGCGTCGATAACGAGATCATAACTGTCGGTGGCATCCAACTCGGGCAAAACATTGAAGCCACAGGTCTTTTTCAGGTAGTCGCGGCGCAGATCATTGGGTTCCGTCACCGTGATCTGCGTGACCCCCATCGCCGCCGCCGACAGGGCGGAGCCAACTCCAATAGGTCCGCCGCCGACGACCAAAGTCTTCGGGTTCTCGATCCAACCAACTTCCAAGCCCATACGCACGGCATGCCAGCCACAGGCGAGTGGCTCGGCCAACGCGGCTTTCGCGGGATCAATACCGTCAGGCACGGGGATCAGGTTCTCCTCCCGCATCGTTGCCATTTCAGCAAAACTGCCCTGGCGCGGCGGTATCGACATCATCGATCGGTTGCGGTCCAGGTTTTCACGCCCCGCCTTACACTCACGACTTGTGCCATCGACGACCATCGGGTTGATCGTTACCCGCTGCCCGCCTTCGGTCACCCCGCAAGCTTCATGGCCAAGGATTAACGGAGGATTGCGGCGCGGATCATGGCCCAGATAGGCATGCATGTCCGAGCCACAGATGCCCACGCGCTCGATTGTTATGAGGGCATCATCATTCTGCGGAGTAGGGTCATCGAATTCACGATACTCGAGTTGCTCAGGCCCGGTGTAGACAAGCGCCTTCATCCGTTGGCACTCAAATCAAAGTTCACGCCTGGGAAATACTTCGCCAGCCGGATGTCCGCCGTTCTTGCGTGCCCTTCCATGCCTTCCAGCCGCGATATCCGAGCGGTCGCCTCCGCAACCGGACGCGATCCTTCCCGTGTCGCTCGCTGCCAGGTCACGATCTTCATGAACTTGTGCACAGAAAGCCCACCTGTGTAGCTGGCCGCGCCGCTGGTCGGCAGCACATGGTTCGTGCCCGAGGCCTTGTCCCCGAAGGCAACCGTTGTTTCTTCGCCAAGGAAGAGCGAGCCGTAACTGGTCAAGCGCGACAGCCACCAATCGAGGTCCTCGGCCTGAACGGTCAGATGCTCGGGAGCATATCGGTCCGACGTTGCCGCCATCTCTTCCCGGTCAGCGCAGAGGATTACCTCGGCATAGTCGCGCCAAGCCGCCGTCGCGTTCTCGCGGTTTACCTCCGGCAGATCGTCGATCAGGCCGGGCACCAGGGCCATCACGCGTTCGGCCAGGTCGCGGTCGTCTGTGACAAGCCAGACCGGAGAGTTGTAGCCATGCTCGGCCTGTCCGACCAGGTCCGCGGCCACAATCTCGGCATCCGCCGTGGCGTCCGCCAGGATCAGGCTATCGGTCGGTCCGGCGATCATGTCGATGCCGACCTGACCGAAGAGGATGCGCTTGGCCTCGGCCACGAACTGGTTGCCGGGGCCGACGAGGATGTTCGCCTTGGGCAATCCGAAGAGCCCGTAAGCCATGGCTGCAACACCCTGTACGCCGCCCATCGCCAGAATGGTGTCGGCGCCACAGACATGCGCGGCATAGACGATCGCGGGTGCGATGCCGACATCAGGGCGAGGCGGCGAACAGGCCGTTACATGCCCGACACCGGCTACCTTGGCGGTGGTCACCGTCATGATCGCGCTTGCCACGTGGCTATAGCGCCCACCCGGCACGTAGGCGCCGGCGGCGTGGACGGGGATGATCTTCTGCCCGGCCGTCAGCCCCGGGACGACCTCCAAAGTCGTATCGGTCAAAGTTGCCTTCTGCGCTTCCGCGAACCGCCGCACATTGTCGGCCGCGAACCGGATGTCGTCCTTCAGGCGGGCGGGGACCGCCGCCGTAGCGGCTTCGATATCCTCGGCCGTCAGCAGGATATTTCCCGAATACCCGTCGAACTTCGCTGCATATTCCATTGCTGCCGCGTCGCCCCGCGCCTCGATGTCCTCAAGGATCCCCATCACTGTCGCGCGAACGTCAGAGGCGTCCGATTTCGACGTCAAAGCGGCCTTCTTCAAATACTCGGGCATGTCTGTTGATTCCTCTCGCAGTGCTTGCCTTGTAAGCGCTTACATCGCATAGTACAAGCGCTATGAAGACACCAACTTTGGAAGATGTCGCCGCCCGCGCTGGCGTCTCGACCGCCACCGTTTCGCGGTGCCTGAATGCACCGGAAAAGGTGGTCGAACGGACGCGGCTCCGCGTGATGGAGGCCGTCCGCGACCTTGGCTATGCCCCGAACTTCAGCGCTCGTGCGCTGGCCGAAAAGCGGACGCGCACCATCGGTGCTGTTATCCCGACGATGGAAAACGCAATCTTCGCCGAAGGTCTGCAGGCGTTTCAGGATGTATTGCAGGGTGGAGGCTACACGCTCTTGATCGCCAGTTCCGGCTACGATCCGAAGGTGGAAGAGGATCAGATCCGCACCCTCGTGGCGCGCGGAGCCGAAGGCCTGCTGCTCGTCGGATACGATCGCGCTCCAGCGATTGCTGCGTTCCTCGAAGCCCAAAACGTGCCGTCCGTCATCGCGTGGGCACATGACACGACACAACCCGGATGTTCCGTCGGGTTCGACAATCGCGCCGCCATGCGTGCCCTAGTTACCCATGCATTGGAGCTCGGTCACAGACGTGTCGCCATGATTTCCGCGCCGCTGCAAGGCAACGACCGCGCCCGTGAACGTCATGCCGGTGTCCTCGCAGCCCTTAAGGAGCGGGGGCTGGAACTCGAGGCAATGGTCGAGACCCCGTACGATCTGGAAGGAGGGGGAGAGGCGCTCCAACAGGTCCTGAGAGACAAGCCAGAGACAACTCTTGTCGTCTGCGGAAACGACGTCCTCGCCGCTGGCGCGCTCGAAGGCGCCCGTATCATTGGGCTAGACGTGCCCGCCGACATTTCGATCACCGGCTTCGATGACATTGCCCTTGCGCGGATCGTCCGTCCGGCACTTGCAACTGTTCGCGTCCCCCATCGCGACATGGGCGAGGCGGCAGCGCGCGCGGTCGTGTCGCTGGTGGAAACCGGCCGGGCGGAAAACCGCATACTCGAGGCGCAAATGTGCCTGCGCGCCAGCCTTGGAACGCCTAAGAGGCCGTCGTAGCTCTTTCATTCTGGCCGAAAGGCCAAGAGGGGGCAAAGCCCGGGGGCTGCGCCGTCACCCCGCCTTATCGCAGGCGTGCGTCTGATTGCGCGTCAAAAAACATGACGCGATCAGTGTCGTAGTGCACCTTCACTTCAGTTCCTGCTTCAATGGCGTCGTCGCCCTTGCTTTCGATAACCAAGGGCTCACCCGTCGGCGTCGACAGGTATTCATAGGCAACGCCGCCCAATTGTTCGGTGATATCTACGGTCAAAGGGGATGGTGCCGCTGCAAGCGTTGCATCCTGCGGCCGAATGCCGACAGTCACCTCGCTTCCAGCCGAGGGCAAGTTGACGGACGTCGCAATCACATCGCCTCCCAGGCCGGGGACGGCCACGCCGCTCTCGGTGACCTCGCCCCGCAGGAAATTCATCGACGGCGAACCGATGAAACCTGCCACGAACTTGTTTTCCGGGTCGCGGTACAACTCCATTGGTGCGCCCACTTGTTCGATGATGCCGGCCCGCAAGACCACGATCTTGTCCGCCAGTGTCATCGCTTCGACCTGGTCGTGGGTCACATAGATCATCGTCGTGCCCAGTTCTTTGTGCAGCCGCGCAATCTCGACCCGCATGTCGACCCGCAGTTCGGCGTCGAGGTTGGAAAGCGGCTCGTCAAAGAGAAACACTTCAGGGCCCCGCACGATCGCGCGCCCGATGGCCACGCGCTGACGCTGACCGCCTGAAAGGGCTGCCGGTTTGCGCTTCAGGTACTCGTCCAGTTTCAGCACCTTGCTGGCCTCGGACACTTTCCGCTCGATCTCATCCTTCGGATGGCCGTTCATCTTCAGGCCGAAGCCCATGTTTTCTTCCACAGACATGTGCGGATAAAGCGCATAGGTCTGGAACACCATCGCCACACCGCGCTCGGCAGGGTCCATATGGGTCACTTCGCGCGCGCCGATATCGATCTGCCCGTCGCTCGTTTCTTCAAGCCCTGCGATCATCCGAAGGAGCGTCGACTTCCCGCATCCAGATGGACCGACAAAGACGCAGAATTCTCCGTCCTCGATAGTCAGGTCGACCCCGTGGATCACCTGCACATCGCCATAGCGTTTGATCACCGTTTGAAGCGTTACGCCAGACATGGTGTCGATCCTTCTCTTCGTTATCCGGGAAAATGCCAGGACGAGGCTTCGGCCCCGATCCGCTCTGCAGTTGTCAGCAAGCTGTCGCGAAATTCTGTCAACTCGTCCAGCTTGTGTCGCGAGGTTGAGGTCGCCACAGATAGCGCACCGATCACCCGACCGTTCGAAATGAAGATCGGCGCGGCGATGGAAACGATGCCCTCTTCGTGTTCTTCGCGGTCGAAAGCGATGCCGTTCCGCCGGATCTCCGGCAGTTCGCTCAAAAGACTGTCTGCCGAGCGATGGGTGGCGGGTGTGTAGGGAAAGAAGGATTGCTGCTGCAGGACCACATCCAGCCGCTTGGGCGCGATAAACGCCAGCATCGCCTTGCCGACGCCCGTGCAATAGGCGGGCGCGACCTTGCCGACCTGGGCAAGTGTTTCGAACCGGTCCGTCGCTTTCAACTTCTCGACAAAGATCACCTGGCCGTTGTCCATCTGCGCCAGATGCACGCTTTCGCCCGCTTCGGCCGCCAGTTCCTTGACGAACGGCCGGGCGATCGGCGCCAGCGAGGCATGCTCCCAAGCGGTATGGGCGAGGCGAATCAATCGCAGTCCCAGCGAGTAGCTGCCCGTTTCCGGATCGTGGGCCAGAAGATGCTGGTTCGTCAGTGTCTGCAAAAGCCGGTAAAGCGTGGCCTTCGGATAGCTGGACTGCTCCAGCAATTCAGTGAATTTGACCGGTCTTTCAAAGGCCGCAACGGCGTCCAGCACCTCGAGTGCCTTGCCGACCGTGCCATCTGCTGTGCCTGATGTTGGCCCAGTTGCATTCACCGGTTGTTCTCCCTCCCTAACTCGTTACGCTTCGCGAACGAGAGTGTTGACTTCCATAGCGGATGCGTTCACCATTTTCAATATTTGGTATTCAGTTTCAAATACTGAAACCATGACAGAGGAACTCAGGGAGGAAACCATGTTCCGCACATTAAAATTGTCGGTTGTCGCTGCCGCGACCACCGCGCTGATGGCGTCCACGGCGCTGGCGCGCGATCTCGTCATCAACTTTGACGACCTGAACCCGGGCCCGAAAGCTGCGTTCGAGGCTGCCATCGAAAAGTTCAAATCCGAGAACCCGGACATCAACGTCATCGCGAACAACAACGACCGCGAGGCACACAAGACTGCAATCCGGAACTTCCTCACTGCTGACGCACCCGACGTGACGTCGTGGTATCCTGGCAACCGCATGGCGCCATTCGTGGATGCGGGTTTGTTCCAGCCGGTTGACGATGTTTGGGCCGATAACGGATTCAACGAAGATCTCGCCGCGATCAAGGCGACCATGTCGCGCGACGGCAAGATTTGGGGCGTGCCCTATACGTACTACCAGTGGGGCATCTATTACCGGAAGGACATCTTCGACCTTCTGGGCCTCGAAGAGTTCGCCACCTGGGACGACATGCTCGCCGGTTGCGCGAAGATGAAGGAGAACGGTGTGACACCGTTCACGATCGGCACCAAGTTTCTTTGGACCGCCGCTGGCGTCTTCGACTATCTGAATCTGCGCACCAACGGCTACGAGGTCCACAACGCGCTGACGGCTGGCGAGATCAAGTACACCGATCCGCGCATCGTCGCGACGATGGACAATTGGGAAACCCTGATCAACGAGTGTGGCTGGGTCGACAACCACGCCTCGATGAGCTGGCAGGACGCCATCGCACCGTTCGCAAACGGTGACGCAGCCATGTACGTGATGGGTAATTTCTCGGTCGACGGCTACAAGAACGCGGGTCTGACAGCAGACCAGATCGACTTCATGCCGTTCCCGACGATCGACCCCAATGTGCCACTGGCCGAAGAAGCCCCGGCTGACGCGTTCTTCATCCCGACGAACGCCAAGAACGTCGAAGACGCCAAGAAATGGCTGGCCTTCGTGGCGCGTCCGGATGTGCAGACCGAATGGAACAAGACCATCGGCCAGCTTCCGATCAACGCAAAGGCTGAAATCTCGGATGACAAGTTCATCCAGGAGGGCTTCGCGCTTCTGAACTCGGCCACCGGCATCGCACAGTTCTATGACCGCGACGCACCGGCCGAGATGGCGAAGGCCGGTATGGAGGGCTTCCAGAAGTTCATGCTGGATCCGTCGACGAAGATGGAAGTGCTCGAGAGTCTGTATGAGGTTGCCGCCGAGGTCTATAAATAAAGGACTTGCGCCGGTGGCTTCGCCCGCGTCTGTCCGCTGGTGGTGCGGTGATCCCCCATACAAACTCGGG
>JAAUYH010025301.1_pt1 | contig 13013 bp, 5 predicted proteins | sample 7278061 | NCBI WGS metagenome assembly JAAUYH01 (sample SAMN14350203, study PRJNA611818) | marine sediment metagenome | isolation source: surface marine sediment (0.6m) | place: French Polynesia: Moorea | collected 2018-08
TTTCTTCGTACAAATATCTCAGAAAAGTAGCCATATAGATCGCCTCTGCAGGCGACCTATGAATTCGAAATGCAGTAATGATTTCTTGCGGATTTTACTGCAACTGTTGTGTTTCGTGATCTCTTCGAGGTTTCGAAAATTTTCATTTTTCATAGAACTTGATTTACTTAGTCTGGTCCGCTATCGTATCCTAACTTGTTAAGGTCTCAGAAATTAGTCGATTTCAGTACAGCAGAACAGATTTCAGTTTTCGATTCAAGTGCAGCATCATTTTCTTACACTCTGAAACTCTAGCGCTTATCTAAGGTTTATGTAGTACAATAAGAAAAAACTGAACTGTCGCTATGCTTGTTTTATTCCTTCAATCACTGTGCTGAGCAAGGAAACGGATAACATCAAGGAAAATAGAAAATGGGTGTACGTTGATGCTTATGATTGTGCTTGTCAGAGAAAATCACATTGATTCAAGCAAACAGCCAAAGTCATCTCAGAAACAAAACGGCATGGATTTTCATATACAATATTCTGGCTTGGAAGAGAAAGGTGCATAATATTTCGGGCTCGCTAGAATAATAACAGTAACTTGATTATGTTTCATGTACAAACTGAATTGATTGTAAATACTAAAATGTAAATACTTTTTCCAAACTTATCAATGCATTACAGAAATTAAGTATGATTCTTCAGTACTGTAGTGATCAGCGGCGATATTGAATGAATTAAATCAAATGTGTCCATTAATTGTTCTGCTTGTATACACTACAATTCTGTTTGCCCATATACCTTATATGTATTGCAAATTCTTAGATTTATCGTAGCTGTAGTGGTACAAGTTGTCTTATCGAAGCTGTAGACAACAATACTTAAAACTGCAATCCATTTTTATCAATAAATTTGCCCAATCAGATACATAGGGTAATTTTTTTATATTTAAGCACGACGGTCAGAATTTTGTATAGAAAGAGCTCAATTATTAAGACGGAGCTTGCTCTTACTCTTTCGACATATAGGTCGCATTATTGGATTGTTGCGAAGTCTAAAATTTATCATTTGCCTTCTTGGCATCTCCAAAAAAACCGAATATCAGCTCATCACCAAGTCTATTGTCTAGATAAAACGCGATCGATCAAGTAAGGTCCGTGTAGATTTTTCGGTTTGCGGATGATTCAGAGAAATCTTTGAAGCTTGTTGGGGATGTAGAACAAATTTACTACCTTTACAATTGAAAAGTAAGGGATTTCTTGCTAATACAAGTCGCACTCCGTTGTACTCAACCGGTTCAAAATACTAAATCAGATTAGGTTAACCTTTTGGGCCATTACCATCCAAAAATTCAAAAGATCCGAATTCGATAAACAAGTACTTGCTGTCATTTTCAATAGAATAGTAGCAGGACTTATCGCATGAACTGCAGAAATCTAGAACGATTCTCCTTGGAGTTTGGGTACGTGAAACCTCACTGGGGTTGGCCAATCCCCTTTATCATTATCCATGTTTTCAACCGAGCTATCAATGATGGTGCATTCAGCCACGCATGCTCAGTTGACTGATGACCAAAAATTATTGCTTGCAACGAGATGAAGGAATTGTTTGTCAATGGTAAATACACTAAAATATGGAGAAATTTATGCATGTAATAGGTTGATATAGCTATCAAGTATCAAATTTGAAGCGGGACAAGGTCGGCACACCTGTTTATGATTCAGGCAGTAATGATTTTGTCTCGAACGCATTCGTAAAAAGCTTAAAGGATGTGTCTAGGTGAACCTAGTAGGGATTAAAAAATTCCAGTGAACTATATTTAAACACACAAAAGGTGAATTGAGCCAATTTTTCTGAACAGAGGGAGTATCCTGAAGGAATTCCTTTCGATGTTGCTTTCTTTCTGTTTCGTACTTCAAAAATTACTGTAATGTTTAGAATTTGACCACTCGTCTTTCTTCCTAACTGCGGAATATTGCAGTCAGGAATGTATTGTGAGCCATTCAATTAATTGCTGTACAGGAAATGAACTTCGATAATAAAATTTACAAGCTACATCAAAGTCATGAAACTGCTTCATTTCAGTGTTGCGGGATCCAGTAACTACATTCAAATCAACATAATCTGTTTTCTTCTGAAAAAAGATGGTAGGTCTCAGATCTTCTAGTTCTACACCTAAATTATTACGACTGATTTATGTTAGTAATATAATACCATTGCTTGAAAACTGGGACCAAAGCATGAAGAATAGTAAGCAGTAAAGCTTATCGTTGTTCAAACGGAAGGAAAAACTAAGTAAGACTATTTCTAGCATGCTTCCGCCTACCCTGTGAAATTGGTTCTGATTAGAAACAAAACAAAAAACAATGAGCAGTTATGATTTTTGAACTTTAGAGGGAGCTATGTCTATCGATAACTGTTGTTGATAAGCAGATACTGACGAATATTTTACAAAGAACTCCGTTAAAATTGCTAATCAAGATGAAGTCGTTACTAGCCTTATAAATTTATAATCGGTCGTTTTTCGGCACATAACAAAGTGACTGTTCTGGGACATGCAAACGACAGAATGGAAAAGGAACTGTAAAAATTTGTAGTTGGAATGAAAAAATCCCAGATTGGACTGTATACTATCTGAGAGGCAACGTAGCTAGTCTTTGGTGAACAAAAGGGGTTAAAAAACATTCTATCAATCTACAGTAATAACGATTTATACTTTCGGATTGATAAAAAAGTAAATTTTTCAGTATCATTTCCTTGATAGTATGTACCAGAAAACAATGGTTTTGTTCGTAGAAGAATATAATACACTTCAGTTATAGCCAACTTATCTCTCTTTCACGAGGCTTAAGAAATTAATCATGAAATCCTATTGCTAAATTTAGCTACAGATTTGTGTGTGATACTAAAATAACTGCAAATATTTCAGCTCGAAGAAGCTATAGGTACTACAACTGTCAACTAGAAATGATTTATCATGAAAAATTCACCAGAATAATGATATAGCATATTTTAGGATTAGTTAGAATTGGAAGATAAACAACCTTGGAGTCTCGCATTCATTTTTAATTCATTGATAAAAAACCACATCTTTTTCTTACCTTCACAGAGAAAATTCTTTTGAGATGAATAGTCAAAATATTTCCATTCACTAGTTCGTTTGAATGGTGAGAACTACAAGTCGTAAAAAGCGAATTTAATAAATATTTATACCATCATGAGAGAAACATGACTGAAAATAGACTTCGTGTTATAAGACGAATGTTTATTGATATGAAACTTGAAAAAGAAAAAATTATGGAACAGTGCAAAGCAATCCAATAGAAGTAGGTGGAACCATGAATGCAAATGTTTTTCCTCAGCGAAAATAAGAACTGATGAATCTTGTGCCACAACTCATTTTACCCTCTTCCTTTATTAAAATGGCATGCAAAATATCAGAAATCTGCAATAGCAATTGTTGACGGCTTTCTGAAGTAATCTTCATTTGTAAGCTCGAATAGGAACGAACAACTGGATTAGAGCAATTAAAATTGGACAACAAGTTCTAATCGAAATTTCACGTACGGTCATGCCTAAAACGTGAGATCAAGTTCTAAAGCAACTATGAAGAATTTAAAAGTATTTAGAACATTTTTGCTTTTCTCGATTATTTTCTGAATTCCTTTAGAACTAATGTCTCTCTTTTAAGAAGCCTTTCACAATTACAGTTCGAGCTCCTAATATTGAAAGAAAATATTTCAAATTCCGAGCTACTTTTCTGAAAAAATGTATTGATCTCATTGATGTGAAGAAAATTTCAATACGTGGCGTTTAGGAAACTAGCAAACAAATAAAATGTTGTTGGAACGCACGTTGTGGTGAGTGCGTAGAAAAATAATTCACCTATTCTTTTTTCTTGTTTTGTAGATAGCAAAATTAAAGCAAGTAATTTCGAGAATATTCCACACATTGTTCGGTAGTCAAACGTAAAGCCCTAATAAATCTGCTTTGGAGAATTATCGTCTCTCTTTTCGGCCACTGAACATATTTGTTACTGACCGCCCCGCTTCTTGTGGGCAAAATGCAAGTTTTTTCTAAGAGACTTCTGACTCCTGCGAGGCTTCGTAGAGCGCTCATTCTTGCATATTTAATTGCACGAAAGTTAATAATCGCATTATTCATGCCGCTTAAACTTTATGTCGTCTTTGAATAGTTTTTGATGACGCCACACCGAATTGTTATTGCCGTTCTTCAATGCTCCTAGCTTTTCGAAGAAACTCCAAAAGCCAAAAAGGACTGCTATCAAGTCGATGCAATTTTTTGTTCGATCACTGCAATTAAGCAAATAGAGCCGCAGTACTCACTCAAACTGATCATTTTTAGTTTAGATTCTGTTTCTTTTCCGAGAATTCGAAATTGTACCTTTTCTTGCTGTTCTTGTTCTTGTATGAGAATCGGCTATAGTTTAATACTAAATTCTCTCTTTAACTAGCAAGAAATCTGTGCCACAACTAGTTGTGGCATCGCGAATTCATCTCTTATCGCGTCGGAGCGTTCCTGCACACTCGGATACTTTTTAAGAATATAGTACTATTTTTCCAGGTTGCAGATCATTCCATGAAAGTCGAATTTGTCTGCTACATCTTCCGACTCTAATTAATATGTATCCAAACTTAAATTTTCCGCGTACTTCCGCTTACCGAGAATATTTCTCGAAAGACTTCATGATAGTTCTACTTTCCATTTCCCTCTCACAAGGTTGATTTTGGTTTAGCGCGAATTAAACTAAACATTGAAATCAATTTCGCTACGTAAAGAAGCAAGGAATTTTTTTACTAGGAATCACCAAGATTCTGAACCAATGTGAAAGGAAGTGCTCGAGATTTTATGTAACTCTATGATCGATTGCTGCATTCAATTAAATCCATTCTAATTCTAATTTATACGAAAACATTGGCATAGATCTTTGCTTTCCTCATTTTCGCATTTAGCGATACTTATCTAATATTATGAGGGCTGACGAGAGTAATATTGGAATTATAATCAAAACAGTAAAGCCTTCGTCCCTCCTCTTCACCTGTTGAGTATGCTTCGAATATATCTTCGAAGAGGAGTATAGCGACAAATAGCAGCAGCCTTTTTGTCTACCCTTGTCCAGTAGAAAAATTGCTCTGAACAGCCTATTACATGAATTGAAGACGTTCTGAAGTGTTAAAATCGGCCAAGAAATTAAACTGATTTCTGATTCTCAATGGGTTCACAGTTAACATTACAAAGGAACTGAACTATAATTTACAGCATATTTTTATCGGTCAGTAGCGATGAGAGTCGAGTTTAATAGACTAGAAGTCACGAATTAAATGCAAAATGATCGGAAAAATGTAGTAGAAATTTTGATTTTTTTGAGTTTATGTTCAGCTTGTTGAAAATTCTGATGCCTGGATATACAGGGTGTTAAAAAAAGGCCGATTTTGAAAGGTATATTTTTTCAGATTCAGCACTGATATTCTATACGTGACAGGTGCGAAGTCGCCGAAATGCAGCCAGAGAAGGCTTACGTAACTCAGGCCTCTAGGGTGCTCAAACGGGCCGAGGGGTGCAGACACCGGCGGTGAGACCGGCAGCAAAGACTGATGACTGGGCCCGGAGCGTTCACAGGCCAACTGCATCGAGATAAAAGAGCATCAACTAAAGCATTACAGCAAGCAGCAATAATTGCACGCAACCGGCGTTCAAAAATTGTCAATTTATATGCCCTCACTGCAGCTGCGGCCAAAATGTAGAGGAACTGATTTCATATAAGCCGATCTGGCAACGATCGTATAAAACTATCGCGAAAAGCGGGCGCGTCACTCAATTTGCTGACACTGCGCATTAGTGGTAGTGGGTCCAAGGACACCGGCCTGCCTGCATAAAGCCAGCACCAGAAACACCATATCGGTCGCAACACCAACCAGCACACCGCTTCAAGCACCGCGGGCTCAGAACAGCTAGAGCGACTGTGATTGTAACTGGTAAAGAAAAAACCCTAATGAACAGCCATGTTGTCAGGCTTGTTCGCGCAGACGAATCTGAAATGAGCCGGCAACAGTTCCTTGCGCCTCGCCGTCAATCTTTGGGCTAATATCAAGCGAAGCATCCCGAACTCCAAGCGCCGGAAGCACTGTATTATCACAGCCCGTGGAAGCCTCGTTTAATTCCCCCTGAATATGAGGATGACGAAGAGCCAGAATCCAACGAGAAGGAAGAGCAGGACTTCTTCGGCAAGAAAGAAGCGATTCGAGTCTCAACCGACGAAGGATACGCCTACTCCATCGGACAGCAGGAACGCATACAAGAAACTACAATAGAAGACCTGACCGCGAAACTCCGGGATGCAAAACTGTTCGGAGAGGAACAAGCATCCGTGCTCCCAAAGTGTCGATGCGAAGTTACCCTGCTGAACCCCCTCAATCACCGCACAACTGAAGGCGTGGGATGCATAACCATTGCAGGCGTCACATATGAGGCCACACTCCTGGCCAATGAATATTGCCATCAGACAGATCGCCGACGAATCGGCTAACCATCTTCGACCCATCCACCCAATGGATGGTCAAAATCGGAACGGTTTGGGCGAATCAACATAGGAACGGCCGCTTCTATTTCAACATCCTTCCCTTCGACGGCAACGTCTATCTCAAAAATGACATCTGCTTGTTTGAGAAGGACCGTGGCTCCAAGAAATTCAAGACTATGTATAGCCCAGACTATGACAAAGCCGCAGATAGGGATGCTGCGTGGAAGCGCAAACAGTACGACACTTATGGCTAGAAAAATTGGGTGGTGATATACATCTTCTGCACGTCATTTTGATCGAATAGAGCTTGCAGCTCTCCTGTCGAAAACCATCAACGGCCCTCACAGCGCGCACAAATGCGCATGGCGGCAAAAGGCAAAGCGCAACAGGAAGCATACTGAAGCAGGAGATGAAAGGCCGTCAACACAGCAATCAGCCAGGCAAACAGCGCCGAGCCACGCGAGGAGGCAAAGCGAGGCGAAGTGAATAACATAGAATGAGGGATAACGTAACAATCTGACATGGCGGCTAAAAGGGATTCGGCACTGAGATCTCAAACATGTGAACTGCAAAAGGTGTGAGAACTCAATGAAGCTTGTAATGAATTTATCTTCGAAGTGTCTTATCTTTTCACGCTCAGAGAAATGTAAACTAAATTTGATGTTTGCCTAATTTTATTGTGAAGAATCTCAAAAAAATTTTTTTCAACGGCTTCTGTTTTATTATTCTTCATTTCGTGTATTTTTTGTAGCAAATCTTTGTGCACTTTACCAGTGTCGAATCAGGAGGGTACGAAGGTTGTATAATTGGCCCTTTACTGCACAACCATCAACAGGGCAGCCTCTGACATAAATGTTTTCCTTGTTCACGAGAATAATGTGTTGAAGCAGCATACTGCTTGAATATTATATTTCAGGGTAGTCTTTGAGTCAGGGAAACAAAAATTGCGAAGCATTCCGTAGTACATACTGCCCATAACGGTGTCGTTTTCGAAAATTAAAGCCCAATTACTTCATTTTGCGAGGCCCGACCGCACAATGACCGATGGTAGTTAGTAAGTGACTCATAAACTTGATTTAGTCGTTCGCTGCCCCATACTCGGCAACTTTGCTTGTTCCCTTTCCAAACAAGGAAAATTACCTTCATCTGAAAACATTATCTGTTCTAGGTCCCCAACATCCTTGCTTTGATTTCATCGGTAAAGTCGATCAAACCGCATTTTCCTTTGCATATGATCTTCGATAATTGCAGTGCACTTTTGGAGTTTGAATAAATAGAGCGTTCATTCAGTGAGCAAAAATTCCAGACAGTGATATGAGCAACGCTGGTTTGTGTTGCGACTGCACGAAAACATATTCTAGCATCATTCATAAATATCTCTCGAAACACTTATCATACTGCAGTACTAATTCTTGTGCGTCTATTTCTACCATTGTGATTATGCAATCTTCTTGCATGGTAGTCTTCGACTCTTCGTCGAATTGTAGAGCGAGCTGTTGGCGCCATTCGATATGGGTTCTGATATTATCTTCAAAATCCTGTCACGCCATAATCTGAGAAGCCAAATAATAAACTGTTCTCTCTCTGCTTCTTTTGAATACCGCATATTTACTCGGAAAGCGTAGCATGTTCCCTGATTCTTTGGTACTGTCAGATGGATGTTCGAATTTTTACAGTTTCGCGAATAAAAATTTCTTACTTCTTTCGAACGGCATACAAAAGGTGCAGCTATCCTGAATCATTTCAAATTAAATTCTAATAGCACGAAACTAACACTTTGAATCTTCAGCGAAGGTGCCACAGTTTCAAAGTTCACTTTTTCTTTTGCATAAAATATGCTTTATAAAGATCTGGCGGAGGTTTGCGAAACAAGATATTAGCTTGTTATATGCAAAATCGTAATCATTAAACTGAAAAACAATGTACTTGGATTTGTTTCGAAAACGACAAGTACTCATAATCTTATCAAGGAAATATATGAGACCTTGTTTCTCAGCTGTGCGCTCCACACTACAAAGGCGTACATTTTGTCTATTCGCAGTCCAAGAATTTCGTTGCATCGTTCTCAAAATCAGTGGTTGCGTACATAGGCATATTGCGTTTCCCACTCCGGCCTTGATTCGTTTGTGATCTCTTAATTTCACATGCTATTAACCTCTTTTGCTGTGATCTGGGAAGCAAAAGAAGGGTTTAGCACCTACCTGAAATAAGCAGTGTGTATGTACAGAAATCACATATTTGTAATTGGCTTATGAATTGGAAGATTCTCGACAAGTAGTGTTTGAACGCATACGACTGCTTTCAGATGGACCAATGCTACTGAATCTAGTGCTATTGTTTTGATTTGCTTAATTTGATTTTTATGCTGGTAATAAATTTGTAGGACTGATTTGAAAATTGAGATGAATTTACATGCTATGAATTCTCTTCATCAAAATTAACAACTTGATGTACGATTCTCTAACGTTAAACTCGAAAAAAGGATTTCGAAGCTCAAATCTCTGTTCTAATTGGGTTGAGGTCTGTATTTATTCATATTATTTCGATGGCCTACAATGATTGAGGTTTCGTAAGGATCAGGAAGTCTATTCTATGAATAATTTACTGATACTAATACGCTGTGAGTCGACAGAACTAATTTGTCATGTATCAAAGACAGTTGGATCTTGAGGAACGCTTTGAAGTACGGAAATTAATATCCCTTACGAAAGCAATTTTAGTCGATGAAAGTTTTTGAATTATCTTGTTGGTAGATAACTATTTCTGGGATATTCTTCTCGTTTTCTAGTCAAAAGTATTTTGTTTTTCCTGATATCTCAGATCGATTCATTGTCAATGAAGAGAATGCTAGCCAGACAATCGTTCTTTCGGTACATAATTTTATTACGCCTTAGAAAAAGTGTCGCAGCGAAAATTCCGAGTGCCATTTCCAATTTCATTACAAAATCTAGGCTATAGCGATGTTATAACACACTATAGAATCCGAAAAAATAAACATTACTTTTCAAATCTATTGGGATTCTTTACCAAATGAATAATCTAAACAGTTGCATTAATTGGCCTTAAAATTATTAAATTATCTCTACACCTAACCAATGTGAGTAAAGGACATTTCAACTCGAAAAATTCATTCAAGAAGCCAGTCTGATGATATAAATCGTAGCTTAAAATCGAGCACATATGTTATCACAATCCGATCAGTAAAAATTTGAGAATCTAAGAATTCAAACATAGTTGTATTGTCGGAAAAGAAATATTTTATTCGCCATTCGACCATCTCGCAATGGAGCACTCGTATTACTTTTAGCATCTACTAAAAATTACTCTTCTTTTTGCAAGAAAGGGTAGGAGTCACAGTGAAAAACGGAAAGAATCGGCTCAGCTTGTGATCGCACTATGCAAAAAATTGTTGTATTTGAGCTCGGAATTTGGTAGAGATATTATTATATAGTTTACAATATCGACTGAAATTGGCAATGATTTGTTAGATTTCTCATATTAACCACGGGAGAATGCTCATGATCGGTATTTTCAATCCAGTTTTGAAAATCAAAATCGTTATCAAAGGCTTGGACATTTTATCCGAGTAAGAAACAAAACTCCGGGAAAAGAACGCTCACGATAGCTCAACGCAGCGTCATATTTTTGTAGGGGCAAACGATCTACCGATTAAAGATCATTGAATACAAAGAAATCCACAAACGCAATAACGTTTTTAAAATGAGTCATAAAAGAAATTTATTCTATGGATTAGCGATGATTAACATAACGAATTGTTCGTCCTATTACTTTTGAGTACAGAGTTCGAGCCTACCATGATCGCAATTCATTGTTTCAACCTTCAATCTCATTTTTGTGCTTCCTTTCAGCTCAATTAGCAATAAAACTTGGCTAAAATTTGCCTGATGACATCGGAAATCTTCCTTGATTGACAAGCTGGCGCTTACAACTCTAAATAGTCAAAGAATCATTTAATATGCACTAGAGCACATCAACTTAGTACAGAAAAAATCCAAAGAAAAAAACGGTATCACACCTTTTCACCATAATCATTTACCTGATTTCCTCTACCTCATTCCTAAAACACTCTTCCGATTCCGAACAACTTTAACTCAAAACTGTAACGCTTTCTGAAACATAATTTAATATGAGCCTCGCAAAGTCATTTTCTTCGTTACTACAGACTGCGAGATTTTTCGAGATGAAGTCCGTATAACTGTATGCATTAGCTGAATTCGATGACACAATTAATCCACACAGATGTATAACAAGAGACGCTGTTAAACGAAAACTAAAGAGAAATATGTTTTTCAAATTAACTTCTTGAGCGACGCCTATTTTTATTTTTTGAACTGAAAAAACTAATACACTCGCAGCTACATGGGTCAGTGATTCGAAGAAAAATTTGAGATTCATATAATATTTGTCATTAAATTGGTCCTGAGAACATGAATAATAATTTTGCGTCAGGTGTTACGAAATTATTTTGCTTAGAGACTACTCCATGATTTGCATTAGTTACACGTAGGCTGTGTACCAAACAGATTTGAAATATAATCCTATAAATCTTCGTACCGAGCATAAAAAATTTGCTCTGTTTCACGAAAAATAATTTTTGCTTTCAGACTGTTCCTTTCTGGCTACAAACAGTTGTTTCAGATCAATCCATTTCTTCCATGAATTTTTCCTTGAAAGTTTCAAATTCAGTATCTGCTTGTGAAGTGTTCGGGGGTTTTTTTGATAGACGAAAATTTTCTATTTTCGATCATAAAAGCGCCGTCAACTTTAATTTATTACATCGACATCTTGATTTACTGACGTGATTAATCATAGTCTGTAAAATATTGTACTTTTCGTTTCAGTTGGTCAATCTCTGTTCTCGAATAGTAAGGTTCTCAATGTTTTCGGATATTCGCTCGAATCCATTACAGGACAGCTGGATTTATAGCACTTACTTGATGTTATACCGTAGTTCAATCGATTAAATGCAAGGAGGAATGTTTAAAATTGCGGACAATACTAAATTTCGAGCACATAAATGAAACTTCCCTTTACGGCAATTCATTTAGGCACAAAAGAATATCTAATCGGCCCATGCTGTGGACATTTCTAACCTTGTAACCTTCAAAATTTATGACAACGCTCAACGGGTAATAATATATGTACCGTCTGCATAAACAAATTTTACTATGCATGATATTTGAAACAAACACTTGGTGACTCGTTTCACATGATGTTTACTCTTATCTAGGAAATGTGAATCGTATTTTCGAACGTTATGTAGGTGACTGTAGTTAATCATTCTTCAGTAACCGGTTACACGAGTATTTACAATGTGTACGGTATTTCGCACACCAACATCATTTACGTACATTCGACGGCTGTATGTCTAACCATCACCGCACATCAGAATTTTAATATGGTTCAAATAATAGAGTCGCATGGAAAAACCACGTGGTGCTGTTTAGGAAACTAAACAATTCTTTCTTTGTTATGGAAGGCCGAATTAAGTGCAAACGGTAGCGCGGCTGAAATCTCTAAGTTATTTTCAAAATTTTTCTGCGTTCTTATTTACGCAACTTATAATTTAGTCACAAAAAACGACAATCTTTCACAAAAATCGCACTTTTACTTCTCTTTTTAGTTCTGATTTATCTTCTTCGACAATTCGATCCTTAGAACAGCTCGATCGGAAATATTACACAGTGCGGCAAAGTCGGTGATTTTTCGGTCACAGTTTGTGATGCCGGATCAAATTACTTGGCCGTAGTTCCCTCTTTCGGATCACAAACCAGTGCCTGAATAGTATAACTTACACCATTTAATCCGATATCTTATGCATACGAAGAAGAATTACTTTATTTATACCAAGGGCACCTCTCAAAGGGCCGAAAATACACAAATTTATTTAGCCATATTCGTTTTATTATTAAAAAATTGGTATGCTTACGCAAATTCCTAGAGAATGGATTCGAGGACTTCCAGTCTCATTCGGCCAATATTTGAAATCAACTGACCCAAAAACACGCAGAAGAGTTACAGTTTTAAAAAATTTTGACCACAGTATCTCCCAATTCACTCTCCACTCAAAGCTGCATGAGAACATGAAGCACTTATCAATTAATTGAAGGTTAAAAACTCAAATTCAGACAAAAGCTGTGCGAAAATAAGAAACAATGAATATAAATTCTATGATCCGGCACTAACTTACGAATAAAATATTCTCCACGCGATCCAATGACCGAGTGCGTATCTTACCAAGCTGTACAATAACTCTGCATGGTGATACAAAACTGCGTAGCTATTCGCAATTTTATAACGTAGCCTGTGTACATAATCCTTCATCTCAGCTTTTAATGGAGGTCTAGGTCACAACTCGCGTGCATTGAATGGCCTCCAATAACAATTGTCTTCTTGTACGTGAACGAAGCTACGTGTGAATTTATTTCTATTTGTTAAAGAAAGAAACGTAGCCACCAATTTCCGCAAA
>JAAUYH010250141.1_pt1 | contig 13008 bp, 12 predicted proteins | sample 7278061 | NCBI WGS metagenome assembly JAAUYH01 (sample SAMN14350203, study PRJNA611818) | marine sediment metagenome | isolation source: surface marine sediment (0.6m) | place: French Polynesia: Moorea | collected 2018-08
CAGATCAGATATTAAGCGGGACATTGGTGGGGATGAACAACGGATTCACAATGTTTCTACTAGCTATAGTGCCATTACCTTTAAACATATTTTGTTGCCTGTGTGGTTAACCTCCTACCGCTATCATGGTGAGCAATATCAGATTTTGATTAATGCTAATACCGGGGAAATACAGGGTGAACGTCCCTATAGTGTAGCTAAGATTGTCTTGACTGTTATCGGAGTAATAGTTGCGATCGCTGTTATTGTGGCTATTTTTAATGTTCTATCTTAAACTCATTGTTCTGCTATTACGCGATCGCGTAATCGTTTATATTAGATTTACAGTTTAACTTAACAATTAATCCTAATCAAATTATTGACTCAAGAAGTTAACTAAATTGAGGGTACTATCGCTTGTTGATTTTCTAATAGTCTTAAAACTGCCTCAGCATAGTCGCTATGCTCGTCTGAAAAGATCCAACTAATCGATACCGAACAATCTAGGACAAAATAACTCAAAATCTTCTTCCTTCTTCAATCATTTCTCGAATTGATGAGCCATCTGAAGGTATTTCTCGTCTTAGTTGGCGAAATCCTGCAATAATTTCCGATATTTTCGGTTTTTTTGCTGAATCTTTTGACTTGAAAGCTAATTTTTGCTCTGATTCTAATGGTTGAACTACTAAAACTACCTCAACATCTTTCTCTTTGAGATTGGTGGGCATTTGAATTTTTAACATTCCATCAGCACCAATATGGGAGCGGACTTTAATACTTTCCATCTTAAATTTTTATTGGTTTAAATACTCTACTGATAATTATCGCGCGATCGAGAGTCACTTGAATCTTGAAGTTATGAATCGCAATAGGTAATTATTGATGAAACGCTCCACGCTTTTCTGATCTTAGAGCGATCTCTCCGAGATCCGCAAGCGGGGCGCCTTTTTAGAAACACAATTGATTACATTGCGGAGTAGTATGAACTCTAAACTCAATCAAGGGAAAATTGAGGATCAAGTTTCACCTAATCTATAGCAATCCTATGTGAGTCATGAAAACCGATAATAGTGTGCTTGCGAAGCACGTGCTCTGCACGACCATCTTGCTCACGCGAGCGAGACGCTCGCACTTTTTCACAAATGATTTAGGATTGCTATATAGCGCAATAGTTAGTTTTTGCTAAATAGCGATCTCTCCGAGATCCGCAAGCGGGGCGCCTTTTTAGAAATACAGTTGATTACATCGCGGAGTAGTATGAACTCTAAACTCAATCAAGAGAAAATTGAGGATAAAGTTCCACCTGATCTATAGCGCAATAGTTAGTTTTTGCTAAATAGCGATCTCTCCGAGATCCGCAAGCGGGGCGCCTTTTAGAAATACAGTTGATTACATCGCGGAGTAGTATGAACTCTAAACTCAATCAAGGGAAAATTGAGGATCAAGTTTCACCTAATCTATGGCGCAATAGTTCGTTTTTGATTAAAGACGTAGTGAAGTTTTTATTATTAACGCTCACTATTCTTTCTATCGTTTGTTGGCTGAGTTTAGACCAAGTAATGACTTTTTATTTCAAATCATTGACTTAATTTTAAACATTCATATAATGACTTTTTTCCTGGCTTAATATCCAAATAATTAGTTAAATCTCTTTGATTAGGATCAAAATCTATAACTAAAACTTTTTTATTATTTCTCGTTAAAGCCGCAGCAAGATTGATTACTGTTGTTGTTTTTCCTACTCCACCTTTATTGTTGTAAACAGATACTGTTAAAGCTTTTGAAGGGTTTTCAATTTTGTTCCTAATTTGACGAGTGATATCAACAATATTTTTAGGATTAATTTCTAAACAGGAAGTTGCAGGGTAAATTGCTTTACCATGTTTTCTAAATAATTGAATATGCTTTGAGTTAGTAATAATGCCCCATTGTGTGGATTTACAATTAGGTCCTAGTAAATAGCCCTTTAGCTGATTAACTGTTGTTTTATATTGAGGCTTATTATAAGCGATATTAATATCTCTTCCTTTTAATTCAACTAAGATATTGGGATGAGCATTGTTGTGTAAAAAAATATCTTCATCGGAATTATGGCGAAGTGCATAATCAACCTTGAGTCTTTGACCAGTTATAAATTGGGGCTTGCGCTCCGTTAAATTAAATCCTAAAGCATCAAAAAATGTTGGCACGAAGATCGAGTCTACTACTCTTTCTTTTGAAAGTTCCGGTGGAAGATTATGGAGATTTTGTAGTGCTTCTACTAAGCTTTTTTCTATTTCTGGGGAAATGGGTTCTGATTTTTTCTGGTTTTTAAGTTGTTGTGTAGCTAAAGATAACTTAGTCTGATTGTATTCTTGAATATGTTTAACTTTTAAATCTTGTGCTTGAACAATCCGTTTGATGCCTTTTTGTGACCAATTACAAACCTTGGCTATGCGCTCAATTGCTTCTTCTTCAGATAACCCAAACAAACCTTGCTTGTAGAATGCATTCAAGATTTGTTGCATAACTTGAGATCGCTGTTCAATAATTGTTTCATTCGCAATATAATCAATCATCAGATGCTGTTGATTCTGTGCCAGAATTCTTTGTATTGCACTTTTAGTTTGTTCTGAAATATTTCTGCGATCTCCTACTTCTTTCAGATATTGTAACTTTTCAGGAGTAATTTGCTGATTTGCACAGATAATGTGAGCAAGTACTATAAATCCATAGTCAAGTTTTTCTTGAACAACAGTAGGGGAGTCAGTCATTAGTAATAAAGAAAAAATATTGAATTAAACTTGATTTCATATATATCACGTCTGGGGTGAATTATAAAAAAAAGTAGTTAATGCTCATCAGTCAGAGCTGCGGTTGATTGCAAGCAAGTACCGAAACTTATCGGCGGTTATTCAAGAGAATCTCACCTACTGCTTTTTAACGGAGCTTTCAAAGTTGGTTGCGCAGTTTAGTCATAGATTTAGGCGCACAGGTCATTCCCATTGATGGAAAAACTGTTAAAGGTTCTTATGATCGTAATGGAGAACAATCTGCCTTATATAAGTCTAGAATTAATAGTGCCAGTAAATGATGATAAATAATCAGTGTTGCCCAATATTTATCAATGACTTCTGCGACAGGATTCGATCAGATTAGCCCTACAGCCCTGTTAGTTGCATACCTGAGACAATTTACTGACATTCCCCATAGCAAAGAAATTGCTCAATTGGTGCAAGCTCAAACTTTTGTAGCCCAATTACCAGGACAAAAATCAGCTTTGCCACTAGAGCTTTCTGTTTTATTTGAGGGTCGATACAAAGCCATCAACAAGGTTATCAATCAATTTGCACCCTCACAAATTTGAGAATTAGCTTCGGGTTTTTCAGCTCGTGGCATGGAATTTTCTAACAACCCCAGCATCACTTTTGTTGAGAGTGATTTACCAGGAATTGTTGCCCAAAAGCAAAAACTTATCGAACAATTAGTAGGGCAATGTTCTAATCTTCATTCTGTTGCGATCGATATTACACAAAATCCGAGTCAGTTTCCTCTTGATGTAAATTATCTGTAACCTGAGAAGCCGATAGTTATTACCTGTGAAGGAGTATTACTCTATCTGACGCTGGCACAAAAGCAGCAAGTGTTTGCAAATGTTCACCAAATGCTGGAAATTTATGATGGTGTTTGGATTACCTCTGATTTAATTACCTTAGAAACCTATAATAAAAGGCAACAAATAAATCCTAACTGGCCGAAATTTTCCAAGTTAATCAATAGCATGACAGGAAGAACACCATTAAAGAATTACTTTAAGAACGTGAATCAGATTGAGCAATTTTGTCATCAACAAGGGTTGTGTGTAGAAAAATACAAAATGTTAGACGTTGTGACTCAACTGAGTTGTCTTAAATCTTTGGGAATCAGTTTTGAGGTAGCTGAATCGGTTTTAGAAGGTTCTTTTATTTTTGCTTTAATACCTGATCGAGCTTAATTTACTTTGGCGATCTCGCTGAAGGCGAGGCGCTTCGTGGTCTGCGAAAGCAGGCGCTTCGCAATCGCAAGTCGAATTAGAACTAAGACTTGAAAATTCCAAGATAGAAGAAAAATAAGATGAGTGGCGCTAGCTTTTAGATAATATTATCTTAGCTATTATGAGCAGAAATATTTGCTATTTTTGCCACTCGATCAGAAATTTATTGCTCTAGTTTTTTTTATTTTAGATGTATATCTAGTCAGTCTTTACAGGAGTAGGATTATTGTTAATGATCATAACTACATCCTGCAAATCATAAGCCGAGCTATCAGGATTGGTAGTCCCAAGTTCAACTAAAAAAAGTTCCTCATATTCATTCAGGCCATCTAACATTTGTTGTATCGAATCTTGATCGTATGCTCCTGGTAGATTAGGTACAGTATCTTCCGGCGCTAAAACCATTTCAGTTGGTGTAGTAGGACTACATTCTGCATTCGTGAAATTATATTGAAAAGTTAATTCATCGAAAGAATTAATAGGTAAGTACAAACTATCGTTTAAAGATAATGTGTTGACAAATTGTTGATTACGGTAGACATCGACTTGGACATTAATTAGTGAACTACCTGCACCACATTGAATTTGAGAAGCAAAATAAGTAAGTTCTATAGCATTTGGTGAGACAGCTTGAGCAATAGAATTGAAAGAACAACTAATTATAGCTAAAGAGCTGACAGACACTGCCTTGAAAAAATTAGATATTGACATAATAAAAAGAACAATAATTAATTAAATTTACTTACTTAATTATGACTAGATTTTGCTCTAATTAATATTTATTTAATATGAATTTTGTGCTTAAAATTATTAAATTATGGTAAATTACTGAACTGAGAATATTAATGAACAGGTAAATTGCTCTAATATCCGCCTTTCGACAGCAGTGTCGATCAGTGCTTGAGACTTTGTTAACTTCCCCCTCTCAAGTTCTCTGCTACAGAAAAATTCATTGCTTCACTAGATAAAAAAATCTCTCAATCATCCCAACAGTCGGTAAAATAGACCATTGTTCCGTTTCTCTAGGGTTGTCATGACAGAAACTACTCCCTTTTCTCCCGAAGAAATTGCTGCTGAAGGTATTAAACCCGATGAATACCAAGAAATTGTCAAAAGATTAAATCGTCATCCCAATAAAGCAGAACTGGGGATGTTTGGTGTTATGTGGTCAGAACATTGCTGTTATAAAAATTCTCGACCATTATTAAGTCAGTTTCCCACCACAGGCGATCGCGTTTTGGTGGGACCTGGAGAAAATGCTGGAGTAGTAGACTTGGGTAATGGTTTGCAACTCGCCTTTAAAATTGAATCCCATAATCATCCCTCTGCTGTCGAACCATTTCAGGGGGCAGCAACAGGAGTTGGCGGCATTTTAAGGGATATCTTTACTATGGGCGCACGTCCGATCGCGATTTTAAACTCTCTCCGCTTTGGTAACTTAGAAGATGCTAGAACTCGCCGCATCTTTCAAGGCGTAGTTGAAGGCATTTCTCACTATGGGAACTGCATTGGGGTGCCCACGGTAGGCGGTGAAGTTTACTTTGATCCAGCTTATGCAGGTAATCCTTTAGTTAATGCGATGGCATTGGGATTAATGGAAACCGATGAGATTGTCAAAGCTGGAGCATCAGGAATCGGTAATCCTGTTTTGTACGTTGGTTCAACCACAGGGAGAGATGGGATGGGAGGTGCTAGTTTTGCTAGTGCTGAACTTACCGATGACTCAATGGATGATCGCCCTGCGGTACAAGTCGGAGATCCTTTTTTAGAAAAATCTTTAGTTGAAGCTTGTCTCGAAGCCTTTAAAACTGGTGCGGTCGTAGCCGCGCAGGATATGGGGGCAGCAGGTCTTACTTGTTCGACAGCGGAAATGGCGGAAAAGGGTAATGTGGGGATTGAATTAGATTTAGATAAGATTCCCGCTAGGGAACAGGGCATGATTCCCTATGAATATCTACTGTCAGAATCTCAGGAAAGAATGTTATTTGTCGGCGAAAAAGGCAGAGAACAGGAATTAATTGATATTTTTCATCGTTGGGGTTTGCACGCAGTAGTCGCTGGAGAAGTGATAGCAGAACCGAAGGTCAGAATCTTATTTCAAGGAGAAATTGCGGCTAATATTCCAGCAAAAGCTTTATCAGAGGATACGCCGATTTATAAGCGGGAATTACTGCAAGATGCTCCTGAATATGCCCAAAAAGCTTGGCAATGGACGGTTGATGATTTACCTGCTTGTGATTATGAAGGATTATTTGTCGGAGAAAATTATCTGACTTGGAACGAGATCTTACTTAAGTTACTAGACACTCCCACTATCGCGTCTAAAAAATGGGTATATCGTCAATATGATCATCAAGTACAAAACAATACGATCCTGTTTCCTGGTGGAGCAGATGCTGCTGTAGTCAGAGTGCGCCCCATCGATGCTCAACCAGAAGACTGCCAAACAGGAGTGGCTGCTACTACCGATTGTAATTCTCGTTATGTTTATCTTAATCCCTACGAAGGAGCAAAATATGCGGTAGTTGAAGCAGCGAGAAACCTCAGTTGTGTAGGTGCCGAACCTCTAGCAGTTACCGATAACCTGAACTTTGGGAGTCCCGAAAAACCTATCGGATATTGGCAATTAGCTAATGCTTGTCGAGGTGTTGCCGATGCTTGTCGAGCAATGAATACTCCTGTCACCGGCGGTAATGTTTCTCTTTATAACGAAACTCTCGATTCTAACGGCAATCCCCAACCAATCTATCCGACTCCTGTCATCGGCATGGTTGGTTTAATTCCCGATATTACTAAAATCTGCGGACAATCCTGGACAAACGAAGGCGATATTATTTACCTACTAGGTTCCCCCTCCCCATCCCCCCAATCTCCCCCATCTCCCCCATCTCCCCCATCCTCCCCTGCTTCCCCAATAGCTGCCTCAGAATATCTGGCGGTAATTCACAATACCGTTGCGGGAAAACCTCCTGTGATTGATTTTGAATTAGAAAAAACCGTACAAGAAGCTTGTCGCACAGGAATTCGCCGAGGATGGATTAATGCTGCCCATGATTGTGCTGAAGGCGGATTAGCGGTAGCTCTAGCAGAATCTTGCATTGGTAATGGTTTCGGTGCAGATATTAATATCCAGGTAACGACAGAACAACGTCTTGATGAAGTTTTATTTGGTGAGTCGGGAAATCGGATTCTTGTTACGGTAAATCCTGAACAAAAATCTGATTGGGAAGCTTATCTGGCAGAAACATTAGGCGATCTCTGGACAAAATTAGGTTTGGTTACTCAGCAGGGATCATCTCTAAATATCGTTACTAACGAAAATTTAACGTTAATTAATGTTAAGATTAGTGACATTAAAAAAATCTGGCAAGAGTCCATAGAAAAAAGACTCAAACTGTCTTAGCTTCCTATTTAATTCAGAGGAAAAAGGTGATAGATGTGAGGAATTGGTTATGAGTTAAAATGCATTCTTTATTGAATGATCTAGGATTTAGCCTAAAAGCAACCTAGAGCCTAACATCCAATAACCGCAACCTATAAACCTCTATCATCTAAAATCCCAATCCTAACACCTGCCGAGCGAAGATTAACCTTGCCTCTAAACGGTAAAATATTCTTAGGAAGCTGATTTCTATGATGATGTACCAGTCCCGAAACATAATTTAGTACCGCTTAGTACCACTACCTGTAATTAGGAGCCAAATTATTAGAATGATGCCCCAAAAATCTCTCTCTTCAGAGCAAAACTTCTCAGTTTCATCTTGGAGCGAACGACCTGATAAACCAGAAGAAGCTTGTGGAGTCTTCGGAGTCTATGCACCAGAAGAAGATGTAGCAAAACTTGCTTATTTCGGGCTATATGCCCTCCAGCACCGAGGGCAAGAATCGGCAGGAATTGCCGCATTTGAAGGGAACTTGGTGCATTGTCATAAAGATATGGGTCTAGTTTCTCAAGTATTTAACGAAGAGATTCTCGAAACCTTAACTGGATATTTAGCCGTTGGTCATACTCGCTATTCCACCACCGGATCTAGCTTAAAAGCCAATGCGCAACCTGCAGTATTAGATACTAGATTAGGCAAACTGGCTTTAGCTCATAATGGTAACTTAGTTAATGCCTTAGAACTGAGAGAAAAACTGCAAAAAAGCGATCGCTGTTTTATCACCACTACCGATTCAGAAGCGATCGCTTTTGCGATCGCCGAAGAAGTAGACAGGGGTAAAAATTGGTTAGAAGCTGCTACCAGTGCTTTTAAACTTTGCTCGGGAGCCTATAGTCTTGTGATCGGAACTCCCGAGGGTATGATGGGAGCAAGAGATCCCCACGGAATTCGTCCTTTGGTAATCGGAATTCTTGAAGGGGAAACTACTCGTTATGTATTAGCATCAGAAACCTGTGGTTTAGATATTATCGGCGCCGAATATCTTAGAGATGTCGAACCAGGGGAATTGGTCTGGATTACGGAAAAAGGGCTAGCTTCCTTTCATTGGGCTCAAAAACCCAACAGAAAGCTCTGTATTTTTGAAATGATATATTTTGCTCGTCCTGATAGCTTGATGCATGATGAAACTCTCTATAGTTACCGATTACGTTTGGGAGAACAATTGGCTAGAGAATCCCTAGTCGAGGCAGATATGGTGATGGGGGTACCTGATTCGGGTATTCCTGCAGCGATCGGATTTTCTCGTCAATCGGGTATTCCTTTTGGGGAAGGTTTAATCAAAAATCGCTATGTGGGACGGACTTTTATTCAACCAACTCAGCATATGCGAGAGGCAGGCATCAAAATGAAGCTCAATACCCTCAAAGATGTGCTCACAGGAAAACGAATCATTATTGTTGATGATTCTATTGTCAGAGGGACAACCAGCCGTAAAATAGTTAAAGCTTTACGGGATGCTGGAGCTAGCGAGGTACATATGCGAATTTCTTCTCCTCCGGTAACTCATCCTTGCTTTTATGGCATCGATACCGATAATCAAAATCAATTAATAGCGGCTACCACATCGATTAGGGAGATTGAAAAACAAATTGGCGTTGATTCTCTAGCCTATTTAAGCTGGGAAGGCATGTTAAAAGTAACAGGAGAAGATCCTCACAGCTTCTGTTCTGCTTGTTTTACAGGAGATTATCCCATTGATATTCCCGATCGCGTTAAAAGATCTAAGTTGATATTGGAAAAAGTTACTTAGAATTCGATTGTGTTATCTAAAAATACTGGCCTTAGCATATTAGAAAATATTGAAAGAGTAAAATAATCCCTCAATTTTTGATTGAGGGATTTTTGTGATCATAGTTTACTTCCCAAAAAGAAAAAAATAAAAACAAATAATGTTAAGACACATTAAAACCATCGGGTTACGATAGTGTTTTTTAGTATTAATGGTTGAGTTAGGAAGCAGAAAAGTTCAACAATTGGAAGTTTTCCCAGTTCCATTACAACAAGAACATCTTGAACAAGGCGGATCAATAATGGCTGCCTCAACAAGTGCCAGCCTCTCAAGAGCTATATGTGCATAATCAGAAACTCGAAACTTTAATTTTTCTTTTCTGGAAGATCTTATTAACTCCAACTTTTGCCTAATTAAAGCAAGTTCTTCTAAAAGTGACTCTCTATCCATAAAATATATCCTCCATTAGTATTAGTTATTGCCTAAATTAACCGAACTAAAGTTAAATCATTGCTTTAATTTATATTTCCACGTAAAGCGATGAGAATTAAATACCGTGTTGAACTTTTTTAAAATGATAAAATTCCCATTCCTTAGGGCGGGAATAGAAACTGCTTTTATCCGTGACAGTTTGAATCCGAAACTATTATTTTGTCAAGGATACAGAGATGAGATAGCTCTATTGTAGCGATCGCGTATAATCTTTAACATGCTATGACTCTATTAAGATAAAACAAGGTTAAAAAGCTATTTGAGGTAGGTATAACTACTAAGGCTATGCTCGTAGTTTTGCAGCAGAAGTTGAGATTCTGCTAGCGTAATCTTCTTTTCCTGTAAAGCTTGTTCTACACGATGGCGAATATTTTCCACTAAATTTTTCCCGTCATATTGCAGGTAACCTAAGACTTCTGAAACCGTATTTCCCTTGACAAGATGTTCAATTTCATAACCTTGGGGAGTCATCTGAATATGCACCACATTAGTATCGCCAAACAAGTTATGCATATTACCCATAATTTCTTGATAAGCACCAACTAGGAACATTCCTAAATAATATGGGGTATGGGATAATTTTGAATTTTGAATTCCGAATTTTGAATTTCGAAGACTATGCAACTCTAAGGCATCTTTAACATTATGCAGATCGATAAATTGATCGATTTTGCCATCGCTATCGCAGGTGAGATCTGCAAGAATCGCTCTTTGGGTCGGTTCTTCATCTAAGCGGTGAATAGGCATAATGGGAAATAGTTGATTAATTGCCCAGGAATCTGGTGCCGATTGAAACACGGAAAGATTTACATAATATATAGAGGCCATAATCTTCTCTAAATTTTCGAAATCGTCGGGGACATATTCCTGATGATGAATAATTGACAAAATCTTTTTACAGCAAGCCCAGTGTAATTGTTCTGCGATCGCTCTTTCTGTCAAACTGAGATAGCCAAAACTAAATAAACTGAGTGCCTCTTCTTTAAAGGCGATCGCATCGTGGTAAGCTTCCTGGTAATTTTGCTCGGAAATCGATTCGTAGGTTTCCCAGAGATTGCGAATAATTAAATGTTGTTTCTCTTCTACAGGTTGAGGCGGTTGCGCTCGAATATCACTAGAGCCGAGAACATCGAAAACCAATACTGATTGATGGGCGGCGAGCGCTCTGCCACTTTCACTTACTAAAACTGGTGTTGTAATCTGACCTTTTTCGCAAGCTTCCTGAACCGCAGCGACAATATCATTAGCATAGTTTTGCATATTATAGTTTTTCGAGGCAGGGAAGTTAGTTTTAGAGCCGTCGTAATCTACAGCTAAACCGCCACCGACATCTAAATATCCCATTGCAGCACCTAGTTTTACCAGTTGCACATAAATCTGACTGGCTTCGCGGATTGCATCTTTAATGACACTGATGGAGGAAATTTGAGAACCAATATGAAAATGTAGCAGTCGCAAACAATGCAACCTCCCCAATGCTTGTAAATGCTGAACTACCTCTAAAATTTGAGGAATAGTTAAACCAAATTTGCTGCCTTCTCCCGTAGAATTTCCCCAACGTCCTGTCCCTCGGGTGCTCAGTTTGGCTCTGACTCCCAATACTGGCTCAATGTCCAAGTTACGACTAACCTCCATTACTATGGAAAATTCTGCCATCCGTTCAATGACAATTATGGGTTTTTGTCCTAGTCTGGATGCTAAAAGAGCAGTTTCTATATATTGCTTATCTTTGTAGCCGTTGCAAATGAGTAGCGCTTCCGAGTTTTCCTGGGATTTACTCGAACTAGGTTTCAACATTACCAAAGCGATCATTAATTCTGGTTTGGAACCTACTTCTAAACCGAATTGATATGGTCTACCAAAGCGCACCAAATCTTGAACTAAGTGACGATGTTGATTGCATTTTATGGGGAAGACACCCTGATAAGTTCCTGGATAATTGTAGTTTGCGATCGCGTTTATAAAGCAATTATGTAAGCGTTCTATTCTGTCTTCTAAAATATCCGAGAACCGAATCAGCAAGGGAGTACCGATCTGGTGTTTTCCTAAGGAGCTCACCAGTTCGTATAAATCTAGAGACTCACCGCGATCGCCATAAGGTGCAACTGTAACATGACCAGCAGCATTAATCGAAAAGTAAGGTTCTCCCCATCCCTGAATACGATAGAGCCTTTTACTGTCTTCTACTGTCCAGGACTGTTGCCGATTTTCTTTGCCATTTTCTGATACTGAGCTTACATTTAGTATTGACTTTGTTTCCACTGCGCCTAATTTATATTGTTTTAAGACTTAAGATAATCTATTTTTGTAGTCGAAGTAACTGGAGTTTAGACTAATTCTTGCTACCATGAAACTAAAATTTTTAGTAGAACGATTTAACTGAGAGTACTTTTTGAGTAAGCAACATAAAAACGTAAGTTCTCCAGTTTGGTAAATTAATTGGTTGGGTCAGATATTAGTGGACGAGGAAAATTTACTGTGGTAAATAGGGCGATAATTATTCCCCCAGTCCCCAAATCCTCACATCCCTACGCATTTTTTCGCTCACCCGATACCAGTCAAGCTGTCACTAAAGTGCATCTAGTCTGCAACTATTACCCTCTTGAATCGGTAAGTGCGATCGCGCAGCGCCAGCCTCCGGCTGATCGCAGTTTTCGGTAAAATTAAGAACTGAAAAGTCGCGATCGCCTGATAAAATAGTACAGAAATATTAGTTTATCAAATAACAACTCAGAACAGGCAAGAGGTTTACTCGTTCTTCTTCCTTATTGCGCGGAACCAACTTAGCTTAGTGCATATTTCTCAAATGCGAATGTCAAGAAATATGACTAAATTAATCGTTCAGAACTTATTTTGTATTATCATTGAAAGTAAAATCAAGATAGGTAAAATTCTCCTCACTAACCTTTCATAATGAAATTTATTTTAATAGGCAAGCAAACATGATACAAACTGGAAGAGTAACGGCAAGTACTCTAAATTTAAGAATTCAGGCAGATACAAGAAGTAACATTATTGCTACCTTGCCCTCAGGAACTATCGTCGAAATATTGAGAACTTTAGCTGGCGGCTCATATTCATTTGCCAATGCAACTCGTAATGATTGGCTGGAAATAAAAGTCAAAGAAAAACAAGGTTTTGTAGCAGCGGGCTTTATTTCTTCTGTTGTCGCACCACCACTTACTGAGAGCCAAGAAATACGCGAAGTCTGGATTGTAGATCATGTCCATAGTCCAGTCTTAAGGTGATTTCTGGTAAAGAATATACCATTGACGTAGGGGCTCATCGCGATGAGCCCCTACAGGTGTCTGATAAATCTGATCAAAACTTGGTAAAAATATTTCTAGAAATCA
>JAAUYH010067638.1_pt1 | contig 13007 bp, 9 predicted proteins | sample 7278061 | NCBI WGS metagenome assembly JAAUYH01 (sample SAMN14350203, study PRJNA611818) | marine sediment metagenome | isolation source: surface marine sediment (0.6m) | place: French Polynesia: Moorea | collected 2018-08
GGATGAACACGGATGGACAGGGATTAGCCGCGTTCTGATCCTTGGCTCCAAACATCCGTGTTCATCCGTGACAAATTATTATGGGGACAGTTTGAGTGATTTCGCTGATTAATCCGCTTTGGCGCTCGATCGCTGATCGGATCGGACTCTGACGAGCGCGGGCAGCTTAAGGAGCTTGACACAGATTAACACAGATACACACAGATTGGATCCGGTCTGACCTACCGCCCGGAGTATCTGTGTCTATCTGTGTTCATCTGTGTCGATTGTCTTTTTGGGACGGTATCATAATCTCTGCCAGATGGTTGGCGTCTGCGACCTACTCTTAAGTACATACTGTCCCCAAATTATCTAGAAGCTAGTGCTTGCCCTTGTCCCAGCCGAATTCGCTTAGGTACGCGCCTGCGAAGTCTTCCGCTCCTTCCTCCAACGTCGTCGCCATGGAATCGTTCCAGCGGTTGAGGAAGCCGAAGAGTGCGACCACGCCGAGAATCTCGACCACCTGGCCCTCGTCCCAGTGTTCGCGCAGCCGTGCGCCGAGCTCGGGCGTGACGGCGTTCGGCTGGGCGGCGGCGGCGAGCGCGAAGTCGAGGGCGGCGCGCTCGGCCTCGCTGTAAAGACCGCTGGTCGCATAGTCCCAGACCGCCGCCAGCTTGGCGTCGCTGGCGCCGTAGCGGTGCGCGGCGAGCGCCGTGTGCGCCTGGCAATAGCGGCACCCGGCGGCGTGACTCGCGACGTAGCCGATCAGACGCTTGAGCTCGCTGGAGACGCCGTGGCGCGGATCCATGACCGCCTTGTTGAGCGCGATGAAGGCGGCCGCGATCGCCGGACGGCGCTGCATGGTCAGCACCGAGTTGGGCACGAAGCCCAGGGTCTCGTGGAAGAAGGTCGCGAGCTCGGCGACCCCGGCATCGTGATCGGGCGGTAGCGGCGTGACGAGCGGCATTGGGCGTATCCTCGTGTCCAGAGGGAACCGACACGAGTTCCATATCACCCTACGCCGGGCGTGTATCGGGCTGCGGCCCGCCCGGTCGGTGAAACCGGGCGGGCAGTGTCGGAGGCTTACGGCAGCGAGTACTTCAGCTCCGGCAGGACCAGGAGACCGGCGCCGGTCTCGGCGACCGCGCCGCTCTTGAGGTCGACCAGGATCTCGCGGATCGCGGTGCGCGCCTTGAGCGCGCTCTGCCCCTTGATGCCCTGCAACTTGCCGGTGCCTGCCGTCAGCGTGAAGCTGCCCTCGCAGCCGCCGGGGGACTTACTGGCACAGGCCCAGTCTGCGAAGACGTTGTCGCCGTTGGCGTCGGTCATGATGCACTTGCCGTTGCCGTCCTGGGCGCCGCTCTCCAGGTTCATCTCGACCGTGCCGGGGCAGAGCATCTTGATCCGGTCGAGCGCGCCCGTCGCGCTCTCGACGTAGAGGATGCCGCCGAAGGCGCCGATGAAGAGCGCTTCCTTCGCGCCGGTCTGGAAGACCCGGCCCTTGCCGACCCAGGCGGCGCTGCCCTTGACGACGCCCTCTTCGCCGGCCGCGGCGTCCCGGGCAGCGAAGGTCGCGCCCGCCGTGGCGAGCATGGCGGTGGCGAGTGCGATGGTCACTGCGCGTTTGATCATCGGAGCGGACTCCCTTCTCCCTGTTAACCTGCACACGAACCGTTGATATGGACCGCCCCCCGGGACCTGGCAAGCCGCCTGCCTTTTCACGCCGGCGGCTCCGGCAAATCCAGCTTGAGGTAGCGCGCCAGGCCCTCGAAATCGAGGTAGTCGACCCGGATCCGCCATTGCGCCGGGTCGATCGGCCTCGGAAGGGACGCCGGCAGCGGGATGATCCAGATCTCGTCGCGCCAGGCCCCACTGCCGGGCGACCAGGAAATCCCGACGCCCGGGACGATCTTTCCGCTCGTGCCGCCCCTGACACTGAGCTCAAATGCCGGGCGCGGCAGCCCCTCCGGCTGATGGATCACGCGTACCACCGGCGTCCCCGAGACCGTCCTGTCTTCGGGGCCCTCGAGACGCACGTCACGAACCACGGCGCGCGGATGGATCTCGCTCACCTGCACCTCGATCGCCGAGGCGACCTCGTCCGAAAAGACCGCCACGGCCCGTGGGTCGGTGAGCAGTCTCGGAGGCTCCCCGGCGCAGGCCGCGAGCAGCATGAGGGCCAAGGCGAAGAGAGCGCGCACCATCATCCCCTTAACCGTGATTGCCTCGAAGAGGCCGCCCCTTCGTCCGCGATTTTTCCTTTCATGTCTTCCCGTGCCATACTCCGGCGCGTTGGAGCAATGATCCGGATCAGCCTGGCCGCCTGACTCGCCGTTGCGAGTGGCCCGCCTTTGGTCCCTTGCAACCGGCCGGCTGGACGGCAATCTCAGGACCATGGATACGGCCAATCTGACCGAAATCGAAACTGCGGGTGCGGCCGCGCCGGCCCGGAAGCCCTTCGCGGCCGGCGACTTGGCGGACCCCCAGGCGATCATCGACAGGCAGGCCCTGGAGGCCGCGCTTGCGGCGATCGCCGCGCGCGAAAGCGCGCCGGAGCGTGCCCGCGGCGCGGTGCTGGCCGCCTTCAAGGAGGCGCTGGCCGCGGGGCGCGCGGAGGTCCGGCGGCGTTTCGATGCCGGGGCGTCGGGCACGCTGGTGGTGCGCGCCAATTGCTATCTGATCGACGAGTTGATCCGGGCGCTCTACGACTACGCCACCCGTCTGCTCTATCCCCTGGGCGCGCCCTCGGCCGGCGAGCGCCTGGCGCTGGTCGCCGTCGGCGGCTACGGGCGCGGCGAGCTCGCGCCATCGTCCGACGTCGATCTGCTGTTCGTGTTCCCCTACAAGGTGACCGCCCGGCACGAGCAGGTCATCGAGGCCATGCTCTACCTGCTCTGGGACCTGGGCCTGAAGGTCGGCCACGCCACCCGCTCGATCGACGACAGCATTCGCCAGGCCAAGGCCGACACCACGATCCGCACCGGGTTGTTGGAGCAACGCTACCTCTGGGGCGACGAGGACCTGGCGCAAGAGCTGCGGGAGCGCTTTCAAGAGGAGATACAATCGCGCGGCGGGCCCAAGTTCATCGACGCCAAGCTCGCCGAGCGCGACAGCCGGCATCGGCGCCAGGGCGGCTCGCGCTACGCGCTCGAACCCAACATAAAGGACGGCAAGGGCGGCCTGCGCGATCTCCACACCATGTTCTGGATCGCCAAGTACCTCTACCAGGTGCAGGACCCCGGCAAACTGGTCGAGCTCGGCGTCTTCTCGCGCGCCGAGCTGCGCCGTTTCGAGAAGGCGCAGAACTTCCTCTGGACCTTGCGCTGCCACCTGCACTACCTCACCGGCCGCGCCGAGGAGCGCCTGACCTTCGACCTGCAGCAGCAGATCGCGCCGCTCATGGGCTACACCAACCGGGCCGGCCTGCGTGACGTCGAGCGCCTGATGAAGCACTACTTCCTGGTGGCCAAGGACGTCGGCGATCTGACGCGGATTCTCTGCGCTTGGCTGGAAACCGCCAACAAGCGGCCGCGCTTTCGCCTGTCCAGCCTGCTCATGGGACGGCGCAAGGTCGAGGGCTTCCGGCTCGAGGGGCACCGCCTGACCGTGGCTTGGCCCAACGTCTTCGAGGAGAAACCGGTCGAGATGCTGCGCATCTTCAAGGTCGCGCAGGACCACGACCTGGACATTCACCCCGAGGCGTTGCGCTGGATTCGCGAGAACCTGAAGAAGATCGATGCCGGCGTGCAGGCCGATCCCGAGGCGAACCGGATCTTCCTCGACATCCTGACCTCGAAGAACGATCCCGAGACCGCGCTCAGGCGGCTCAACGAGGCCGGCGTCTTCGGCCGCTTCGTGCCCGACTTCGGCCGCGTCGTGGCGATGATGCAGTACAACATGTATCACCACTTCACGGTCGACGAGCACACCATCTTCGCGCTCGGCATGCTGCACAAGATCGAGCAGGGCGAATTGAAGGAGGAGGCGCCGATCGCCAGCGAGGTCGTGCACAAGGTGCTGTCCCGGCGCGTGCTCTACCTCGCGGTGCTGCTGCACGACATCGCCAAGGGCCGGCGCGGCGACCACTCCGAAGCCGGCGCCCGGATCGCCCACAAGCTCGGGCCGCGCCTCGGCTTCACCGAGGAAGAGACCGAAAGCGTCGCCTGGCTGGTGCTGAACCACCTGGTCATGAGCCACACCGCCTTCACGCGCGACATCGAGGACCCGCAGACCCTCGAGGACTTCACCGACCGGGTGCAGTCGGTGGAGCGCCTGCGGCTGCTCCTGGTGCTGACTGTGGCCGACATCCGCGCGGTGGGTCCGGGCACCTGGACCGCCTGGAAGGCCGCCCTGCTCCGCGAGCTCTACTGGCGCGCCGAGGAGCTGCTCAGCGGCGGCCTGGCGGTCGAGGGACGCGACGCCCGCATCAAGGCCGCGCAGGAGCGGCTGAAGGCGGCGCTCGCCGACTGGCCGCGCAAGGAGCTCGCCGCCCACATTAAGCGCGGCACGCCGTCATACTGGTTCTCGCTCGACACCGAGACCCACGTCCGGCACGCCGGCCTGATCCGCGAGGCCGAACGCCGGGGCGCGCCACTCATGGTCGACACGCGGATCGACGCGTACCGCGAGGCGACTGAGGTCACGGTCTACACCGCCGATCAGCCGGGCCTGTTCAGCCGCATCGCCGGGGCCATCGCCGTGGCCGGTGCCTCGATCGACGGCGCCAAGATCTTCACCCTGACCAACGGCATGGCGCTCGACAGCTTCTACGTCACCTCGGCCCAGGGCGGACCCTTCGACAGGCCCGCGCAACTCGCTCGGCTCTCGGAGACCGTCGAAAAGATCCTCGCCGGAGATCTCGACCCGACTGCGGCCTTGGCCGAGAAGTGCTCGCCGATCCCGAGCCGCCTGTCGGTCTTCAGGGTCGCGCCGCGGGTCCTGATCGACAACAACGCGAGCGCCGACCACACGGTCATCGAGGTCAACGGCCGCGACCGCCCCGGTCTGCTCTACGGCGTGACGCAAGTGCTGACCGAGCAGCGGCTGATCATCCGCTCGGCCAAGATCTCCACCTTCGGCGAGCGGGTCGTCGACGTCTTCTACGTACAGGGCGCCAAGGGCGCCAAGGTGCTGGGCAAGGCGAAGCTCAAGACGGTGCGCGAGGCCCTCTTGGCCGTGCTGGAAAGGGCCAACGCCGGCACAGCCGCGGCCCCGCCGCCGCGCCGGGTCCGGGCCGCCAAGGAACGGCGACCGGCGGCCGCAAAGCAGAAGCGGAAGAGCGCCGGCGTGGCGGGGGAAGCGGGTTAGGTTTCGAGCGGCTACGCGCTATCCGGCCGCGGCCTTCGCCTTCTTGCCGATGGCGGCCGTGGTCGGGATCTGCGCTTGCGGCTTGCCGAAGTGCCAGCCTTGGGCGAAGTCGACACCCATCGCCTTGAGCTTCTCTGCTTGCTCGGCCGTCTCGACCATCTCGCCCACCGTGTGAACGCCGAGGTCTTTGCACAGGGACACCATGGCCTTGATGATCGCAGAGTCCTTCGGGCTCTCCGTGACCTTCTTGACGTAGGCGCCGTCGATCTTGACGAAGTCGACCTTCAAGGACTGCAGATACTCGAAAGAAGACGCACCGGCGCCGAAGTCGTCGAGACAGATGCGGTTGCCCTTGCCGCGGAAGGTCTCCAGGATCTCGTTGGTCTTGTCCAGGTCGCTGATCTCCGCGGACTCGGTGACTTCCAGGAGGAAGTTCCGGCGATAGGGCCCCAGCGACTCGATCAATTTGTCCAAGGCCTTCACGAAAATCGCGCTGCCCATGGAGCGGCCGGAGATGTTGACGGCGAGTTGCAGGGCCTCGCCCGACTCGCAGCGCTTGCGCAGCACGTCGATGGCATTCTGCGTTACCGCCAGGTCGAGCTCTTCGATCAGCCCGATGTTCTCGGCAAAGGAAAAGACCTGGTAGGGGTTCTTGCCGTCGCCGAAGCGGCTCAGGACCTCGTAGTGATGCACCTTGCGGGTCTTGAGATCGACGATGGGTTGGAACACCAGGCTGAATTCTTTGCCGGCGACCGTTTTCTTGAGATCGGACAAGCGGCTCAAGGTATCGGCCATGAGCTGATCGAAGCCGTCCGAGAGCGAGGAGATGCCCGCGGTATCGTCGGGCGATTCCGCGAAGGTCTTGATGGTGTAGGTGAGCACCTTGGCGATGTCTTCCTCGGTCAAGTCGCCCGAGTTGAGGTCGATGCTCTGCTTCTTGACGTTGACGCCTTGCTTCGCGGGGTCGGCGACGCGCGACAGCTCGTAGACCTTCTTGGCGAGCTCGTCGGCCTTGACGTTCTGTTGGTGGACCACACCGAACTTGTCGTCGTCGAGACGCCCGACGGCATCGCCGCCCACCGAATTGGCCCTGAGGTATCCGCCGGTGTTCGCGACGAAGTCGTCGACATCGTCTTTCTTCGTACGCGACTTGAGCAGTTCCATCTCCTGCAGGTGCAGCAGCGTCAGCTTGTCGTCGACGCCGGCTTCCTTCGACTCGGCCGCGATGCTGAGCGCCATGCCGGTCAGGCCCTCGCGGTCCCAGGCGCCGGAATCGAGGTCGCGCTTGCCGCCCTTGCTGCGCTTCGGGGTGAGCACGCGCGTCGTGCCCAGCGTGACGTGGTAGCCCTTGTGTTGTTCCGGAAGACGGCAGGCGCCGAGCACCGCCGTGCGGTCGGCTGCGGCCAGCCGGATCTTGAGCGGGTCGAGACGGCCGCCTTCCTCGATCTGCTTCAGGGCGAAAGTGACGACGGCGCGGTCGTCCTCGGCGATCAGGTCGAGGAACGACTTGCCGATCAGATTGCCGCTCTCCAGCCCGGTCATGTTGCGCAGGGCGCCCGCGGCGTAGCGGACCACGAGCTTTTCGTTCAGCTCGAGGAGAAGCTCGGCGGCGGAGAAGGCGAAACCGACGAAGCGGTCTCTTTCGAGCCTGAGCTTCGAGACGTCGCTGGACACGTGTACCACCCGCGCAGGTAGTTGGCGGCAGAGAGGCCGTGAGCTTATGTTCGCGCGGTTAACAAAACATTTTCAGGACGCGGCACGGGCGTCCGGCGCGCCCCGCGGGCGGCCCGCAAGGCCGATGGCGCCGGTCGGGCAAACGCCGCCCGGATTCCGGGGTTTCGTGCGCAAGTTGCCGCCACGGCGGGTTAACACAAGATTGAACCGGCCTTCATCGCCTTGTCACCGGCCTGCAAGGATTGCAAGCTAACCAAGTACTTGCCCCGCGAAATCCATGGCAACGGGGAGCAAAGTCATCGCAGAGATCACCGGAGGGCCGCGCATCCGCCGTTTCCAGATCGGCCGTCGGGAAGTCCTGAAGCGAGGCGCGCTCACGGGCGGCGCGCTGGTCACGACGGGCCTTCTCGCGCGCCCGGCCATCCTGCGGGCCGAGAGCCTGCGGCCCAAGATCACCCACGGGCTGCAGAGCGGCGATGTGTCGTTCGATTCCGGCGTCGTCTGGGCCCGGGCCGACCGCCCGAGCCGCCTGTGGCTGGAGGTCGCGACCAGCGATTCCTTCGCCAATCCGCTGCGCCTGCAGGGCCCGGCGGCGCTCGAGACCAACGATTTCACGGCCAAGATGCGGCTCGGCGGCCTGCCGTCGGGACAGGAGGTCTTTTACCGGGCGCGGTTCCAGGATCTCGGCGATCTCAAGTCCATGAGCGAGCCGGCCACGGGCCGTTTCCGCACCGCCCCCGGCGACAAGCGCGACCTCAAATTCGTCTGGTCGGGCGACACGGTGGGACAGGGCTGGGGCATAAACCCCGATTGGGGCGGCATGAAGATCTACGCCCGCATGCGCAGCCTGGAGCCCGACTTCTTCATTCACTGCGGCGACACCGTCTACGCCGACGGCCCGATCGAGGCCGAGAAGCCGCTGCCCGACGGCGGCGTCTGGAAGAACCTGACGCTCGAGGAGAAGGCCAAGGTCGCCGAGACGCTGGCCGAGTTCCGCGCCAGCTACAAGTACAACCTGATGGACGACAACTTGAAGGCCTTCAACGCCGATGTGCCGATGTTCGCCCAGTGGGACGACCACGAGACGGTCAACAATTGGTATCCCCAAGAGATCCTCGACCGCGATGACTACAAGGTGAAGAGCGTGGCGCTGCTCGCCGCGCGAGCCCGGCGCGCGTTCCTCGACTACATGCCGATCTGGCCCGGCGGCCGCGACCGCGAGCGGATCTACCGCGCGATCCACTACGGTCCGCTGCTCGACGTCTTCGTCATCGACATGCGCAGCTACCGCGGACCCAACACGGCGAACCGGCAGCCGACCGCGAGCGCCGACACGGTATTTCTCGGCCGCGAACAGATGCTCTGGCTGAAGCAGCAGTTGTTGGCCTCGAAGGCGACCTGGAAGGTGGTGGCCTCAGACATGCCGGTCGGCCTGGTCGTGCACGACGGCGACGCGGCCTTCGACAATCTGGCCAATCGCGACGGCCCGGCGCTCGGCCGAGAGATCGAGACCGCCGATCTGCTGAGCTTCATCAAACGCAACGGCATCGAGAACGTCGTCTGGCTGACCGCGGACGTGCACTACACGGCTGCCCTCCACCACGATCCGAACCGGGCGCAATATCAGGACTTCACGCCCTTCTGGGAGTTCGTCTCGGGCCCGCTCAACGCCGGCACCTACGGACCCACCGAGGTCGACGACACCTTCGGGACCCAAGTGGTCTTCGCCAAGACGCCGCCGCCCGGCCGCAAGAACCTGGCGCCGAGCGAGGGCCTGCAGTTCTTTGGCCAGGTCGAGATCGACGGCGCCAGCGAGGTCATGACGGTCGAGCTCAAGGACCTGGAGGGCGAAGTGCTCTACGCAGTCGAGCTCGAGCCGGCCATCGCTTGACGGAGCGCCCGGTTGCCCTGGCCCTCGTCTGCGTGTCTCACGCTTCCTAAATCCGCCGTAATCGACTAGATACTCGCGGCCATGGCCATGTTGCGTTCCATCGCGACGGTCGGCGGCTTCACCGGCATCAGCCGGATCCTCGGCTTCATCCGCGACATCCTGATCGCCTCGGTGATCGGCACCGGCCCCGTGGCCGACGCCTTCTTCGTCGCCTTCCGCTTCCCCAACCTGTTCCGCCGGCTGTTCGGCGAGGGCGCCTTCAACGCCGCCTTCGTGCCGCTCTTCGCGCGCCGCCTGGAGCAGGGCGGCGAGGCCGCGGCGCGGCTTTTCGCCGAACAGGCGCTGGCCGTGCTGCTGGCGGCCCTTCTGGTCTTTACGGCGGCGTGCATGGCGGCGATGCCCTGGCTCATGTACGTCCTGGCGCCGGGCTTCGCCGAGGATCCGGCGAAGTTCGACATGGCGGTGCAGCTCAGCCGCATCACCTTTCCCTACCTCCTGTTCATGGCATTGGCCGCGCTCTTGAGCGGCGTGCTCAACTCGCTCTACCGCTTCGCCGCGGCGGCGGCGGCGCCGATCCTGCTCAACGTCTTCTTCATCGCCGCGCTGGTCGTCGTGATCCCGCTGATCGGTCTGCCCGGCGAGGTCCTGGCCTGGACCGTGGCCGCGGCCGGCGCCGCCCAGTTCCTAATGCTCTATGTCGCCGCGGCGCGCGCCGGCATGCCGCTGCGGCTGCCGCGGCCGCGCCTGACCGAGGGCGTGCGCCGCCTGCTCAAGCTGATGGTGCCGGGCGTGCTCTCGGCCGGGGCGCAGCAGCTCAACCTCTTGGTCGGCACGATCATCGCCTCGCTGCAGGCCGGCGCAGTCTCCTACCTCTATTACGCGGACCGCATCTACCAGCTGCCGCTGGGCCTGATCGGCATCGCCTTCGGCGTCGTGCTGCTGCCCGATCTCGCCCGCAAGCTGCGCGGCGGCGCCGAGCAGGCCGCCATGGACAGCCTCAACCGCGGCCTCGAGCACGCGCTGCTCTTGACCCTGCCGGCCACCGCCGCGCTGGTCGCGATCCCCTGGCCGATCATCGTGGTGCTGTTCGAGCACGGCGCCTTCGACCGCGCCGCCAGCGACGCCACGGCCGCGGCGCTCGCCGCCTTCGCCCTGGGCCTGCCGGCCTACGTCCTGGTCAAGGTGTTGCAGCCGGCCTTCTTCGCGCGCGAGGACACGGTGCGGCCGCTGCAGATGGCCTCGGCCTCGGTGGCGGCCAACATCGTGCTCGCGCTGATTCTGTTCTGGCCGCTCGGCCACGTCGGCCTGGCGCTGGCCACGGCGCTCGCGGCCTGGCTCAATGCCGGCCTCCTGGCCCTGGGCCTGCGGCGGCGCGGCTACATCGCCCTCGACGCGCGCTTCCGCCAGCGGCTGCCGCGCATCGTCCTGGCCAGCGCGCTCATGGGCGCCGCGCTCTGGGGCGGCGCCCGGCTGCTCGCCCCCTGGTTCGACGCCGCCCTGCCGCTGCAGGCGAGCGCCCTCGCCCTGCTGGTCGGCGCGGGTCTGGCGGGCTACGCGGCCCTGGCGCTGCTGCTCGGCGCGGTGCGCACGCAGGAGCTCAAGTCCTTCTTGGCGCGGCGGCCGGCCGCCGAAACCTGACGGCCAGCCCGCCCTTGACCCGGCAGGGGGCAGCGGCGATAACCCGGCGGCCCGCCGCGCGGGCGGACGACAGGACAGATCCCGCGATGAAACGCATCTTCTCCGGCGTGCAGCCGACCGGCAATCTGCACCTCGGCAACTACCTGGGCGCCATCCGCAACTTCGTCACCCTGCAGGACGAGTTCGACTGCATTTACTGCGTGGTCGACCTGCACGCGATCACGGTCTGGCAGGACCCGGCGGAGCTGAAAGCCAACACGCGCGAGGTGACCGCCGCCTACCTTGCCGCCGGGATCGACCCCAAGCGCTCGATCATCTTCAACCAGAGCCAGGTGCCGGCGCACGCCGAGCTGGCCTGGATCTTCAACTGCGTGGCCCGGCTCGGCTGGCTCAACCGCATGACCCAGTTCAAGGAGAAGGCGGGCAAGCACCGCGAGAACGCCAGCGTCGGGCTCTACGCCTATCCCAACCTGATGGCCGCCGACATCTTGGCCTACAAGGCGACCCACGTGCCGGTGGGCGAGGACCAGAAGCAGCATCTGGAGCTGGCCCGCGACATCGCCCAGAAGTTCAACCACGACTTCGGCGTCGAGTTCTTCCCGATCCTCGAGCCGCTGATCTGGGGCGAGGCGGCGCGGGTCATGTCGCTGCGCGACGGCCGCAACAAGATGAGCAAGTCCGACCCCTCGGACTACAGCCGCATCACCATGACCGACGACGAGGACGCGGTCGCGCTCAAGATCCGCAAGGCCAAGACCGATCCGGAGCCGCTGCCGGGCCCGGGCGTGCTCGACGACGCGGGCGCCCTGCCCGATCCGGTCCGCGACGCCCGGCCCGAAGCCTACAACCTGCTCGGCATCTACGCCGCGCTGGCGCACAGGTCGCTGGCCGAGGTGCTGGCCGAGTTCGAGGGCGAGCCCTTCTCCCACTTCAAGCAGGTGCTGACCGACTTGGCGGTGGCCTCGCTCGGACCCATCGGCGCCGAGATGAAGCGCCTGGTGGCCGACCCGGGCTACGTCGACGGCGTGCTGCGCGAGGGCGCGGAACGCGCGCGCGCGATCGCCGATCCGATCCTGGCGGAGACCTACGACATCGTCGGCCTGTTGCGGCCCTGACCGGCCGCGGGCGAGCGCCGCCACTTTTTTGCGCCGAGTCTCGAAAAAGTGACCCTAACCCGTTGGCGGAAAACCGGTTTGGCGGTATTGTAGGCGTCGGGGGGCAGCGCCGCCGAATCGATCGGTCGGCGCGCTCGGGATCAATTCTGCCGACGATTCAGGCGACCATGTCCGCGCCGTCAACGTCTGACGCCAACTGAGACCGCGATGCAGATCTACCTGCCCATCGCCGAGATCTCGGTCGACGCCTTCCTGCTTCTCGGTCTGGGCGGGCTGGTCGGCTTCCTGTCGGGCGTCTTCGGCGTCGGTGGCGGCTTCCTGATGACGCCGATCCTGATCTTCATCGGCGTGCCGGCGCCGGTCGCGGTCGGCACCGAGGCCAATCAGATCGTCGCCTCCTCGGTCTCCGGGGTGCTCGCCCACTGGTCGCGCGGCAACGTCGATTTCAAGATGGGCGCCGTCCTGCTGCTCGGCGGCCTCGCCGGCTCGAGCTTCGGCGTCTGGCTCTTCGCCCTGCTGCGCGACGTCGGCCAGATCGATTTGGTGATCCGGCTTTGCTACGTCATCTTCCTGGGCATCATCGGCACGCTGATGCTGATCGAGGGCCTGCGCGCCCTACGGCGGCGGCGCCGAGCCGCGGGCGGCGCGAGCCAACGCAAGCTGCACAAGCACACCTGGGTGCACGGCCTGCCGCTCAAGATGCGCTTCCGCCGCTCGAAGCTCTACATCAGCGCGCTCCTGCCTTTCGGGGTCGGTTTCATCGTCGGCGTGCTGGCGGCGATCATGGGCGTGGGCGGCGGCTTCATCATGGTGCCGGCGATGATCTATCTGCTCGGTATGCCGACGGCGGTCGTGGTCGGCACCTCGCTGTTCCAGATCATCTTTGTCACCGCCAACGTCACCTTCCTGCAGGCCTATGCCAACCAAACGGTGGACGTCGTGCTGGCCTTGCTGTTGCTGACCGGCGGCGTCATCGGCGCCCAGATCGGCGCCAAGGTGGGCGGCAAGTTGCGCGGCGAGCAGCTGCGCGTGCTGCTGGCCCTGATGGTGCTCGCGGTCTGCGGCAAGCTCTTGTCCGACCTCGCCGTCACGCCACAGGACATCTACTCGATCGGAGAGCTGTCGTGACCCGCGCCGCCGCAGCCGGTTTGGTCGCTCTGCTCGCCGTTGCAACGGCATTGGTCGCCGTCAGCCGGGCCCAGAGCCCCTTGATCGCCGATCTCTCCAAACACCTGGTGGCGATCACCACGGGTTTCGCCGGCACCGACGTCCTGCTGTTCGGCGCGATCGACGCACCGGGCGACGTCGTGGTGGTGGTGCGCAGCCAGAGCGCGCCCGTCGTCTTGCATCGCAAGAGCCGGATCGCCGGCATCTGGATCAACACGGCGACCATGACCATCGAC
>JAAUYH010087683.1_pt1 | contig 13006 bp, 4 predicted proteins | sample 7278061 | NCBI WGS metagenome assembly JAAUYH01 (sample SAMN14350203, study PRJNA611818) | marine sediment metagenome | isolation source: surface marine sediment (0.6m) | place: French Polynesia: Moorea | collected 2018-08
ATCGAAAATTAGATTTCATCGATTTGACCTTTCTAGTACATTTTCTTCATATTCCACAGCGTATGTCTGTTGAGACTCTAGAAGAAAATAATAGCGCAGAACTTGAATAGTTGAACAATTCTATTAGATGATCTCAAACTTGAACCAACTACTGGAATTAATTCGTGCAGCCAATGAGAATCCATCTAGACTGTTTTGGTTTACAGTTAATTCAAATCTCAAACTTTGACAGCTTTATAGCAATTGTCGCCAGTTCTGTGACATTCGCGACATTTAGCGTAGCTCGGTATGAAAAGGACGTTCGAGTCGATGAAAAAGAGATTCAACTACGGGCACTAACGAAAGCTTTTCTCGTTTCCACGAGAAAGAATATTAAGGTTCTACTGTGCCCAATACTGTACCAGTACTGTACCAAGACCTCGAAGTACCACTGCGATATGTGTGCTATTTCCGAATTAGGTTGTGCACTGCTTTATTTGTGAACATGGGTAAAATAAAATATAATTATGAATAATTTCCCTTCTGCACTAATAATACAGTGTACAAAACTATCGCGCAAATGCTGACGGTTTTCATTTTTTGTGGTGTCAGCGTGTGTAGAAGTGGTGATGAATTTGCAGGGCACCCCAAGTTCCTGGCACTAGGCACGGCTCGATGTTCGACTTTCGAGCCAGCTTTAAATTAATGAGCCAAATTTTAATTATGCCGTAACTCGGGTGTTTCAACACAGTATTCAGTACGTGCGCGCATTCGCCCCAGATTTTTGTTACGAACAAGATTTCAATCAGTGGCCTTAACGATTAAAGCTGACTGTGGACGTCAAGGGGCCAAATCCAGCAAACTATGTTGATGATTCAGTAGTTAATCTACACTGAGCTCAAGTTCAAATAATTTTGTAACTGAAATTCATAACGCACACGATAAAAATTTCTGTATGCACCAAGTACAGCAGCTGTACTGTTAGCACAGCATAGGTGACAACAGTTCACGCGGCTATCCTCGTCTGGAAGCAATACGCCGGAATGGCAGCGAACGTGAAATGTTTATTGCGAAATACCAAAAAATCAATGATCCGAAACGGAACCCCAACGCTAGGTCATTCACGCGTCAACTCGCGAGCGGACTGCTTCTAGTGACGCGTAGGGCGGACGGCAATAGTCATGACGATGACAACTTACGACCCCATGGTGTACCCAAGCTCATATTCGGTGTGCTGTCAGAAAACCCCAGAAGGAAGGCAGAAATAAGATTGCGCGAACCGTTTCAATTGACGCCATGACGAGGTAGCGCAATCCGAAAATAGCGTGAACCAACCCAGAGCAGAGACAGGAACAGTCTAGTCAACGGTATGGAGAAGACCAGCGCATCATTCCGCGCCTAGGTTAGGCGGGGCGGGTGATTCAGTTGCGCGGCGAGGGAGTAACTCGGGTGGTAGGGCGCGCGGCATGCAGTCCTCGGTGGCTGGGGGAATTGGGGTGTGCCTTGCTGTCGAGCCAGCCGTTACCGATTTCTGAGACACATAGAAATAAGAGAAATACGGGGCTTACGTAATGCACAGAAATAACGGAAATTCAGGCGTCGCCGACGCACGACCCACAGCGCGATCTCGCTGCGAAGTGACCGTTGGGCCAGAGCCGAACGACATGTAGCCGTTGCCGATGGATCGGCGATGCGATTGCATTTCGTCCCGCTTGCTTGCGCGCACACCACACGGTATCAACCGACGCACCGAAGCACGAACCACGCATGGCGGGTGGCGCTGCGGTCGAGGCCGGCGCCGGCATCACGAAGAAAGGAAAGGGCGGCCGCAAGGCCGCCAACCCCGCCATGTCCGACGAGCAGCGCCGGCAGGAGCGCGTCCTCAAGAACCGCGTGTCCGCCATGAAGAGCCTGCAGAAGAAGAAGCGCTACACCGACGACCTCGAGAAGCGCGCGAAGCTCCTCACCGCCCAGAACATCGACCTGAAGACCCGCATCTACGCGCTCGTGGCGAAGCTCGCGCAGAGTGGGGTCAATGTTGGCTTCGGTGGTGCGGGTGCGGCGTACGACCCGTTGTTGCAGGCGTTGTTAGCGCAGCACAATCACGCCTACTCGTATGGCGTACCACCCCACATCGCCGCAGCTGCTGCGGCTGCCCATCATCAGGCACTAGTCGATTCACAGCAGAAACAAGCAATGGTGGCTGCTGCGGCTGCGGCGCACGCGCAGCAACACACCCCACCAACGCCAGGACAGGCGCAACCGGCGCAGAGTCAATTACCACCCGGCCAGTTACCACCTGGTCAGTTGCCGACGGCGCAAGGCCAGTTGCAACACGGTCCGCTACAATCCCACGCTGCAGTATCACCGCTTCCACAAATGGGTCCGGTGCTACCGCAATTGCGGCAATTGAATGAACCGCAGCAAGGGCAGACCGCGCTGTCCCAGCCACAACCACCTCCACCTGTACAGCGAACACCGCAGCAGTCGCCCGCGAACCCGCAGCCGTCGACAAGCTGTACACCAACAGGAGTGCCACCGACACCGCCGAACAACCCCGCGCAACCTGGCCAAAATCAAATGACGGTCAACCCTGCGCGACAAGGCGCTGGTATCCCGCCAGTCAGTGTCCCAGGACAAGCAAGCAGCGCAACACAAGCCGCCCCCGTGGGCGCCGTTGCGGCATCAGGCAGCGCTGATGCGGGGACTGCGATGGCGCAGCCCACCGCCGCGCCGCTGGTTGTGAAAACCGAGGAGCATGCGGCGTTGGTGAAACCTGAGCAAGGCCTGGCGCCCATACAGCCCCTGTCCGACAACACCGCAGCGGAACCGATACTGGACGGCGACGCGCTGGACGCGTTCAGCGAGGCGGTGTTGGACGACATCGACATCGATATGGGCGATTCGTTCCTCAACGTCGCCGATGCGCCGGACCTGTCGCTCCTCGACGACGTCGATTTTACGCCCACACCGCAGTTCTAATCTCGGCGCCTACGCTTGTCTTGCTTGTACGTACATCCTCGCTTCCACTCTTCGTCGCGTTAAGTAAACGTCCCAACATGTTGCTACTTTTCGCGGCACGTTTTTTCTCGCACCTGCACCCGCTGTTTGAGTTGGTTCATCGATGCCGACCGCGTTCCGCCCTCCCAATCAATGGGTGGTTGAACCTGTGATTACAGCCAATCAAGAAACGGCTAGGTCCGCTGGAATTTCTCCGTTTGTACTTCCCTGTCATCTTGCATCGTTGTGAGCCACACTCTCGAGTAACGTTCCAACACCCGTGATTCTCTCACACCCAGTACAGTACGCGGGTGCCTCACCGTGTTCTGCAGTACAACTATATTATGAAAATGTCAGCAAAACCCACCGGAGAAAACCATTTTCTCCACATAATTCTCAGATCTCAGTACTCTCATCGCGGTGTGATGGTGGAGTCAGGCGGTGTTTCTACAAGTCCGCAATGTATAGGGGACGATTGTATTTGTCGATAGTCCCGACCCAGCAAAAGCAGTTGTGTTACGAAATGGGTGAGACCTCGGGCGTAAATCTAAAATGATTGTCTCACGTCTTGTTTCGTTGAGCGTAATGAACATTGTCGTCTTCGCGCATGGTGCGGACTATTCTCTACAGCGCCTGAGAGCGAATATAAAATTGGGATATTTGCTTTGACTGTGATTAAATTTTGTTCGAAGACAAAAGGTTTATTTTAAGTTCTGTAGTTGCAATGGTTTCATTGATTTTTAATTTAGTTCTTACTATAAAATTTTGACAGCAGGATATTGGGAACAAAGTTTAAGGTACAGGTGATAGCATAAATAAATCCTTTGCATTTGATGATATGGTTTAGAATTCGCTTTAAAATTTTTAAGTCACATCAAAACTAACTTTCAAAATGTTATCAAAGTTCGCTTTATGGATTGACATCAAACGATTTAAAAGAATGATCGAAATACTACTTATTGAAGTACGACAATCAATTTTGTCATCTTGAGAGTGTGCATGGTAAACAACACTACTACAGTTGACTCCGAGAAAGAGCGTTCTGTAATGAATCAGGTCATTTTTTGATACGCGACAAGCAACATATAACGGGAAAATTTTATCAAAAATAAGCTTACTATTCTTATAAGAAGAAATATTATAACTGAAAATTTTTTGCTACCCAAATAGAAGCGAACCCTCGCGTCGATAGATCCCAGTAATGTTTTCGTGGATCCAGCTACATTTACTACAACTTGAGAGATAATAAGTATTATAGCTTGAAGATCGAAGCAAATAGAAAGCTTGACCTTCAATAATTAGGTGGTTGAGTTCAGAGACTGCATTGTTTTTAGAGCTAATTCTGCCTTTTCCTTATTGACAAGCGCTAAGCTACTAGCCGAGTCCTCGTCGTCACTCCTTTCATTCCACAAGACAGCTACAGGTGTTTCTTCTGGTTCTTCTGCAACCCTCTTGCTTCTACCTCGAACTTGTCGAGGATTGCTCTGCATTTCTGCAGAATCAATGTACCGAACGCAGTTCAAACCTTGCCCATGCCTTACTTGTCTCTCGAAAGCTGAAAGCAAATCACTACGCCTCGCACTTGCACCATTTAGAGTGGGATGTGTACCTCCAAAACGACCTCTGTTGCCGTTTCCATTTCTTTGCCATCTATAATAAATGTAATCAACAAAACAATGATGCAAATAGAACACAGGATCATTCGGTGCTGTTCCTAGCACAGCCATATCGCCTCCTACACCAACATGGGCAGATCCATGGATAGCTTCCACTGTAGTAGTAAAGGTATGAAATCCGATATTCGACGAGATAAGATTTCCTATATTTGTCCAAGACTCCAATGGAGGAAATGTTCCACTAGCATCCGAAGTAAAACCGCGTTGCACACAGTGGTTGTTAGGATGCTGGCTCCACCATCCACTCCACGGCCCATTTTGAATGCACTGAGGATTTTGTTGTGATGACCACGACCTACCAAATCTGTCCCAAATATTCGACATTGCAGCATTGTTAGTATTTTCCAACGACCAATTCCAGTACGGTATCGTCACCTCTGGATCGATTTCACGGAGCAGAGATTCGTATAAGAATAAAAATAGCCTGTGCCAGGGTAAAAAGTAAGCGCCACCATGGGCTTCTTGAACGAACTCTGTATGCAAAATGGCTAAATCATCATATGGGCTGATTGATGGATTGCGCCTGGAACGTATGTCTGGATTGTTTTTCAATTGATCAACAGCATTCACAAATCGATTCCACTGCGCATCTGAAAGCGCTCGAACTTCATATCTCCTTCTTATTTCACCACGTTGACAAGTGAGCAAGTCATCGAACGGTGAATTGTTCGAATTTTGATTTCCTCCACCAGTTTGCTGCTGACCACCGGGGTTATTCGGTTGCACTGGCTGCTGATTTCCTCCACCATTCTGTGGATCTTGCTGTAGCTGCTGATTTCCACCATCATTCACAGGTACCTGCTGCTGATTTTCACCATCATTTATAGGAACTTGCTGCTGATTTTCTCCAACATTCCCTGGCTCTGTCTGTGGATTTCCATCAAAAGGTTGTGCATTTGGTGGCGGGCCCGGATTATTAAAATTTCCATCTCTCGAGCAGTCTATAATCGTGCAAGTGCTTTGAGAATCTGCGCAACTATAAATGAATCGTCAGTATAATTTCTCTAATAATGCTTGAGAACAATTACATACCTAGGGGCTCCTGTGCAAGCAGAATCAGAGCAAGCGAACGTTCTAGGACAGCATGTCGCGCCTGTACTCGTAACGAAACAATTCTGTCCTTTCACAGCCAATATCGCAAAGGTTAAACATAGCGCAAAAATGCGCCAGTTCTTGAACATATTCGATACGGCCGATTAAAAATTCTTAGCCTTTCTTTGATTAAAAGCACATTATCAATTCGTTTATCCGCTAACGGAAAATAGTATTTGTTCCTAGAAAATGTCGGGCCAACTAATTCAAATGTGAAATTCAAATTTGTTAAATGTTTGATGCTGATAAGAATATTTTTACGAATTATTGTTTCGGATTACTCAAACGTGTGAGACATTATTTCGAAGAAACTATTCCATTGAATGGCAAGTCAAGTGGTTAACTCATTGTCATAGTACAGTTTCAGCAAAAATCGGTATAGAAATTCATTCAGGATGGAAAGGTGGTCCCTTCCTAAAGAAATCAATTCAAAAAGAAAAGGAGGCAGGCATATATTGCTCAAGCGAAGAAAATGATGAAAGGATACAGAAATTGGACTTGAGCGTTTTGGATTTGTCATAGAACAATATCCAAGGCTGAGTTGAAGCTTGCTTTCCTGTCCACCTTCGTATTTGTAACAATATTTATTCTCCCTGCTGCAAAGCAGTAGTTGGTCAAAGAAAATCTATGGTGTATAGACTATTCATGCATGTTTATTTGTAACGAGAAGAGTTTAGCTCATTTTTTACACAGAAATATCAGTTGCGACCATTGAGAATAGTCGATAATTTGAAGGCACAAATTTGTAAAATTTCATCATTTCGAAATTAATTTTACCGAGTTTCTGTATTATGGTGCTCCTAAAGCACTATGAGATCAACTTTACTTTACTTCGGAATTAGATAATTCACATATCTTTTATTAAATGGACAGTTTAAGTGTATGACGAGGTTGAGCAAAATTCTTAGAAATTAGGGATTGGTCTTCAGTTGTATTGGCTTTTGCTGAAACGGAAAACGGGCTTCGCTTCATTTTCATGATTACAGGCTCTATAAGCGTTTACAATTTCATATAACTAAGCTGTAATTAATGAAAGCCAAACGGTTTAAAAAACACAATGCTTCGATCTTCAACTGTGTCAAGATTCTAAGTATATCCTGACTACAGCTACATAGTATTGGTTTTATCAACTCTCTCCTACTGAATGCATTCTATCTTCGCATCGTCTATGATTCATGAGCTTGTGTGATTTCTTAAATTTTAAAACTCACTCCAGACGGCCTATCATCGAAGAGCCGAACTGCTGCATCATTAGATAATCATTTTCAATCACCGGCGAAAGCAAAAAAAGTTATTCGGAGTCACTGTTTCACAAGTGCTCGGAGCAGAAAATTAAAAAAGAGGGTTTTGGATTATTCATGCATTTCCAATCGAATTCCATTCATGAAAAATGAAAATACCGGTGCTGGGATTAGTTTTTTGGAATTCTGCTACTTAAATTTTCTCTAATATTTAAGGCAACAATAATATTCCATTGAACTGAATCAAGACTCCAAAAAAGAAATCACATACATTTGGTTGAATATCCAATTTGTCAAACTATTCTACGATCAATCAATGCTTATTCTTATTCCATTACGAACAAAACTTTACACATAGACTGAACGGCTCGGCCTCGATCGAAAAATACTTTAATTTTCCTTATTTGTAAACTTCAAACATTTTATCTTCAAATTGGATGTTATACGAGAATATAAATATAGGTCGTGATCTGCAAAACATCTAATTTGCAAGGAAGCTATTTACATTGTATGATTCATTTCTGCATTTGGTTTACCAATTGATTTGTGATCCATTGTATAAGGTAGTTTCATGATGACCATTTTCTTGTATTATTAATTCATCGTGAACTCCTCTCCCACTTACGTTTCGATTAAGCTTCGCGAAATAAAATTGAAGAAAGAACTATTTGCACGTGCATGACAAAATTCTTTGAAATAACTCAGCAATGCCCCACAAAACTATTAGATTTTTATGCATTCAAAGAGAGTTATTTAATCATTCTAACTGAATAAAATAGACTTTTACTTAATTATTCTTAAATACTTGAAATTAATAATTTTCACTACATCTGAGCAGTACCATCTGGCATCGCCGCAGATAGAGTCATCAAGAGAATTCATTACAATACAAGAAACTAGGTGCGATATTCGATCTTAATGATGCCTTCGACATGCAATTACAATGAACCATGCAAGTACATAGAATGCGGACTTTGTGATTTTGGATATCGGAATAATGGGTGCGATTTTGTTAACTTCTCGTGCAGGATTTGCATACTCATGCCGGCATAACTTGAAAGGCACAGTAAGTTGATTTAATCAACCATGACCAAAGAAAAGCACAGCTGCAAGCTCAGATACACCTATATTCTCCTAAGTAATTTTTCTACTTTCTTACACCAATTCTAGCCCCCGTCACCCTCGTGAAATAATTGGCATTGACTGTCGAATGTGAAACACGGAAACATCAATTCATCCACTCAGTCCACCTTGGAGCAGATGTACTAAACGAAGACAAGCTTATTGAATGATGATCACACATAAGTTCTATTGAAATTGACGTACTGGGTAAATTTAATTAATGTCTGCTGTCAAAACTTGTTAATTTGACTGCAACGCTTTCTTGATCACTTCCATTAGAGGCTTTAGGAATATCGATCATGTAAGCTTCTCTTTCATGCACAACCTAGCTACATGTGGAGATTGAAGACACTAAGGTGAAGCATTTAGGCATTACAATAGCGCTCTTGACATTGATAGACTGCTGGTAATCGGCTGTTAATGAACAACAGTTTTTAAGTTAAGTTAATGATGTACCGAATACTATCTCGGCCCTGTAAAGATTGACTCAATTTTTTTGAAATTGATGTCACAAAATTCCATTCGGTTATAATTCATGACAGTGAACGTTATAGAAAGACAGCGAGCTATCACAACCAAGTATTTTTCTAATATGCAGAATCTATGCGTTGAATCTCATGGTGCCGTGTACAAAAAGTTTTTATAGGCATTAGCATTTTTGGTGTTTTACAATATTCTAGATTCGAAATAGCGGGAATGTCAAATCCAATCTTCGCAAAATATGCACAATGACGAATAAAGTGTTTTGCATAGATTTCTTTAGAATTAAACTTCAAATGTCGAAACCCATGGAAGAACTACTCTGCAAGCATTAAGCAACGCCGAATCGGCAATTCTGGAGGAGCAATGAATTGAATTCAATTTAAATTCGGACACTCATTCGTTTCTGATGTAAATGAGGATTTTGTAGACAAGTACGTTAGCCTATTTGGGATGAAGGTATTACTGAATACCACAATTTGACAGCAGTTTTTACCGTCGGGCTCCCAAAAATGAGGTAAAGCACTTGGAAGCTCATTGCCTACTCTAAGGATTTTAAATTTATCTAATGTATGCGATCTCTTAATAGTCTCTCGCACTTTTTGAGTCTTACGGGGCCACATTTTAAATTTCTAATTTATTGCGCGACCATTTGGACACGAACAACGAGTTACGTGGTGAACGTGTTAATGAAGTACTAAAATCACAAAGAAATGCTAGAACTACGAGTTTTAGTTCTTTAGTATCTTTGCATGGACAGGTCTTGGTATATAAAAATATCAATTCAATATTGTTTTCCTTTAATGAGATGCAGTTTGTATTCCGTGCAAAAGTCTACTGTTTAAATTAACTCAGGTGCATAGACCTTAGAAAAAAACTCAGATGCTTCAGACTAGAGATAGCATTTTCCGAAAGCTAAAGACATTCATATCTTATAGGAATGATTATCCGTCCCTAGTACTCCAATAAATTCTGGAAGAATATGCAAGAATAATGCATTATTAGTTGCCCTTTTACTTCAATCTTTGAAGTGCAAACCCAGGTACTTTAATAAAGACTGAATTTGATTATCCAAAGGCAGTTCAGTTTGATCTTCCTGAACCGTCGAACTTGTAACTTCTAGCAGATGCTTTGCTACCAGTACAAACAAACCAAGAATTTGATTAAATAGGAACGGCATTGGCACAGGCTATAACTGGAAGCAGTTGATTGAAAAAGGCTTATGCCTGTCCCTCTCGAGAAATATATCACAAACCTTTGTTGCTTTCCTCTTAGCACATTTAAGCGAGTAGGAAAAATGGCTCATATTTAAGCACATATTTTGTGAAAGGAAGCGGAGATCGGTTGATTCATAGTCGCTGCATGAGCGACGATCTGAAAGCAAAAGTGTGATAAATCGATCTGAAAGTTCTATTGGAAACAATGTTTGAATTAATAAATAAAGTTGGAAAAAGATGACTTACCCTTAAATACTATCAGTTTTCGGTCCAAGTTTGTCGTCGAATGCTGCTAAATTTCTTAATACGAAAAATAGTATGGAACGGTAATGTATCCTCGAAAACGATAGTAACTAACTACTTTTGGATGCAATGTAGTCCACAAAAAATTCTATGTCTGAAAGATATTGTTACTCCCAAGATTCCAAAAGATTAGGCAAAAAATTGATTAACTAACTACTGATTGGTTCTTCTACACGTGTATGGAACTGATTGGCATCCGGTGATGGGTCAGAGTTCCAACAGACGTCAAAAGCGAGCAAGGTAGCAAATTTGATATACATATACAGGTCTGTGGAAGAATAATCGAAGCAAAGTTTCTGAATCTTATTTCGAGGTGCGCAGAATGCATCTTCGCCCCAAAAATAGCTCTGGGTCTTACACGTGTTGATCGCCAACCCACTCTAATGCCGACCAACTAACTGCTCCACCTCAGAGACGTACGCAAACTGATTGGATATATCACTGGTTACCGTTCCCTAAAAAATAGGAAAGCGTTTCACACAATAAAAATAGTGTGGATAATTTTTCATAAATTGTTGTGCGAGCATGAGCATTAAAGGAGTAAGCGCAAAGACAGGATGTGAGCACGAGCTCACCAGCTCGCTCGAGCTAAAGAATGAACGCCTCCTCTACTCTTTGCTTCGTGGACTAGGCATCACATGTATCAGCGTTAGAAATCGGCCGAGTTTGCTCGAGTTTCATGACACCGTCATTCATCTCATGGAGCACCGCGAATAGACTGAACATCACGTTGAGGTCGTCTAACTTGTTTTGAGCGTTTCTGCGGTCGCATATTTTTGGTTGCTGAAAATAGTTTCGTCGAACCTGAAACGCTTCGCGCAGATTGCATTCCCGTGTGTAGCTGCGAATCTTTCAGGGGGTTTGCAAAAGAAAAAAAGAATTTACTACGGGCATACCCCCTTCATTCGTCAGTTGCAGGTTGACGAGATCTTCAATAGTGGAAACAGTTTCACGAGTGGATACAAGAGGACTGAAATAATCGATGTCTTAATACTGGGGATTGTAGAGCTTTCTCAATTGTTTCTTAGTAGAGCCGGAAAGGGTTTACGTAGCTCTCGTAGTCGTTCTCTTTTTACAACTCAAACGTCTTGTTCATCGTTAACACTATTTGGTGTATTAATGTCACGAATATCCCAGAACTTGCGACAATTACTGAAAGCTTTAAAGCGTCTTGTAATTATTGAGTTTGAATTATCAAACAAAAATGAAACAATTCCCATTGGATATATGAATCATTGCGAATTAGATTTGCTTGAGTTCGAGATCGTCTTCACGAAAGCTTTGAAGTATTCAAATGCCTTTGCCGACGATACTAACCAGCAGAGATTCCGCGCATACTTACAACTCGACAAAGATCTGCCACAGCATAACCATGAAACGAGGCGTGCAATGGAGACAAGTGCGGATCAACTGTTTCGACTTCTTTCCAGGTCAAATTTTATCCCATTCAGTTATGTGAATTGCGAGCTGTAATTTCACGACAACAAGACATTCCTACCAATGATTTTGTCAAAGCACTGAGTATTTCCTGTTTCTTTTTCGACCTGACTTAGTCCTCAATTTCACTTACAGTTGATGCTGCAGCGATAATCAGCAGTGGAAAAGTCGGAAATCTTCGATTTGTAACCGAGTTCACCACTCCTACGCACTATCTTCTCCGAGAAGTGCTTTAATGATGGTGATTTTGTGGCTGAGTAGTTATCTAACATGCTGGACAACTGCAACAGTGCTTATGAGAACAATCGGCAGCCGATCGTTGACCGATTTAGTTGCTTTCGAGAAAATCTGTTGTCACTTACAGTTTGCGAATAATGGAGCAACGGAGAAAAGGAAATGAGAGAGATGTCCTGTCAACCTCCTCGTCAGTTGTGGGAAACCAATGAGACTCCGTGATTCACGAAAATTGTGGTAGTTGTCGTTGGTTCCGAATATGAGAATTCTCACTGTATCGGTTCTCACTATCGACAGCGAGCTCAGAATCTCATTGCTTCAATTCATGGCCACAAGGCACAGATTGCTGCGGTGATTTTTCTACAACTAAAGAAACTTGGATCTAGGCCGAACTTATTCAGGAACAGTATAAAAGGAGAAGAGTATTCTTGAAATGAGTCATCTGCGAGAATGACCTTGACCAACTCTCAACTCAACGACCTTCACCGTTTCCTCCGAAACAGAGCAACAAGATACTCCACCGTGACAGTCAGGTCCAGAACCTATTACAAAGTCTCACGAGCGGATAACGTGCTTTTTGCCACAAGAAGCTTCATATCCCAGAAGCGTATTCGCACAAGCAACCTTGAATTACTAGCACTGCGTTCCTGCAATCAGCTGGTCCAAATGGGAAACATTTCTATTGCTGACCGAGAAAGTTACGGACAGATCGAAGACAATCGCAACTGTTTGGTGCATATAAGCTCTGCATCGAGTAACTGATCCACACCATGGAACCGAACTGATGTGGTGCTCATTGACCGCTCGTAATGTACTGATTTCGTCTGTTCAGAGAGGACGCCCATGATTTCTGTTTCTAAAACAAGCCTGTGAATTTTTGGAATTTTATTGTCTTCACAAGTGGGATGATTCGATAGAAAATCACCTCTTACGCTTTTTTCTAATTTTGTAGTATGCAAGTCATGATCAACTTTTGTTGTAGAAGCGTTGTAATAGCTATGCAAGTGATCAGTTTCTTTCTATTCGATTTGACAGCTAATAAAAAGTCTGTGAATGTGCCTTTTGTCTTGAACGAGCATGCAGACAAACAACGTGCAGATGATGTTTGGGGTAGGGTGTGAAGTAGTGTATTGTGATGGGTGATCTACTTGGAAGTCATGTAGGATTCCGTCTCTCAACGGGCATTACAATATAGAAACATGGTATAAGGTTTGCAATTCGAAAG
>JAAUYH010025870.1_pt1 | contig 13005 bp, 11 predicted proteins | sample 7278061 | NCBI WGS metagenome assembly JAAUYH01 (sample SAMN14350203, study PRJNA611818) | marine sediment metagenome | isolation source: surface marine sediment (0.6m) | place: French Polynesia: Moorea | collected 2018-08
ACCTGGACTTCGACCTCGACGTCGCGACCTCGCAGTCGAACGACAACCCGGTTTATTACATCCAGTACGCGCACGCCCGCATTGCGAGCGTTTTTCGCCAGCTCGGTGAGAAGTCACTCGAATGGAACGAAAGCAATGGTCGCAAGCACCTGGGCCTGCTGGTCGAGCCCCAGGAAAAGAAACTGATGGCGGCGTTGAGCCGTTTCCCGGAGATCGTCGAACTGGCCGCCAGCAATCGCGCCCCGCAAAGCCTCGTGCACTACCTGCGGGATTTCGCGAACGATTTTCACACCTATTACAACGCGCACGCGTTCATCGTTGACGATGCCGATTTACGCGATGCGCGACTCACACTGATTACAGCGGTGCGGTACGTGATCGCCAACGGCTTGCAGATCATCGGCGTATCGGCGCCGGAGTCGATGTAGTGGCCCAGCGCAAGAAGCGCCGCTCAAAGCGCAAGACGACGAAGAAGCAGGAATACCCCGGCTGGGTATGGATGCTGTTCGGACTCGGCATCGGCTTGTCGGTAGCGTTCGCCGTCTACATGCAGGATGCGGCGCCGCCCGAGCGGCCGCCGCAGACTGCCCGCGAACCGGCGAGCCTCGGCAATGCGCTGGACGACAATGGCGAGCGGCCAGCCGCTGAAGAGCCGTTGCCCGAGCGCAAGAAGGACCGTTTCGACTTTTACGAGATGCTGCCGAACTTCGAAGTCGTCATTCCGGAAGAAGAACCGGAAGTCGCCAGGGACAGCGAGCTGAGCGCCGTCGAGGAACCGGGTGTTTACGTCTTGCAGGCCGGGTCGTTCACGCAGCTGGCAGATGCCGACCGGCGCCGCGCGCAACTCGCCATGCAGGGCATCGAATCGCAAATCCAGCGCGTGACGATCGACGACAAGACCTATCATCGCGTCCGCATCGGCCCGACCGACGATCTCGACGAGCTCAACCTGCTGCGCAGCCGCCTGCGTGCCGCGCAGATCGACGTGCTGCGAATTCGACTGGGTGACTGACCGAAGACTCAAGGTAACGCTGCTCGCAGCTTTGCTGCTCGGCGCGTGCGCCGCGCCGGAAGTGCAACCGCCCCGCCCCGCTCCCGAACCGGTCGTGCCCGCAACGCCGCCGCCCGCGCCGGAACCCGAACCCGAACCCGACAAGCGCACGTACCGCATAAGCATCGCTGCCGTCGGCGACATGATGCTGGGTACCGACTATCCCGAGAATCACCTTCCCGACGACGACGGCGTGGGCTTCCTGGCAGACGTCACCGACGCACTGTCGGCTGCCGACGTGACATTCGGCAACCTCGAGGGCGTGCTCGTCGACGGCGGCGAGCCGGGCAAAAAGTGCAGCAACCCGAACGCGTGTTACCTGTTTCGCTCACCGACCCGCTACGCCGCGTACTACGAGGCGGCGGGGTTCGACGTCATGAGCCTCGCCAACAATCACGCGCGCGACTTCGGCGAGGAGGGGCGCGACTCGACGATGCAGGCGCTGGCGGACGTGGGCATCCACCATTCGGGCAGGGTCGACGACTTTGCGAGCTTCGAGTCCAACGGCCTTACGATCGCGGTACTGGCCTACGCCGTTACGAAGAACTCCAACATGCTGCTCGACTACGATCTGGCCCGAAGCACCGTGCGCAGGTATGCCGACAGTCACGACATCGTTATCGTATCGTTCCACGGCGGCGCCGAAGGCCGGGACGTCACGCACCTGCCGTTCGTCGAGGAGGAATACTACGGCGAGCCACGCGGCGACGTCGTGAAGTTTTCCCGGATGGTCGTCAATGCCGGCGCCGACCTCGTGATCGGCCATGGGCCGCACGTTGTACGCGCGATGGAACGCTACAAGGGCCGGCTGATTGCCTACAGCCTGGGCAACTTCGCGACGTACTACGGCATCAGCGTAGCCGGCATCAAGGGCGTTGCACCAATTCTCACGGTAACGCTCGATGGCGAAGGACGCTTCATCGAGGGCGACATCGTATCGACCGTACAGATACGGCCGGCAGGCCCATCCATCGACCCAACGGAGCGCGCTTTCCGGTTGCTTCGCTCACTCAGTATCGAAGACTTCGGCAAACCGGGGCTGGCGTTCCTGCCCGACGGAAAGATCGTTCCCGCGGAACGTCCGCGCTACAAATCACCGTGGTAGCCTGACAGCGAATCCGCAGGAGCGGCGCGCTGTGGGAGCGGCGTGACGGACAGGATAGTCCTAATGTCGCGAAGGCCATGGATGGCCGAGAGCGACCTCGCCACGACAACCCTGGTCGGGCCGGGACGGCCCTCCCACAACCCTCCGACAGGCTCAATCGTCGGCGGCAACCGACTTGAAATCCACGCCCAGTGAGCGGAGCTTGCGATACAGGTGCGTGCGTTCCATGCCCACACGTTTGGCGAGTTTGCCGACCTTCCCGTCGCACAGCACGAGCTGCTGCTGCAAGTAGGCGCGCTCGAACTGCTCACGCGCCTCCCGCAGCGGCAGTGCCAGCAAGTCCTGCTTCACCAGCGGCTCGTCCACGGGCGTTGCGGAAGAGATTTCCGCTTCGACTTCGTCGAGCGCGATGTCTTCGCCCTTGCCGGTCAGCAGCAGCCTGCGCACGAGGTTCTTCAGTTCGCGAACGTTGTCGGGCCACGGGTAATTGCGCAGCCGGTTCTGCGCCGCGACGCTGAATCGCCGAAACTCGAGTTCCTCCGCCTCGACGAGCTTGTCGACGTAATAGGTGAGCAATTCGGGTACGTCTTCAGCGTAGTCTCGCAAGGGCGGGACACGCAGGCTCAGGACGCCAAGGTGTGCGACCAGGTCTCGTCGCAGCAGGTCCTTGTCCATCTGTGCTTCGAAATCGGCACGCACCGTCGCCAGCACACGCGCACGCAGCCGCACCGTCTCGGTACCACCGACGCGCGTGAAGCGGCCGTCCTCGAGAACCCCGACCAGCAGCTTCTGCGCCGCAGGCACGAGGTCCGCGAGCTCATCGATAATCAGTGTCCCTTCCTCGGCGCGCTCGAAGGCTCCCGGGATGATCTCACCCTCGTGCTCGGAGCCGAGCAGCTTCTCTTCGAAGTTGGTCCTGGTCAACGATGCGGCCGTCAGGCTGACCAGCGGCTCGTCGGCGTTGCTGCCGAGAGCGTGCAGGTAGCGCGCGAATGCGCCGCGACCGGTGCCGGGCTCACCGCTCAACAGGACCGGCGAATCGTGCCGCGCGTATTGCTGCACCTTGTCGCGCAACGACTTCATCAGCGCGCTGCGTCCGACGGGCGTCATGACCGACGGCAACAGACTGCGTGACTTGCCCGACGTCGAACCGGCAGCATCCAGCGCTGCTTCGACCGTGCGTAACAGCTTCGCGAGCGACAGCGGCTTCTCGACGAAGTCGAACGCCCCGAGGCGCGTCGCTTCCACCGCGGTGTCGACCGTGCCGTGTCCCGACATGATGACGACAGGGCAATTGAGATCGCCGGCGTCCGACCATTCCCTGAGTAGCGTGATGCCGTCGGTGTCGGGCATCCAGATATCCAGCAACACGAGATCGTAGCGTTTGTCCGCCCGCGCCTCGCGGGCTTCCAAGGCGTTCGCCGCCGCCGTTACACCGTAACCCTCTTCCGTCAGGATTTCCGAAATCAGTGCCCGGATATCCGCTTCGTCGTCTACGACCAGAACCTGACTCATGCCAGTTCTCTCCTTTTCTCCGCCCTTCCCGGGGCTCGCGCAATCATCGCCTCGCGTGCCGCCTCGTTCAGCGGCAGGCGAATGCTTACCAATGCTCCACCCTGTTTCCTGTTCTCTGCCCGGATCGTGCCGACGTGTTCCTCAACGAGTTTCTTGACGATGGCCAGACCCAGGCCCGTGCCTTTCGGCTTCGTCGTTACGTAAGGGTCGAACACCTGGCTGACCGCGCCGGGCTCGAACCCGGGTCCGTTGTCCTCCACGCGGATCTGCATCATGTCGATGCCGTTGATCTCGGCGACGCTGACGTGCACGTCGATCTGTGCATCGTCGCTGTTCTCGAGCGCTTCGATCGAGTTGCGAACGAGGTTGTGCAGAATCTGGCGAACGCGGCCGATGTCGGCGTCGAGCATTGGCATCGAGGGATCGGAGGTCAGCACGATCTTCACCTGGCTTTCCTGGGCGCGGTACAGGTCCACGACCTCGTGCACGAGCTTGTCCATGTTGAACTCGCCGATCTCCATATCGGGGGCGCGCGCGTAGTCGCTGAAGGCATTGACCATTTCCTTCATCGCTTCGACCTGCTGAACGATTGTGTGAGTCGCCCGGTCCAGCACCTGGGCGTCCTCCTCGTCCATGACGCCCAGGTACTTGCGCCGCATTCTTTCCGCGGAAAGCTGTATCGGCGTCAGCGGATTCTTGATCTCGTGTGCGAGACGCCGCGCGACCTCGCCCCAGGCCGCGTCCCGCTGCGCCTGCAGTAACGCCGTTATGTCATCGAACACGATGACATAGCCTGCCGGGCTGTCATCGTCGCCGGGCAGCGTCGTGCAGGCACAGGTCAGGATCCGGCGCCCGACCTCGCCGCGCAGCACGATCTGCTCGCGCCATTCGGTCTCGCCAGCATCGAGGTGTACGCAGGCAACGTCGACAAACTGCTCGAGCAGCGGTTTGCCCTTCGCGATATCGGTAAGCTTCTCGCCGGAGAAATTGGCGAGATCCACGCCGAGAATTCCGCTCGACGCCTGGTTGGCATTGCGTATACGCAGGTCGGACTCCAGCGCGAGTACGCCCGTCGACAGGCGCGCCAGGATGACCTGCAGGTTGGTACGCTCGGCCTCGACGAGCGCCTGGCTCAGGCTCGCTTCGCGTCGGGCGCTTGCGAGCCGTTGGGTCATGTCGTTGAAGGAGTTGATCAGGAACCCGATCTCATCGCGTGTCGGTGCGGGCAGACGCGTATCGAAGTCGCCCTTCGCGACCGCCCGGGTGCCGGCGACCAGGTCCTGAATGGGTGCGACGAGGCGCCGCGACAACACGAATGCACCGTAGATCGCTGCCAGCAGGCTCAGCATCAGCACGACGGTGAGCGTCAGCGTGAAATTGCTCTTGAGCGGCTCGCGCAGGAACAGCAGCTGCTGGTATTCCTGGTACGACGTCTCGACGCTATTGGCCATGCGGCTGATACGCTCGGTCATCGGGAAATGTGCCTGCACGACACGAATCGGCTGCGTCCGTCCGGTGTGCCGGAAAGCCACGGCCGTGCGTATCTCGTAGCTGCCGTTCTCGTGCGACTCGAGGCTGACGAACGGACGATTCTGCTGCATCGTCAGTACGACTTCGTCGGTCAGCGGGCTCGGCAACGCCGCCGACGCGCTATCCGAACTGGTTGCGAGGATCGTGTTGTTGCTGCCATAGAGCGTCATCTCGCGGGCGCCACTCTCGCGCCGCAGCATGCTGAGCTCGAACACGACCTGGCGATCGTTTACCTGGCTCAGTCGCTGTGCAACCTGCTGCGTGGAGTAGAGGTGCTGGCGTTTCTGCATCTCGAGCGACGCACGACTCAGCGACAAAGCGTTGTCGAGACCTTCCTCGACGTCCACGTTGAACCAGGTGTCGATGCCTTTGTTGATGAACTGCGTCGAGAAGTAGAAAACGATGATCAACGGCACGAGCGCGAGAAACACGAACATCGAGACTATGCGCGCTTTGAGCTTCGAGCCCGGCACGTTGCGGCGGTAGTCCTTGACCAGCTTCGTGACATTGCCGATGAAGAGCAGCAACAGTACGAACGCACCGGCGATGTTGATCAGGATGATGATGTCGTGCAGACGCCCGAATTCGGCGGAGTTCTGCGCCGTGCGGGAAAGCAGGAACAGCGCGACCACGGACAGGCCGACACCGGTCGCGGTAAACAGCGCGTAAAACGCTCTTTTCAGCGCTCGAGGGACCATTCGAACCATTCACTCTGCAATTGCCACTGGCTGCGCCAGAAAAACAGCATTCTCAGCGGGGCGGGGTACTGTTGCGTCTGCAACATCGCCCGCAGCCGCACACGGTATTGGCGATCGGGTACCAGCAGCGCGTCGTCGACCACCGGCAGCCGCTGTATCCGGCCCAGGTTATTCAGCGCCGAGTAAAGCGTGGCGAACGAATCCTGATCGCCGCTATTGCGATTCCTGACGATGTAGCGCTGGCTCAGCGGCCGATACTCGAGCTCGTAGCGCACCACCAGCTCCGCATCGAGCGAATCCAGGTACAGACGGCGCTCGCGAATGAGCTGGATCTGCAGTTCGATCGTCAGTGGCACACCGCTGTTGAGCGCCTCCAACGCTTCGCTGGACAATACGAGCTGCAGTCGGGAGTCGAGGACGTGCACGCCTTCGAGCAGCTCGGTCGACGCTGACCGCACTTCGAAATAGCCCTCTCGCTCGATCGCGTCCTGGGCCAGGGAGGCCGAACCCGGGCCGAGCGCAAGCGCGAGCGAGCACACGCCGACGAGGATTCTTGCTCCTGTTTGCCAGGGGACTTTGGGCATTGTATTTCTAAGCGACCTTGTCGAGGCACGCGTAGTAAAAGCCATCGAGTCCGGCCATACCCGGCAGGACCTGGAATCCGCGTGTCTTCCGCAGCATTACATCGCTAATGTTGTTATTTGGCAACACATCGTTCTCCCTTGCGTCCGGCGTGCCGTCGAGGAACCGACCCACGACCCCGTCATTCTCCGCCGCGAGCACCGAGCAGGTGACGTACAGCAGCCGCCCGTTGGGCGCCAGGAGCGACCACAGCGTCTCCAGCAAGGACAGTTGTACGCCCTGCAACCGGTCGATGTCCGAGGCGCGCCTCAGGTGCTTGATGTCCGGATGGCGCCGGATGACGCCGCTTGCGGAACACGGCGCGTCCAGCAGGATGGCGTCGAACGGGCGCCCATCCCACCAGCTCTCCGGTTTTGATGCGTCGCCGGTCAGGACGGTCGCATCCAGCCCGAGTCTCGTGAGGTTTTCGTGCACCCGCTGCAGGCGTTCCGCGTCGATGTCCACGCTGGTCAGCGCGATCGATTCGCCGCCGATTTCCTTGAGGTGCGCGCTCTTGCCGCCCGGCGCCGCACACGCGTCGAGAACACGACCCTCGTGCCCTTGCAGGAGCCACGGGGCCGCGATCTGCGCTGCGGCGTCCTGTACCGAAACGTCGCCCGTGTCGAATCCCGGCAGTCTGCCGACAGCACAGGGTTCCGCGAGCCGCACGGCGGATTCGACGCCCGGTATCGTCGTGGCATCCATGCCGGATGTCCGCAGTCGCTCGAGGTAGGCGGTCGTGGCACTTCGCGCCTGGTTGACGCGCAACCACATTGCTGCGCGTTCGTTGTTGGCGCGCAGTATGTCTTCGGCCCGGTCGGGCCAGTCGCACGTGATGGCTTCGATGAGCCATAGCGGATGATCGAATCGTGCCTCGGCCGTATCGGGCGGTGCGGACGCCATGTCCTCGCGGCGAAAGCGCCGCAGGCACGCGTTGACGAGACCCGCAAGCTTTGGAAATCCGAGCGCGCGCGTCGCTTCGACGGTCTGTGACACGGCGGCATGATCGGGCACGCGCGTGTCGCTTAGCTGATAGAGGCCCGTCAGCAGGAGCGAGTGAACCAGCCGGTCCCGCTTGCGCAGCGGTCGCGACAACAGCCGGTCGGCCCAGCCCTGCAACCGCCAGTGATGACGCAGCGTCCCGTAGCAAAGCAGCTTCAACAACGGCCGATCGTCCGCGCCGATCGACCGCTCGGCATCGGCGAGCGCTGCATCGAGCGAGCGGCCCGACGTACGCACCGCGTCGACGACCCGTGCCGCGGAGGCACGTACGCTGACGCTGCTTTGTCCGCCTGCCATGCGTGGTCGCTCAGAGCAGGCAGCTGCCCGTCAGGTCGAGCTGCGCCGCAAACTCCCGCGCGGTGACCGGCCTTTTGCCCGGGCGCTGCAGCAACTCCATGCGCAACGTGCCGCTGCCACAAGCGACGACGACGCCATCGTCGCTGCTTGCAACCACAGTGCCGGGGGGCGCATCGATACTGGCACCGTTCTGCGCCTGCCAGCACTTGATCCGCTGCTCGCCCGCCTCGAACCAGGCGCCGGGCACCGGGTTGTACGCGCGCACCCGGCGCTCGAGTGCCTCGCCTGACAGGCGCCAATCGAGTTTCGCATCGTCTTTGGCGATCTTGCCCGCATAGGTCGCCTTGCTCTCGTCCTGTTCGACAGCTTCGATGTCGCCGTCGAGGATCGTTGCGAGACTGGCGACGAGCGTTTCGCCACCGAGCTTGGCCAGCACGTCGTGCAGTTCACCGGCTGTCTGCCGGTCGCCGATGTTGACCGCTGTCCTGACGAACACCGGGCCGCAATCGAGCCCGGCGGTCATTGCCATCAGGCTGATGCCGGTCTCGACGTCGCCTTCGATGATCGCCGCCTGGATCGGCGCGGCGCCGCGCCAGCGCGGCAGCAACGATGCGTGCACGTTGAGGCAACCTCGCCGCGGTACGTCGAGCACGGCTTGCGGCAGGATCAGGCCGTACGCTGCGACGATCATGACATCGGGCGCAAGCGCCTCGAGCGAGGCGACGATCGCATCGTCCCGCAAGGTTGCGGGCTGCATGACCTCGATGCCCTGCGCGAGGGCAAACTGTTTGACGGGGCTCGCCGTCAGTTTCTTGCCACGACCGGCCGGCCGATCGGGCTGCGTGATTACGGCTACCGGCGACAGACCGGCAGCGACCAGCGCCTCGAGCGAGGCCAGCGCGAAATCCGGTGTGCCGGCGAAGACGATTCGCGGATCAGGCAATGACGGCCGCCTGGTGGCGCCGGTCCTTCTGCAAACGCTTGCGAATACGTTGCCGCTTTGCCTCGGACAGGTAGTCCACGAACAGCTTGCCGTCGAGATGATCGATCTCGTGCTGGATGCAGACCGCCAGCAGGCCTTCGGCCTCCATCTCGGTCTCTTCACCGTCGCGATTCAGGAAGCGAACGCGAATGTGCTCGGCGCGCGTGACCTCTTCGTAGTAGCCGGGCACTGACAGGCAGCCCTCCTCGGTCACGGCCTCGCCGTCCATCTCGACGATCTGCGGATTAATCAGCGCATACGGCGCGCTCTTGTCGGGCGACACATCGACGACTAGCAGTCGCTTGTGAACGTCGACCTGCGTCGCCGCGAGACCGATGCCCGGCGCGGCATACATCGTCTCGAACATGTCGTCCACGAGCGAACGCAACGCGTCGTCCACGGCGTCGACGGGTTGTGCTTTCGTCCGGAGCCTCGGGTCCGGGAATTCCAAAATCTCGAGTTTTGCCATAATCAAAAACGTTCGAATCCGTGGCTTATTCGCGTGGATTCCTACCTAGATCACCTAAATTATTGACTTTATTGAATAAGATGTCAGACAATGCCGCCAGAAATTATGCCCTGAAAGTGCGTTCCAGGGCCGGAAATGTGACGTAATTAGCAGCCTGCGCGGCGCCGGACCGACATATTATACCAACGCCCGAAACGCGCACGTCCGAACTCACCCGAAAGGAGCACCCGCAACCCATGTTTCTCCTTCAGAACCGCATTCCTACAGGTCTTCGACTGACGGCCGTCGCACTCGCTGCGACGCTGGCCGGATGCTCCCTGAACCCGTTCTCGGACGACGACTCATCGGCCACGTCCGTTCCTGTAGCTCAGACCCAGCGACCGGACACCGGTTCCGCCCGTGCGCCGACGACACGTTCGGCCGCGCAGACGAGCCAGCCGCGACTGGAAAGAATCAACGAGCCCGTGCCGCTCGCCGAGGGACACCCCGACGAGTACGTGGTACAGGTTGGCGACACGCTCTGGGACATTGCTGCAACATTCCTCAAGGATCCGTGGTTCTGGCCCGAAATCTGGTACGTCAATCCGGAGATCGAGAATCCGCACCTTATTTACCCGGGCGACGTGCTCGGACTCGTCTACATCGACGGCATGCCGCGCATCACCAATGTACGCGGCTCGACGTACCGGCTTTCGCCACAGGCGCGCATAACGCCGCTGGACGAGGCCATCGACACGATTCCCTATGACGTCATCGCGGCATTCCTGAGCAACGGCATGGTGCTCGAGAAGTCTACTGCTGATGCGCTGCCGTACATCGTAGACACACGCGGCGAGCATCTTATCGCGGCAGCCGGCAACCAGGTTTACGTGCGTGGCCTCGCGGGCAACACACCGGGCGATCAGTTCAACGTCGTCAGCATCGGCGAAAAGCTGGTCGACCCCGATAACGGCGACGTGCTGGGATACCAGGGTAACTTCGTCGGTGAGGGCACGTTGCGTCGCAGTGGCGACCCGGCGACCGTGTGGCTGACCGATACCAACCGCGAGCTGTATCGCGGCGATCGTCTGATCCCTGCAACCGTCGACCTGCCGCTGAATTTCTTCCCCAGCAGGCCGTCGACTGTCATCGATGGTCGCATAATCGCGGTCGTGGACGGCGTCACCCAGATCGGCCAGTATCACGTCATCGTCTTGAACCGCGGTTCCGGGCATGGCGTCGCGGTTGGCGACGTGCTCACGGTATTCCAGTCGGGCGAGACGATCGACGACATCGTTTCGGGCGGCAAGGTCACCCTGCCGGACGAAGAAGCGGGCACCGTCATGGTGTTCAAGACGTACGATCGAATCAGTTATGCCCTGGTCATGGAAGCGACGCAGGCGATCCACGTACTGGATGCGGTGCGCAACCCGATCTGAGATAAACCCGCGAAATACGAATAAAACGGCGCTTCAGGCGCCGTTTTTTTGCGGGTATGATGGCGCCCGTGAACGAGCGCCACGACACGATTCGCCTCGGCGACGACAACTATCCCGAGCTGCTCACGAGGATTCCCGATCCTCCGGAACTTCTGTACGTGCTGGGTGACCTCGACGCGCTGCACATGCCGTCCATCGCGATCGTCGGCAGCCGCAACCCGACACGCGGCGGCCTGCGCAACGCGCGCGACTTTGCATCTCATCTCGGCAAGACCGGGTTTACGATCGTCAGCGGCCTCGCCCAGGGTATCGATACGGCCGCGCATCGGGGCGCCCTCGACGCAGGTGCGGCAACCGTTGCGTTCCTGGGTACAGGGATCGATCGGGTCTATCCCGCCGCCAATCGCGATCTCGCTCACGAGATCGCGAACAACGGCGCCCTGGTGAGCGAGTTTCCGCTGGGCACGCAACCGCAGGCCTGGCATTTTCCGCGGCGCAATCGCCTGATCAGCGGCGCAAGCCTCGGGACGCTGGTCGTCGAGGCGGCACGCCGCAGCGGCTCACTGATCACGGCCCGCCTCGCCGGCGAACAGGGCAGAGAGGTATTTGCGTTGCCGGGCTCTATCCATAATCCACTCGTACGGGGCTGTCACCAGTTGATACGGTCCGGTGCGAAGCTCGTCGAAACCGCCGACGACATACTCACGGAACTCGCGCCTCTCGTCGGTCACTTGCTGCAAACGGCCGAAGAAACAGCGGCAAACGACGAGCCCGACGTCACGCGCGATGCCGACTACATTCGATTGCTCGAGGCCATCGGTCACGACCCGCTGACCGTCGAAACGCTCGCCGAGCAATCCGGATTGACGATCGATCAGGTTTCCTCCATGCTCCTGATCCTGGAGCTGGACGGAAAGGTCGAAGCACTGTCCGGTGGCCGTTACACACTGCTGGCCTGAGTATTCTGTCAAACGACATCGCATAGGGAGCCGCTCCAGGCATGAAAGAAAACGTTCTCGACGTCCTGATGTATTTGTTTGAGACCTACGTCGACGCCGATGAAGACCCGGAAGCCGACCAGAACGAGCTCCGCGCCGAATTGTCCCGCGCCGGTTTCGGTGATCCCGAGATCGACCGGGCGCTCGACTGGCTCGACGGCCTGACGGCCGAGCAGCAGAACTTCGCGATCGCGCGCCAGACGGCCCACGGCACTCGTATCTACAACGACGTCGAGCAACAAAGGCTCGATGTAGCCTGCCGCGGTTACATCGTCTACCTCGAACAGATCGGCATCCTGTCGCCGCCGCAGCGCGAGATCCTCATCGATCGCCTGCTGGCGCTGGACTCATCGGATATCGACGTCGAACAAATCAAGTGGGTCGTGCTCATGGTGCTGTTCAGCCAGCCCGGCCAGGAGCTTGCGTATGCGCGCATGGAAGACCTGGTTTTTGACGAGGATGCCGGCTCGATCCACTAGCCCGCGAACTTGACAGTTCGGAGCCAAGCATGTACCAACCGCGGCTTGAACCGCGGTTAGTTGTTTCGGAATTGGTGGTAAAAGGCCCTGATGTCGAAAAACCTGGTCATCGTTGAGTCACCCGCGAAAGCGAAAACCATCTCGAAGTACCTCGGCAAGGACTTCGAGGTCATGGCCTCGTACGGGCACGTGCGCGACCTCGTGCCCAAGGAAGGCGCGGTCGATCCCGACAGCGGCTATGCGATGAAATACCAGATCATCGATCGCAACCAGAAGCACGTGAACGCCATCGTCAAGGCGTTGAAAAAGTCGGACGCCCTGTACCTCGCAACCGACCCCGACCGCGAAGGCGAAGCCATCTCCTGGCACCTGACCGAACTGCTGCGCGAAAAGAAAGCGCTCGACAGCAAGCCCGTCCACCGGGTGGTCTTCCACGAAATTACCCGCAATGCCGTGCAGGAAGCCATCGATCACCCGCGCGATATATCGGGCGATCTCGTCGGCGCGCAACAGGCCCGCCGCGCGCTCGACTACCTCGTCGGATTCAACCTGTCGCCTCTGCTTTGGAAAAAAGTGCAGCGCGGGCTTTCGGCGGGCCGCGTGCAGAGCCCGGCACTCAGGATGATCGTCGAGCGCGAGCTCGAGATCGAAGCCTTCAAAGCGCGCGAACGGCCGCTCGTTCTTGCTGACGTCGGCCTCGATCGACCAGTATTCGCGCGCTTTGAAGGCTTCGATCTCGAGTTCGCGCTCGACGATCATCCTGAGTGCCGGGCTCTGCACCCGGCCCGCCGAAAGCCCGCGTTGCACCTTTTTCCAAAGCAGAGGCGACAGGTTGAAACC
>JAAUYH010029325.1_pt1 | contig 13003 bp, 9 predicted proteins | sample 7278061 | NCBI WGS metagenome assembly JAAUYH01 (sample SAMN14350203, study PRJNA611818) | marine sediment metagenome | isolation source: surface marine sediment (0.6m) | place: French Polynesia: Moorea | collected 2018-08
CTTTCGGCTATTGTGCCCAATGTACAAGAAAAGGGTAGTCTAGCTGTGGCTGGAAAGAAGCTCATCTCTGTTGCGCGCTCCTCGAAGCCAGTTCATGGCAAGAAACATGGTTCCGACAGTGACGACAACACTGATGACGACAAGACCGATGACGATAGCGATCACAAGAAGGTGAAGACTTCGGTGCATAGCTCGAAGAAATCTGATGATGACTCTGATTCGGATTCTGACAACGACTCTGATTCCGATCCCAAGTCTGACTCTGATGGAAAGAAGAAGGTGAAGACCTCTGTGCACAGCTCCAAGAAGTCTGACTCCGACTCTGACTCCTCTGATTTCGACTCTGATTCCAAGTCTGACTCTGATGGGAAGAAGAAAGTGAAGACCTCTGTCCATACCTCAAAGAAGGACGGAAATGATACCGATGATGACAAAACCGATGACGACTCTGACGACGGGAAGGTGAAGACATCTGTGCACAGCTCGAAGAAGTCTGACGATGACTCTGACGACGACAAGACAGAAGATAAGACTGATGACAGTGACAGCGACGACGGCAAGAAAGTGAAAACTTCCGTGCACAGCTCAAAGAAGAAGGGCAGTAATGACTCTGACAGCGATTCGGATTCCGATTCGGATTCCAGAGACGACAGTGACAGTGACGACGACAAGAAAGTGAAAACTTCGGTGCACAGTTCGAAGAAGAAGGTAAGCGATGACTCTGACAGCGATTCCGATTCGGATTCCAAGTCAGACAAATCAGACCACTAATCTTTATAGTTAGGTGTAGTTTATTTCTCTATGAATAACTGAGTTAAAAACTGTTTTCGAATTTATCTCAACACAGTGTTGTTTCAATAAATAATTTGAGTAACACTTCGGCATGTAGTGTACCGTACCCCTCGCTTTTTCAGGTGATAGTAAGAAATCATTATCTTCCCAATTTACATGCTCTATATTTCGTATTTTCCAATTACTTCGAAGTCTTACGATTTCTGTTAAAATATTTAAAAGCGAGGGCACATGATGTAGCAGCACGCTTCACAGAATTCATGACAAGTCTATCTTCTACTGTTTAGTCTTGTGCTCCACAAAGCACAGACCAATATTCAATATCAGTGATGTCGAAAATTTTATCTAAATCTGGGATATATCGGATTTTAAGATTGAAAATCTTATTCTCTGAGAAAAATTGGAAGCATATCTGTACAAATTGAGATTTAGAAATAAAAATAATCTTCGGGAAGATGGAAACTTGGATAATCTTATCCTGCTTGTAGATATTCATCTTCCCAGACCATGTATAGCAGATACTTAGAGATAATAATATTTTATTCATTGCCCTTCGATACAAATTATATAAGGAAAGTGAAAAAATTGCGTTCCAAACTCGCAGATTTGAATACAATCCCGCATTTTATTGAATCTGATACGTGTTCAACTGTGGAAGAGCGAGTGATGTTTGATAACATATTTTCGGGGGAATATTTCATATACATGAGCAATATAGTCATGTCTGAACTTGATGAGTAACGTGCGCCAAGTACATCTTCAATCTCTGCACTTCTTTCATGGCACGGTTGAGGACATGCTACAGATTAAAGCTAGATGTCTCTGTAGTTGTAACTGTGACTCAACTTTGCTAAGTTCCGCCCTCTACCAAGATTATTAAATACCTGACCTAACCGAGAAGAAATGCAGGATCAAGCGGAAGTAAATAGGAAGTGTTATTTGCAACTTGTGAGCAGCCTGGGGCATTAGGAAGGCGGACTGTCTACCTACTTCCTATAACTCTGCAATACCGCGTGTCAGGCCATGGTCGCGGTTGCTCATGATGAAGGTACGTGAGGCACAACCCGGAAATTTCGGCGACATCTTTGGATACCTGGGATTACATTTCTATCTTATACACAGAATTGTGCATTTGAAGATATATCCCTCATCACCTCTGTGGCAAGATAATCTTATCTAACGAAATAACTGCAACAGGGCTATCCGATGATAGATTATTCCACACCACCGTTCTGTATAGTACTGTGATTTCCTGTAAATTGAACCGGAACTAATGTGAACTACAATCAATTATTCAATATCGCAATCGTAGGTTTGTTTAGTTTCGATGGAGCAGGGCATATCAATGTAGCGAAAGATGACCATTCTTCGTAGTTCCTAGAATTTACATTGGATGCAGCAAACATTTTCGCATCAAACTATGGGTCGAGAATTCGGGCAATTGTAAATATTAGAACCATGTTTAAAATTAATTGAGCTGAGATTGGTGTTCTGTGAAGTAGATTCTTTATCGGTCGCACAGGATGTATGAGGACCATGTGGGAAGCAACAATGTATCTTTTTGCGATAGAAGTCCACTTGCGGCATGTGTACCAACCATAGTAGGTAATAGTTCGCATTTAGTCGGCTCGTGCTTTACTTGATTGGTTCCCCTAAATCGTAAACGAACAGAAATAACTTGCAGTAGATGCCAAGCACTGCCACTACATAACGGCGATTGGTAGTGCCGGCTGCTATTGATCATTGCTCAGTACGAAGCTGATTACTTGCGTTTGTAATAATCAAGTTATGAGTTAGTCAAAGAGATACATTGTCAGACACTGGCACTACCGGATGCTCACGATACCCGATGAGCTTTCAGGGCCTCTTCATAACGCGAAAAAGATGGTCTTGTACGGTGCCCCGGCAGTCAATAAAGAACCACGAATCTTCATACAATTCTTTTCTTTCGAAGGTTTTGCAGTCATTCATAATATTGCTATATTTGCGCTGAACATCTTTTTTGAAGAGACTACAAATTCGGCCTCATACCTATACAACCGGTGACCTCCAAGTTGGTCAGACTTTGAGTTACCATGGACTAGAACTAAGTATGATAGGAATAGATTACAGTACTTCCAGCTGATGATTTAGAAATGACCTGAAACGATCATCTCTTTAGAAGTGTTTTCGGGGGCCCAGCAGGATTCGCGAATGCTATCATTTGCTGACGGCAAGTTGTCATGACCTTTACGATACGCGCATGTTTCAGTCACTACTGTAAGCAATGCTCGGATTATTCAATGGTCAGTGGCCTAGGTCAAGTCATTCATACAGCCTGTTTACTGGCATTAGGTCAGCGGGCTGTAATCCATACATTAAAAGAGAATGAAAAGGGCTGGAATAATTGACAAGCGAAGCTAGAAAAGACAAAGAAAAAAATTGAATAGAAATGAATAATATGAAATGAAGGCGCGTCATTGACGCATTCCAGTCGTTTCATAGCATCCTGGGTCTATATATACCGGAGATCAGCGTTGTGACCCCACACACCGGTAACGGCACGCTTCATATTCGCGCGAACACGCATATTACTGTTCTTTTTCTGTATTCTCTCTCTAAAATGTTACATTTCGCATTAATGAAATCCAAAATATTAGACATCTGCTCCCCTAATGCATGTAACCATTCAGGGCGAGGTTCGCTCCCGTAGCTGTACACTATAGCTTGACATAGTCGAACACGCCCCATATAGAACACATGCAGTAAGGCCCAGTAGGTTTTCGCATCTGGAGTAGCCCAGTTTGTTTTCCGCACGACAGTTTCCGCGAAAAGAAGAGAATAGATAACGTAAGATCTTCCTTGCATGCGGAAACACATCACCTAGTTCGGTACATTGGCACGAAGTAGCAGCACACTTCACTCCATTGCACTTTCCCTTTGCAAGTACCTTTCGATGTTCCTTCGTAGTTCCTATCAGCTAGCGGCTCCATGCAAGTGTGTGAAAGAAAAACGTTAACATCAGCACGCAAAGACCTATGGGTTGAATCTTCAATCTACCCATTCATGTTCTAGACAGTAACTAACCTTATTACAACCACACACTTCACTTCAATCCATTTTTCAATACGAAAGAGCAAAATTACTCCTCTACTCAATTTTTGCTGTATTACCGTATACATGCAACTCCTGCAGTTTGTTGAGCGTGAAATAAGCCTAGTTTCTCATTCTACTGTTCATTCAACGATTCAAAACACAGAAAGTTGATGGCATAGTTCCACTAAGAACAGGAATCTGTTTTTTCGCTGGCGAAACCGATTGATATACCAGGCTGACATTTTGACACGTCTTGAATTTTTTCCCCACGAAGAACACTATTCAAAGTATTTTCCTTAGAAAATCCTTGAAAAGAAAGCCTTCCGTTACGGTGCATAACTGTACAGAGTCTGAAAACAACGAGTTGTGAAAAATGCGGGTGCCCTCAAAGCATTTTAATGGACCATGAAAAATGACTGGCCTATCATGATATGCACCTCTTAGTTTCTACTGATATAGGATCATGAATAGAAGAGCAACCTAGTCTCCTTACCATGACAGTCTTTATTGGGGAATGAAATGTAGAATCGTTGTTGTGAGATCGATTTCAAGCAAACGGGTCAATCTCTTTTTGTGGGGGGTAATGAAAGATATCAAGGAGAAAAAGGACCTCAGATGGTAACTGCGCACTTTTTTTTACTATTCCTGAAGTTCGTGTAATACTGTTCTCCTTCCTTTCGAAATTAAATGGCCACTTTATAACTGAGCTCCGAATAACAAGGTCTCTATAACTTTTCTTCTAAACTTCAGCATGTCAGTTCGTTAGCTAGTTTTGAGTCCTTAATTAACCTGATTTGAAACAAATTGCAGTAGAATGAGGCTAAAACATTCATTGAATTTTGCTTCCCAGAATCATGTCCGCCGTCGTCATCCTGCAGCAACCTATTTCTCTGCTACTCAGGTATTTAATTATCATGTCACTATCCAAAAGTCCGACTGAACTCACCGATGTTGTTTGAATTGCATTGTATCATGATTTAGTATCACTATCCATGGATATGAATCTATCAAGAAAAACTTACGGGGTTTCAAGCAAAAAATACGGCGGTTTTCAGATAACAGTGAAGAAAATCTGGTCATCTAGAAATCAAGGGAATACTACAGGAGAAGTGGTTCAATCTGCAGGCTTAAACAGAAAAGTTAACTGTGGAAAGCATCTTCTGGATATAAACGAATCTATTGAAAGTCTAATGAGTGTGCCGCCACGCCTTCGACAAATTCATGTGCCTGCTTCTGAAGCAATTGGCATACTTGCCAGCACTCTACGTGATTTTTTACAGCGTCTGAGCATTTGACGCAAGAACAAATGTATTAACCCGCTACTGAGTGAAAAAAATAAGATTCAACGCCTAAAATGGTATCTCGAATTCGTTGAAAACTTCAGTTTGACGATATATACGACTATTATCACGTCTACGGAAAATAGTTTAATCTCTCGAAGTCAATTGCAACTCATCTTCCGGGAAAGAATGAGTCGACTCATTTTCCAACTAGAAAATGTAAACGGTCGATGCTAAAAGTATTGTTCATTGTCGCTCTCGCTCGCCTTAAATTCGATGAAGACGGTTCTTTCTGATGGGATATGGGGATCGCTGCTATTTCTTCAAAAAGTTGCTGCTAAGAGAAATTCGAAAAATTCTCCAAAGGGGACAATTGAGCTAGAGCCAATCACCGCAGATCGTGCATGCTACAAGCACCTGTTAATTGAGCAAGTAATATCTATAATTTTCGCAAAGTAGCCAGGGAAAATGTCTTGGAAAGTGATGCCTCAGCTAGATAGTGCTCCAGCACACATTGCTAGCAATTACAAAGATTTTATAGTTGCTGTCTGTCACAGTCGCACTGCAAATCAAGTTGAAATCACAGCTGCCCAAGAGCCCTGATTTTAACATACTTGATCTAAGAATGTTCGCTGGTATTCATTCTCTTCAATACAAGGAAGCGCCAAACAGTGTTGAAGAATTAGTCTAGTCTGTTAAGAATGCAGTTAGAGACTACGAACTGGAACTTCTATAAAACAACCTCATGACTCTGCGCAAATGTATGGAAGGTTCGATGAAAGTGTGCTGCGGGAACAATGGCAAACTATAGGACATGAAGAAAGAGATGAAAAGGAAAGCTGGGAATCCTATTGAGAAAGTAATGTGCGAGGAATCTGTAGTTTAAAGAGACCGAAATTCGAAATTCTGAGTGAGTAAAAATGAGTATCGAATTTGGCCATTTAATTACAAGTACAGAAAATGTGCAAAGTGGCCATATAAGTTCGAACGGAGGGAGTACTAAATTTAACAACAAGGCATCTTTCATACATTTTTGAGGCCTTTTCCGTATCCATGTCACCTAAATTCAACGACATATCATTGCCGCTACAATTTAGAAATCCAAGTATTATGGGGTAGACCGCACCGATTCATTAAGGCTGGCATCAGAAGATGGCAAAATAAATGATTTCCGAATCTCCTTTATAGGCAACTCTGGATATCCACGAGCTTCGAATGTGTTCCCACAGTATTGCTGCGTTTCTTTTCGATGAACTTCTCCGCCTACTGTTTTGTCTTGCATGTGGGAGTTTTCTTTCGACCCGAAAGGCCCGGAGAGCGCAGAGCCCAGTTGTAATACTGGCGGCAAGTGCGATATGTCGAATTCAAGAACCCGCATTTTATAATTTAGGTCGAACCAGACCTGACCCGCAATTAATTTCAACTGCAATTAATTTCAATTTGCAATGCCAACTGCTCATTGAGGGATGTTTAAATATTGCGATAGCTATTGTAGCTTGTTTAAAACTGGAATAGAATTGCCCCAATTTTTGAATCTGAATAGAATCAATGAGATTTTTCAGAATTACTAGTTCTTCCCGGTTTTCTAAGTTCTTACAACCTGATTATATTACTGTTATGCACCCAAGTTGCATTCACGAAGCTGCAAGAGCTCTGCGATCATGTGATAGGCATGGATTCACAGTGGGAGTATGAATTACTTTGATGTAGGTCTGCAAGAGATGAATTGCAGTGGAATTGCTCGAAGGCAGCAATATTGCAATGTTCATTGGAAGGTGAAGCTAAATGCACCGAAAATTTCACATTGCATCAGAAATAGCAATACGCAGCAATGTTATTGGGGTCACCTCTGGGTCGAACTCTATGGAGTTCCTACCCATGGAGCTGGCAGGGTTCGAACATACTGCCCTTCGGAAGAGGCACGACATTTTTATCTTGGGTTCCGGACCCAAATCTTCGTTCCTCCAACGCAATTGAGTCGTACTCTGTTTCGTCACTATGCGAAGCCGAAGAAATGTAGCCACGCGATGCCTCATGTTGCGAGATGTTGTGGAACATTAGAATCACTCTAGTTTCCATTTTCATGATTATTGCTTCCATCATCTGCGCTACGGAATCGGTTTTCTTCTGCCCAGGATGAGCACTTCCTTTAGTAATTTGCAGTTGCGACTCGTTTTGTGCCATCAGTTCCTGGGTTTAACTCAGGACTTTCATTACCGCCTGAAGCTTCTTCCTCCATTCTTTGAAGACGAGCAGCCCACTTCGATATAATTTCGTCTACACAAGTATTCAGCGTTTCTTGCGTCTGTAACTACTACAATGCGGAAGTAAAGGCACGCTGGGGCTTTGTAGTCGGCTTCTCGGTCCCGCTGCTCTTCTCAGCTTCTCTTTGTTGGGCAGGGACCGTTTCCTCCTTCTCTACGGAGGGAGGGTAGTTCTTCGAGGGGCTAGAGGACGGTGTGAATAGCGCATCATCTTGCTGCAGCATATTCAGTTCCACGCCTTCTGCCGAAGTATAGCATCTTCTATATGGAACGGATTGGAGGGCGGTAGCCAGGCATAAGTTCGACTCCATTTACTAGTACGTCGCGGCGGTCGCCTCCGGCGAATATTTACTTGTCCCTCCGCGGAGATCGTGAGAGACCACCAACACTGCATTTTCTTTGCCATGCCTGTCAGGCTATTGAACCGGTTAGGCAATAGGGGAAAGATTGGCGGCGGCGGTATCGAGACGGTCAGATTCGCCATTTCAATCGCCATCAGGTCCGCCAGATTAATCGCATTTTCCGTAACTTCTGGTGTCGGATTCCGACTCTCTTCGAGCGCCTAACGATTCTCGCTCGCAGACTTATGCTCTTGAGCAAGCATCAGCTGCTAGAAGGTAGGAACTCCAAATCGCAATCTCTCCAATAGCTTGCCTTCAATGTGGAGCTGTAGCACCTGGTAACATACCTTCACGTACGACTCTTAACGCTGTCACTAGGTTCATCGGGGTTGATGATAGTGCCTTCGGAGTTGCAGAGAACAAGAAGAAGATCCCACATAAAGATAAGATAGTACATCACGTATTCCATGGTTCTCTATGAAGAGCTCTATATTTGAACAAGCAGATTGCGCTGACATTTTCACATTTCGAGGTCGTCCTTCCGCAATTTTGGGTGAGCCTGCACAAACACGGAATCTTCGGTGTCCGAAAAAGATTGACTCTCATATGGAGGTGGGTGCTCGAGGCCGAACTTCGCTAGTATGACATCTATGCAAGCCTCAGACCTTTCTAGCGTTGTGCTTTTCTGGATCTTGGCGACAACACGCAGTTGCTTTCGGCTTGCGTAGGGTGTACGCCCGACTTCTACGATTTACGCAACGTACTTGAGGTTCGCGTCGCATTTGCACCCCACTTCGAGTAAAATCCTACGCTCTTTGTCTGTTGTGAATTTTTTTGTACACGTACGGCACATTCTGGGTTTTCACTATGACGTGTCCCATCTATGTGGCAGCATCTCTCCGCAACACGCAGTTTTTTAACCACACCCCAGTGCGGTGCGAATGAGCAAAAGCGAGTGCTAGTATAGTTTACTGCCACACTTCGGTGTTTGCGGGAAACGTGTGGTAGCGCTTGATTGGGCGGTGATTTGGGCGAAACAGAGCCAAGGAAAACCAAAGTCGTAACATCCTCATATTCTCTCGGAGACGATGTCGAATGTGGGCCTGGATAAATTAGCGGCTGTGCCGTGCAATCGGAAATCGCGCTGGACTGACGAAGAGTAGAAGAGGTTAGTCGCTGCGGCGTGCATTTGTGGCGCAAACTTCGAGCGGATCGCTAAAATCATGGCAGTACCTCGCACATCCGGTGCAAGCCGAAATCAATTGCGCGTTGTCGACGAGATCCTGCAAACACAACGCTGGAGACGTCTGAAGCATGCTTAGACGTCATACTGGCGAAGTTCGGTCTCAAGCATGCACCTCCATACGAAGGTCAATCATTTTCGGACATCGAACACTTCTTGTTTGTGCATGCTCACCCAAAATTGCAGAAGGATGATCTCGAGATGTGAAAATGTCAACACAATCTGCTTGTTCAAATAGAGAGCTCTTCATCGAGAACAATTTGGCACTTGATGTACCATCTGTTCTTGAAGTCGGGAAGAAAGAGTTTGAGCTACAAACCGAGAAAGTGGCGGGATAGAATGAAGTGCAATCAAAAATTCATGACGAAAGTCTACCTTCACTGCCATAGAAAACCGATTCCATAGGGCAGATAACGGAAGAGATAATCATGAAAAATGGAAACTGTACAATAATTCGCATTTCCACAAAATCTAATCTCAGGAGATGTCGCGTGGCAGTACTGCAGCTGCCTCTCAGGATGTGGAACTGGTAGACGACTCAATCGCGTTGGAAGTACGGCAATTTGGCTTTGAGAATCAAAAGAAAATGTCGTTCACTCCATTACAAACAATATTCTGTTGTGCCGTTCAAGCTCTGCCAACGCAATGTGTGTAAACACCTAGGATGCCGATCTCAATTTAAGAATGATGGTCGGGGAATCGGACATAGAACAATTCCCACACCCATACGCATAGGGCTGTTCGCTCTCTGAGCTCTTTGGGTCGAAAGAAAACTGACATACAGTTGCTATCTTTCTGAGAAGCGACGGGTCTATCGACAGAGGCAGAAAGTTCTATTCAACGAAAATACCCTAGACTTATTCGTTGATGCGGCCGCAGACCATGCGGAGGCATGAAATCCGATCTCTAACTTTCCCTCGCTTATCTTTTCGGGGATACAAAGTCACGGGGGATCATCTGACTCTGGCAACAAAGCAGAATAGGCGCGGAACGTATACGTTTATTATCTTCTACGTTGCTGGGACCTTACCGGAAATTATGTGCTTTGTGGAGTAGATATAGGTGTGCGCCTCGTTTCGTTAAACTGTTCATTAAACCAAGGCACCTCAATTTATACTGCAAATTTTCGTTCTCTTCGGTCGCTCCTCAGTGCTTGTGTCTGAAGGTTTCAGATGGTTGTGAGAAAGGTAGGCGGGTAAGTTCGTCGACAAGGGCCGAAATAATGCCGACAAAAGAATTCGAAGCAGTGCGAAGTAAGCAGTCGCCGTAAATGACAGTTGGAAATGATTTCTCATACCATTTCAGATGCCAGCCTCAAAAGTCTGGCGTGGTTTTCAACGTGGCCCTTGCAGTTCTCATTTGAGGTGGGAATATTTAGCTGTTGATGTTATGTGAAATGCATACGGAAAAGCCATACATGTAAAAAAAATTATTGTTGCTCGTTTTCCATGCCGTACGAGTATGAAAATACTGTCAAATATTGTGCAGTGATTAAAACAATTCAATAATGCGATGTACAAAACTGAAGGTTAAAAGCAGATCGATGTAATCAATTCCTCCAGAATCATTTCTTTGAACACGAGAATAGCATTTCCATTTCCGCCGATCCCGCTAACTTCGCTTTAAAACTTTTCTCTCACTCCGAGGTCATGGGGCCTCACCATAACTTGAAATTTCAAAATCTGGCTGTCTGTTTTATATTTGTGTAACTCTATTTCGTAAAAAAATATATAAGACTTGCAGAGTGAGTATCATACAGGCTAGCTTCGTATGAAAGAAGATGGTCTTAGGGATGTGATAGATAGAATCTAAGCAGAAGGCTAGATGGTATGACAAGAATGCTATTGGAGCGAGAACTTTCGCTATCATACGGACGCATATGACAAGCGACCTAAAAGGGGTTAAGATGTCGACATAACGCACTGATTCATTTGCAGATCACCATGTACGTAATTTGGTTCTGATTTAGTGGGTGGAAAATGCTTTGAAAGTGCTCTATTCGGACGTAGCTTAGCATTACTCTTCGTTAGTATCTCCAATCCATTTGTTTCACATTTCTCTATTCTTCCCTATTCTATAGAGAATGGTAATGTGTCGAGTAGTTAGTCAGTTTGGTTGAATCTGGCAGCGAGAGATAGTTAGTCAGTTCTGATTATCCATCACAAATATTAAAAAACGATATAAATTTCGGCGTTCGATAGTCAATAGTTAGTCAGTTTGACAATGAATTTGGAACTAATCTAGTTAGTCAACTGTGATTTTCGATGCATTACCATTCCCTACTATTCTCCACCCTTCGCGACGGTTTCGGAGTGAAATTTGGATTAAAATGGTTAATAACTCCGAAGGCGCGATAGCTACGAAGATTATTCTCCCATTTTTATGCAAATTTTGCTCCGAAGCCGTCATTGGGAGTCGACCTGACTTAATACTTACAGCATGATTAGTGCACAATCAAAAGAAATTTAAAGCATTGCTCGCCGACGTAATCAGTTCAGGTAATTTTCACGACATTTCATGGAAAAAGCGGGAAATACTGTGCATGTGAAAAGATTTCTACTGAAACTAAGAACGGTACAGAAAAAACTTAAGAAGAGTGAACACAGAGCGCAAAATGGATCAGAAGGTCTGCCGAAGCTTTGAAATAATTAAAAAGGAACCATTTTGTTTAAAGAATCCCTGATTTTGTGTAATATATAACAGCACTGTGCGGAAAAATGAAGAAAGCATATTTTCCTCTCTCTCACCTACCACGTGCTTTGTGTATAATTTCTGAGTCTGAAGAGCTACAACGCGCTACCTCGTCGGCGGTTTTCGTCATCGTCGCGCAGGAAGAAATAATTAGAAATTGAATACTAGTTGCATCAAATATGACTTTTTGGAATATCTGCTTTGTTACGATGAGTGAAATGGATACGATATAGGCACGTGATATGCAAACGAATTCTATGATGAACTGAATTGCTATATAAGCTGATGAGATAATAATATAATTTGTCAGCAATTATGCATTTTAGTTAATTGTAAGTGAATAGAGCGAGTTTATGTTTACAAAACGTTTTACTGGATCAGATGGCAATTTTCGTTTGAAAGGCAGTTAATCTCTTTTTATTTAACAATATTAATATTCTGTTTCGACTTGTAGCCCAAATATTAAATGATGTTTTAACAAGCCTATCGCAATATTTCGTTGATTGTCGTCTACTCAACTTAAATAGGTTTTCCAGTAACAGAAATAATAATAAAGAATTTTCTTCGTACTACTGCCGTTGTATTATTTTCTAGTTTTGTCAATGTATGCACACAAAGATACAATATTGTCTTTTTATCTTTCCCCTTAATTACTTTAAATTCCTCTTTTATCTCCTCTAATCTGTATTTGTTTTACTTTAATAAATTCCTATGCTTCTTTCCGAGAATGCTTCAAATATGACTGAGAACCTAAATTGTTTTTTCGGAGCAGCTTTATTCGGAGACGACTTCCTCTCGTTTCATTCGCAATGTAAATTTTTGTCATGCTTTCTCTGATGCAAGCAGCCAGGGCCTTGTAATACACTAGATTCTGTTTGATTTAATCTACGTACTATTGACGATGCCGAACTATAAATTGCGGACGGAAAGCTTTTATTAGGATTTTAAATAGTGTTTCAATGCCTGACGGAACAATTTTTGCTTAAAAATGCATCTCTTGTGCAGCAGCATGATTTGTAGTACCTCAGGTCGAGGTATGAATTACTCCTGTTCGAGAAGACGATAGGCATGAAACAGCCGAAATCAAGCCAGCGAATCTCAAAGACGGCACAAGGAATTCAAATTCAAATACATAAAGAGTCGGATAAAGAAACGAAACTATGCGTTTAACAATGTCTCGATGCCTGTGCCGATGTCTGGTTGACTTCTAGACCCAACCAAAGGATTCATGAATGAATATTATGTCCTCATTCAATTAGAGCTGAATGTTTGATAAAGGCACGTGGATATCAAATCAATGCCTAGAATAACCCGTAC
>JAAUYH010041120.1_pt1 | contig 13000 bp, 9 predicted proteins | sample 7278061 | NCBI WGS metagenome assembly JAAUYH01 (sample SAMN14350203, study PRJNA611818) | marine sediment metagenome | isolation source: surface marine sediment (0.6m) | place: French Polynesia: Moorea | collected 2018-08
AGGTTAATATTACAAAAACTACTAGCAACTTCAGCGCAAACACTGAGACCAAAACCAGTAGCACCAATTTCATCTAAAGGAATACCTCCTATTTCCCGTGGTAATCCCACAGCCCGACCAATTTCTGATTTGACCCAGTACATGCACCGTTCATCCGTTCCCATGTCGGGGCCGGGTATATATTCAATGATGTCTTTAATGGCACGAGCAAAAACACGTATTAATATTTCTTTCTGAGCTACAGGTATTTTTGGGTCAGCCAAGATAGCAGCTTTACCACCACCATGAGGTAAGTCAGCTGCCGCATTTTTGAGGGTCATGGCACGAGCCAGTCGAAAGACCTCTTCTGTGGTTACATCTGGTGCCATGCGTACTCCACCAATAGATGCTCCACAGGCGATGTTATCGACAACCAAAATGGCTTTTAAACCGGTTCCAGGATCGTAGATATGGATAATTTTGGCTGGACCTAGGTCATCGGCAAACTGGAAGATGGCTTCTTGATGTGGTGTTTTTTTACCCTTATCTGTGGTTAGCTGTGCGGAGATATTGGGTTGATTAATATCTGATTGTCGAGTAATAGTTTGTTCTGGGGATTGAATATATTTAGAGTTTTGCTCCAACATAATTTATTTTCCTCTATCCCAATTAATTCTTGCTTGTCTAAAGTTAAGCTAATTTCAGGATTTAACGAAGTTATGATTTTTCTCTTTTTTCATTCAACTATTGAATGCACAGTGAATCATTCTCATTGATAGTTCTTTTGTTCTGCTAGTGTTGCCAGATAAACTTGTTGGTTATAAGGAGTTTTAATTCCTTTTTTTCTTCCTAAGTTAACAATAAAACCATTCAGAAATTCAATCTCTGTATTTCTTCCAGATATTAAATCCTGGTACATTGAAGAGTAGTGCTCTTTAACTTTAATGCTAAGCTGATATATCTCTTCTTGCAGAGACTCTAGACTCGGTAGATGATACTCATCTTTTAGGACTGCCCAACTTTCTTGGATGATTTCATCAACAACTTCTTTTATTTTTTTGTCACCAATTAATTCTCCAATTGTTTTTTTCTCTATTGCTGATAGCGCATTCAATGCCGCATTAGCTATCAGTTTTTTTACTCTCATCTGCTGAATATTAGGTGTAGGATGACAGCGAATGCCAGCTGATGTGAATAAATCACAAATTTTTCGCCCCGCCACAGTATCTTCGACCTGTAAACCCAGATGACTTTCTCTGACTATAATGTTGTTATCTGTCAGGTTATATCCATTAAATACACTAACGGTAATTAATCCTGGATGTTCTTGAAATTCAACATAGAAATCCTGGTCAACAATGCCATTTTGTATAAAAGCAATAATTTGCGGATTAAAGTGATATTTTCCTATCTCTTCTAAAGCACTTTTTACGTCGTATAACTTAGTTGTTACTAAGATTAAATTATAGTCATCTGGTTGAAGCTGATAGCACCTGGGAGGTAGTTTATAAACTTCTCCATTAATGACAATTTTATCTTGTAGACTCTTCAGCTTTCTTCGACCATACAGTAGGACATTATAACCAGCAGCATATAGCTTAGTGCCTAAGAATGTACCAATAGAACCTGCTCCAAATACTAATATCTTGAGCATAAACCCTCCTTGAATGTCATTTTTTTATTTGAGGGCACTATGGATTATTTATTAGCAAAATGTTTCTATCTATAATCCATGCTTCATCCCTTCAGAGTTTTGGCAAACAAAGAACTCAACCTTTGCAAACCCGGGGACACATCATCCGGTGAGATTCGCACGTCAAGAATACTGAAAGTGTCAAAATCTCGTGCTAGTCGCAAACCTGTATGCAACTGCCTACCTGTTTCTATAACTAAGCCTTTACCGCCTAAGACTTCTGCTAATCTGGCGTAGTTGAGGTGGGGAATATTCACGAATGGGGCTTGTTGATGAGCCATCGCCCGTAAAGAAGTAAATGCACCGTTATTGACAACAATCACAATGGGCTTTAGTCCCAAGCGTTTTGCTGTCAGTAATTCCATTCCTGTCATTTGGAATGCACCATCACCAACCAAAGCGATCGCTCGTCGGAATGGATCGGCTAATTGGGCACCAATCACACCGGGAATACCAAACCCCATGCTGGCATAAAAGGCTGGGCATAAAAAGGATGTACCTGTCTGTGTCTGGATATCATCGGCTGCAAATAGCACATCTCCCACATCTGTAACTAACAGGGTGTTACTATCAAGGAACTGATTTAGTTCGTACAATAACCCGCCCATAGAAATCTTACCTGGAGAGGGAGCAACACGGGGTTTCATGGTGGCAAGTGCCAATGGTTCCCAATGGGGTAGATGGGGATGGTCACATAGAGCCTTAATGAAATCTTCAAACCTGACATGGGGGTACTCGTGATGTTTAATGGCTAGCCGTTCGGAAGTGGCGTAGATAGCATGACCAGAATCTAAGTGGGCAGTAAACATACCCATATTGATATCGGTCATAAATACACCCAACATCAGTAGACAATCTGATTCTTCTACCATATTCTGCACGTAAGGATCTCCCGCTTCACCGTTGTAAATGCCGATGTATTGGGGATGACCTTCTGGAAATACAGATTTACCTAACATGGTTGAACAAACTGGCACTCCTAGTTTTTCAGCCAAGGTAATTACTTGTTGTTGTAAGCCAAAGCGGTGAACTTCCGTACAAGCAAGAATAACTGGAGATTTTGCCCGGTGCAACATCTCTAAGGTTTCAGCCAGAGCTTCTGCTAGGGTATCTGGATCAGTATGTTTAACTGGTGGTGGATGGTGTTCTACCTCTTCTATCTCTGCGTAAACCATATCCCTGGGAATCTCTAGATACACAGGTCGCTTAAAGGTAAGGGCATAATCAAGGGCACGATGGATTTTGACATCAGCCGTTTGGGAGTCATTCAGTATGGTGGCATACCGCGTTACTTCTTCGTAAACCCGGTGCTGAGTATCAAAGGTTTTAACTTTATGGTGTAGTAATTGATGTAGCTGTCTTTCCTTAACTCCTGGTCCGCCACTGAGAACTATTAAGGGGGATTTTTCAGCATAGGCTCCAGCCACTGCATTCACCATGTTCAATCCACCCACACCATAAGTGATGACGGCTAAACCCAAGCCACGAATCCGGGAATATGCGTCAGCAGCAAAGCCAACACAAGGTTCGTGGGTCATCACAATGGGTTCAATCTTACTATCCGCCAGGGCATCGTAAAGGGTTAAAGCAAAATCACCAGGAATACCAAAGGCGTGTTGGACTCCTTGTTGATATAAAAGGTCAAATATATGGGGTGCTAGTTGGGGCATATTCTCCTACCTTCCTAAATTGTCTCTGAAGCTCCCATAGTCATGGCACTTGTTCTAGGACACAGAGTCAATATGTGGAAATATTAAGATATCGGACTAAAAGTCATAGGTTTACTGCTTGCTTACCAAGAGCTAATGCTCTTTTTTCTACAAACCCAATTGAACTTTTAATTAAGAGTTTCTATTTCTATCTTGACGAATTTAATTGAGAATGTGTTTAGTTTGAAACAAAAAAAAATTTTTTGTCGTCGATCATAACTGGGTAAACCTTTGGGGATATTTTTCCGGAAATTATTGTAGTGGTGGTGATATTAAAGATTAGAGTTTAATATTTAATCATCAATCTACATACGCCTTAGGAGATAGTTTCAAGCTAATAATTCTAAATTCTAAATTCTCCTTGATTCCTTCGGAGTTCGCCAGTCCTCTAGGACGGTAAACGTGCCTACAATGCTGGCTCACTGCTATAGGACTATGCAATTAGGACGCGGACATTGTTGAAGGCTGAAATCTACGAACAGTAACCTTATTACTTATTACTTATTACTTATTACTTGCGCGAGGTGATGACAATGACAAACACATCGGTACTCAACAAAAACAAAAACCACAAATCGATGAAGAAGAAACAGCGTTCCCTAGCTAGTGTAAATATTGGCTCTCCTTTAAAACCAGTACGTAAACGTCAAGAAAAACCAAACTCTGAAGTATTAACTGATTGGGCACATGCCAGTTAATTTCGCTCGACGTTATAATCACTTAATTGTATGGTAATTTACTTGAAGAGGATGTTGAAAAAGTCCACTATTATACTCGGAACCCCTCTGCAAATCTTTCTCCTACAAAGAAAAAAGAAAAAGGATGTAAAACCCCCATTTTTGAAAAGGGAATGGGGGTTATTTTTTAGAAGTTTTAATGTGAATAATGATACTTGAATTATACTTTTCAAACATACTCTCAGCCCGACTAGCTCTCTTTTCTAGCAATGGTAAACCTAACTAAGCACTTACTTCCGACAACAATCAAAACTTTACCACTTACCTATTCGTAATTCTCCCCATCTATAGCTTTATGGGTAGATATGGCTTTCAGTTTGGAAGTAAAAATGTTAGAGCGATCGCTATTCTCTGGTATAAATTGATCTATTGGTGGATGATTGATTTGGCAAGTTTCTAAGTGGCTCAATTGTTGTTTTGCTAGTAATGTGCCAATAGAAGTCTCCTCATGAGAGGTTTCTAAGGTATTAGATGTTGCTGAAGCAGATTGATGAGTAGCTGATGATAATAACGACTTTTCTGGAGAATTACCGCTTTGTTTGTCTACCCAATGATAATTCGCTTCAGTATAAGTTGAATTGTTTTGAGAAGTATCAATATTATTATCTGGATTCTCTAACGTGGGTTGACGATGTCTGCGAGCAAGATGGAGAAAGGTAGGAATTTCTTCTGTTTCTTCCTGACTTTGATGCTCTTTCCCTGTATTTATGGAAGTATCTTTGGTATTTAGGGATTCTGAATGATTTTGAACAGCAGAAACAGGTGACAAATAAGTTTGCTGTCGTAAATGACTATTCTTTTTTGGTTTACTTCGTTTTGATATAGTTGGTTGTACCGTAAAAATTTCTGGAAATCGACTGCAAACTAAATTTTCAAATTCTACATTGAAATGAAAGGTAACTTGTTCCCGTCGCTGCCACAGTGCTAAGATTTGTTGCACAGAAATAGCTTTATAGCGCCCTTGATACAAGGCTTCAATTATTGCTAAATGTAACCAACTGAGTGGATACTGGTTTTGCCAACGAGCAATTAACTCACTAGGACTATAACCCCCAAGGTCAAAACTATAGTGAGTTAATAAGGCTTGCGCCAATTCATTCGACGTGTCCAAAGCTACTGCGAACATTGTTATTTTGTCTAGAGTTGGTAGACTGCAATCACTTATCGGTTATTACTTTTACTAGCTAAAAATAAAAAATTCGGAAAATTGGCAGCATATTAATCTAAATTTTTTATCCAAGTTGATTTAGCTACATAACCGATCTGTTTTTTCACCTAATAATCAAATTTTGTATTGTAAATCTTGTATTATATACTACATTTTATCTTTTTCCATAAATGGGAGAATGTTATTTATTCTACTAGTCAACGGCAAAAGCAGAAACAATGTAAGGAGAACGAATTGCCCTAGAGCGACCAGTAGCCACTAATGCTTGGTATACCATAGATGCAACTTCAGCGCGGGTGGCAATTTGAGATGGTTGGAGCAGTTTCGGCTCGGGAAAATTGACAATGATTTTCTGGACTGTAGCAGTTGCTACGGCTGTTTGGGCATAGGCAGGAATCTGATCACGGTCAGTATAACCTAGAAGCACATCTGGATGGGCAGATGGTAATTCCAGTCCATTGACCAGGGAAACTATGACCTGTAGGCGTTGTACATAATCCTGGGGGCGGAAAGTGCGATCGCGAAATCCTCCGACAAAACCTCCTTGCGCTGCTGTTTGGATGGCACTATAAGCCCAAAATGGCTTGGGCACATCCGTGAAATCAGGGACTTTTTGTTTGGGCGTAGGATTAAATGCCACTGCAATCAAGGCAGCATACTGGGCGCGATTCATTGGTTTATCTGGTTGATAAGTACCATCGGCAAAACCACGGGTGAGGTTCATGCTCACCAATGCCCTAATAAATGGCTCTGCCCAGTGCCCTACTAAGTCCTTAAAGGAAGGTATTTCCACCTGTTCTGGTTTGACAATATATGGGGAGATAATGGGCTGTTGTTGACCCTCTGCCACCAAAGCTTGATAAATTAATGTTGCTAATTCACCCCGTTTTATATCCCTTAATGGTTCCAGTTGAGCCGTATCTGGATAGTTGGCTATTAACATTTTTTGGGTCGCGATCGCAACTGTATTGGTGGCATAGCTGGGAATTTGGGCGCGATCGCTATATGTAAATAAAACATTTGTATTACCGCCACTGAGTTGTAAGCCACTAACTAAGGAAACAATGGCTTGAATTTTGGTTAAATTTTGTCCCGGTCGGAAACTTCCATCCGGGTATCCACTGATAAAACCCATGCTAGTAGCCTTGGCGATCGCCTTTGCAGCCCAAAATTCTGGTTTTATATCCGTAAAATTGCGGGCATTATTTGTAGCAGGAAGTTGGAAAGTTTTGGCGATCGCAGCTGCATATTGAGCGCGGGTTAAGGGTGCTTCTGGGCGGAAGGTACCATCACCAAAACCACTTACCAAACCTTTGCTTACCAATGCTTCGATAAAATCTTTTGTCCAATGTCCGCCAATATCGGAAAAACTGGCATTGATTGGAGTTTGATTAGTGTTATTGACCGTTACGGCTACGGTTTCGACTAAACCTTTAATTAGAGCCTGATTAAATTGATTACCAGCAGATAAAAGCCGATTTGATGTAGCATTTTGGATATCAAAATCTTGATTCTGGACAAAAATATTACCAGCCGAGTCTTGACTGCTACCTAAATCGGGGATGGCTGTCCCATTGACAAATAAGCCACCTTGGGAGCTATTTGTAATCAGATTATGGCGCAATACAGGGCGACTATTGCGAGATACAACTATACCTATTTTATTCGCAGATAGTTTATTCTCAGCAACTAAAGGGGCGGCACAATCACTCATGACAATGCCCAAAGGATTCTTTTCTAATACATTTCTTAATACTTCGCCCTTCCCATAACTAGTTAGTACTAATCCGGCGTTAGCATTTTTGACAAATAAATTATCGGTAATTACGGCTTTAGCATTGCCACAGACAAATACCGCTTCCCGTCCACATTGAATAAAAGTATTATCAGTCAAAGTTGGACTTGTGGATTCAATCCAGATACCCGAGCCTTTGACATTGTTATTAGTTATCGTTACCCCGATTAATTCGGCATTTCCCAGCAGCAATAGAGTGACATTTTGTCTGCCAAAAATGTCACTATCATAATTACCACTACCTGCGATCGCAATATTTTTACCTTTGGTAGCTTCATTACCAACCAAAATTACCCCAGAAGGAATAACAAGGGGAAACATTTCGCCATTGGCAGTATTATAAATACCCGATGCCAGTTGAATAATCATTGGTGCTTTTTTTGTCGCCAAAGCACGGGAAATAGTTTTATAGGGTTTTAGCCGTGAACCAGTATAATTATCATTTCCTGTGGCTGGGTTGACATAGACGGTGGCAACTAGGGTAGAGTTCACCATAAGATTTTGGATGTTAAATTTTAGATTTGGGATTGGAATTCTGCCAGTTGCAGGAGATATGACGTATACATATATAGCATTACTAAAGTTGCTGATACCAAGTTGCTTTCAAAGATAGTCCCCATGTCATTGCGACGGTCGCGGAGCGGAAGGAAGCAATCTCAGCAACTAGAACTACTACAACAGAATGCAACTTAGTATGAGAAGATTGTCAATCAAAAATAAATCAAGAAGTGAGGGAGAGTTAAGGAGTTAAGAAAATTGCCAAGCATAATCAACTAACAATGATCAAGAACCAAAAAAAATTGGATCCAAGCCCCTGGATTCATCGATGGGGTAATAATTCTAAATTCTTCATTCTAAATTCTAAATTCTAAATTCTAAATTCTCCTTGAGCGCTAAATTATTATTTGGTACACAAACAGTCCCGATTGACTAAAAACTAATGATTGAAGTTGAGCATCTAAGTAAAATATACGGTTCTACCCCTGCGATTTCTGATATTACTTTTAACGTTGAACCTGGAGAAATACTAGGTTTTCTCGGACCAAATGGTGCTGGTAAAACAACAACCATGAGAATTTTAGCTGGTTATTTACCCGCGACTAGTGGTACAGCCAAAATTGCTGGCTATGATGTTTATGAAAATTCCCTGTTAGTACGACAGCAAATAGGATATTTACCAGAAACACCCCCGTTATATCCAGAAATGTCAGTAGAGGGATTTTTACATTTTGTTGCCCGGATAAAAGGAATATCCCCAGGCGATCGCGCCGACAAGGTAAAATCAGCAATGGAACGCTGTAGTCTCCAAGATAAGCGTTATACAATCATTCGTAAGCTTTCTAAGGGGTATCGCCAACGGGTAGGTATTGCCCAAGCCATAGTCCACGATCCCCCAGCAATTATCCTCGATGAACCAACCGTAGGACTAGATCCCCGGCAAATCATTGAAGTACGTAACTTAATCAAAAATTTAGCCGGTAGTCATACAATTATTCTTTCCACCCATATTTTGCCAGAAGTAAGTATGACATGTAGCCGGGTAGCAATTATTAATCGCGGTCAAGTGGTAGCTACCAATACACCAGAAAATCTCATGAATGAGTTAACAGGTAGCTCCAGTTATGAACTCGAAATTTCTGGAGAAGCTCATCTGGCTCAACAATTACTGCAAAACGTATCTGGTGTCAGTTTGGTGGAAATAATGCCGACTTCAGAAAAATTGCGCCACAGAAAAGCAGCAGAAAATCTTACCCATTTAAGAGTTATATCCCAACCAGGCAGCGAACCAGGTAAAGATATTGCTAACCTATTGATACAATCAGGATTTGGTTTGCATGAAATGCGACGGATTAATGCCACATTAGAAGACGTGTTTTTACAACTAACAACAGCAGAAAAAAATCTACCATCCGTAACAGATACAGTCAACGAGGAGGAAGCGGCTTAAATGGGTATTGTACTGAGTAATATTTTTGCCATTTATCGCCGAGAACTGCAAAGTTATTTTGTATCGCCTTTGGCTTATATTATTGCCGGGGTGTTTTGGTTCTTATCAGGGTTATTTTTAATCTCGATTTTAATTGGACCAGAAGGTATTTTGCCAGCAGTTGCCGCCTGGGACTTACAAGTACAAAAACAACAATTCAATGCTCCTATACCAACAATAGATGTCGCTTACGAGTTTTTACGGGCATTTTTAGACAGAATGGGGTGGCTTTTATTGTTTATACTGCCCATTTTATCTATGGGGCTTTATGCTGAAGAACGTAAGCGCGGCACCTTAGAACTTTTAGCAACTTCACCAATTACTAATTGGGCTGTAGCCGTAGGAAAGTTACTAGGAGTAGTTACCTTTTTCACAACTCTAGTGATTCCCATATTGGCATTAGAAGCAATTGTATTGGGTGCTTCTAATCCTCCCATGTCGCCAATTATTCCCATACTTGGTCATGTCGGATTGGTCTTATTAGCAGCAGCCATTTTATCCTTAGGAATGTTTATTTCTTCATTAACCGACAGTACAATTTTATCTGCGGTGCTGACTTTTGCTGTAATTTTATTGTTACTCTTTCTTGACCTCATTGCCAAAAGTGTAGGCGGAACATTGGGTGAAGCTTTAGGATATTTATCCTTACTCAAGCACTACAACAACTTAATCCAAGGAATTTTGGATACCAGCAGCTTGATATTATTTAGTAGTTACATTATTTTAGGAATTTTTCTTACCGCCCAGTCCATTGATGCACTTCGCTTTCAGCGACGGTAGTTACCTAAAAAACAGGTATTAACGCCTATAAAATAGGAAAAAACAAATAAATCATCCAACTAAATCATCCGTGCAATCCTTAAATCCATATCAATCCGTGATCAAAATTGGCAAGTATTGGTTTTGGTTAAGTCCATTCTTAATTACTGCGGGCTTAACAGTAGGTTTTTTCTCAGAAAAATGGGACATAATTCCCCTGATTCTAATTGTCACCGGAGTCGCGATCGCGATTATCTGGACATTGTGGCAAAGTAAACGTTCTAATTGGTGGGGAAAACGCTCCACCCAGGTAGGGACTAATGCCATCATCGCCACCAGTTCAGTCATAGTAATTTTGGGATTAATTAACTTTTTAGGAACTCGCTACTCTGTACGCCAAGATTTAACAGAAACTCAATTATTTACCCTTGCTCCTCAGTCCCAGGAATTAGTCCGTTCCTTAAAATCACCTGTAAAAGTTTGGGTATTTGATGTGACTCAAAATCCCCAAGAAAGAGAGTTATTAGAAAATTACCAACGATACAGTTCTAAATTTAAATTTGCATATGTAGATCCCCAGGCGAAACCGGGATTGGTGAAAAAATTTGGGGTGGATGAAAACAATGGCAAAGTATATCTAGAATCAGGCGAACAACGAATAAAGGTGATAAATGTTAACGAACGGCTTTCTGAAGTTAGGCTCACCAATCGTTTACAACAAATTTCTAGCGCTGCGACCCTCAAAGTCTATTTTCTCCAGGGTCATGGGGAACATCCCCTAAATAGGGGCAATAATTCCATGTCACAAGCAGTTCAGGCATTAGCTGATAAAAACTATGTCGCTGAACCATTAACTCTCACAGATAAATCGAAGGTTCCCAATGATGCGGCGGTAGTCATCATCGCTGGAGCAACCCAGGACTTATTCGCCAATGAAGTAAAAACCTTACAAAATTACCTAAATAGTGGTGGTAACTTGCTGTTAATGGTCGATCCAGGTACAGATCCAAAGTTAGCTCCTTTACTAAAAGAATGGGGAGTAACACTAGATCCTAGATTAGCAGTGGATGTTTCTGGAAATGCAGCCCTTGGTCCTGCAATCCCTCTAGTGACAACCTATGGACAGCATCCAATTACCAAGAATTTTGGCAATAATATTTCTTTTTATCAATTAGCACGACCCATAGAAACTAAGCCAGTCAAGGGAGTACAAGCAAGCCCTTTATTGCTAACTAAACCCTATCCTAGCAGTTGGGCAGAAAGCGACCTACAAAGCGAAAACTTAGAATTTGATGAAAAAAGCGATCGCAAAGGTCCTTTGACTCTGGGAGTAGCATTAACACGGAAAGTGGTAGAAAAACCACCAGCCCCCAAACCTCAATCTAGTCCTTCATCCACAACATCACCAACTCCTAAAACTCAATCTAGTCCTTCACCCGCAGCAAAACCGACAACATCACCAACTCCTACAGCTCAGGCTAGTCCTTCACCCACACCTACAAATAGTCAAGCCAAAATCAGTGATCGGGAAACCAGATTAGTAGTCATAGGTAACTCTCGATTTGCAACTAATACTTGGTTTCAACGGGCATTAAATGGAGATGTTTTCTTAAATTCAGTCACTTGGTTGAGTCAGCAAGATACCCAACCCCTATCTATTCGTCCCAAGTCAGCCAAAAACAGACGGATTAATCTCAATTCAGCTCAAGCAAGTTTGTTAACAATATCATCCTTAATAGTTTTACCCTTAATTGGAATCATTGGAGCGATCGCTCTTTGGTGGAAAAGAAGATAATTAAGGTCAAACAACAGATGGAACTGGATCCAGGTCTACACTTCTATCCTCTTTTTTTACTGTTCAATTAACCAACAATTCCTAGAGATGAAATTACAAAGAACTACTTTAATTTTGCTTTTATTAGCCTTGGGTTTGAGTAGTTTTGTCTACTTTTATGAAATGAATGGTAAAACCCAACAAGTTCAGCAAGAAGGAAACCCAAAAGAGCAACAAATTTTTTCTTTCCAAGAGAATGATATTCAGTCCTTAACTATCAATACCAAAAATCTCGTTATCAATTTAGAAAGGAACCAAAAGTCTGAAAAACCAAAGTGGTTATTGACTTCCCCAGAGAAATTACCAGCCAATGATGCGATTGCGGCTTATTTAATTAATTTATTAGTTAAAGGTAAAAGCGATCGCACTTTATCTGTTGCAGCAGATGAGCTCACAGAATTTGGCTTGGAACCACCCCAAGCCAGAATAGATATCAAACTCAAAAATCAAAAAAACCGTACCCTAATTTTGGGACAAACTACCTATAACAAAGGTTCGTTGTACGCACGATTAGGTTCTACCGCCAACAAGAATGGCAAAATAAATGTTTTGTTAGTATCTAAAGATTTTGCCAATGCTGTTAACCGAGAACTCGCCGAATGGAAACAACCAGCACAAACCACTCAGCCCAAACCTTTACCTAGCCTCCCACAACCTACCCCAGAGGAGAACAAGTAAGGTCTAATTTCTTATCTAATAACTGTTGTAAATCAGCCAGAGACTTGTGATGTGGTAGTGTCAGAGCTTTCACACCCGTCAATTTTTCCACTAAATCCACTCCAGCAGTTGTGCTAGCCGCAATACCACTAATTAAATCTGGAGTTAAACCAAAACTTTGGCTAACTCCCACCACTGCATAGGGGTCAGAAGCGCAAAGCACTGTGCAGCAAATTTGGTCTTTAATTTCTTCTAGTACCACAGAACCATTGTATGGTTCAAAGGGAGAAGCCCCTGCCTCTGCTACTACCACATCCGGTTGTTCAGCAGCTATCATTGCCAATAGTTTCCGTAAGGAGGCGCGAAACTCCTCTGGGGGACAAACTGTGGACGGTAAACCAACATTGACAAAATCGAATACCTGATCTGCACCTGCATTACTCATGGTCAGTATGTCATGGTATTGTCCTGCACCAGTTAACTTGGTTCCCACAACCTTCAAACCAGCTTTTTTAAGTAGATGGATGATAATTCTGGCGGCTGTCGTTTTCCCGGAAGACATGGAAGTACCAATCATCATAATAGTTGGGCAATTGTAAGCAGTTTCCACCACATCAGGGACAAAATCCTTCATGCAAACTTTTTGCCCATTTCTCAGCACATGACCACGATAAACCATAGA
>JAAUYH010233496.1_pt1 | contig 12999 bp, 9 predicted proteins | sample 7278061 | NCBI WGS metagenome assembly JAAUYH01 (sample SAMN14350203, study PRJNA611818) | marine sediment metagenome | isolation source: surface marine sediment (0.6m) | place: French Polynesia: Moorea | collected 2018-08
AGACTTCAACTCCATGTTTTTGCGATATTTGACAGGGGGTTTCAGTGATATTTTTCCCGTCTCAGGGGACAAATCCAACATTTGCAATTCAAAAATTAAACAAATGCAGTGCTAATGTCTGGATGCCAACATCAATTCAAGAGTTGAATTCGATCGCGCATTAATCCTTCTGGTTCAAAATCCTAATGGGTTACCATTAATCCTTTTGCTTCTTTTTCGTCTGCTATGGTCGCATTTTTTAAGTATTCTCGCAGTTCTGGCATTACGGCTAATGCTCTAGTCCAGTCAGGAATCTGAGCTTTGGCCGGATCTTGAAAGTATTGCTGGCCTCCTTCTTCAATCACTTTCTCAAATACTTCAGTAATCACTTCTTCTTGATGGCGATCGTATTGCAAGTTATTAAAACGCGCATCTACAAAATATTGACGAGTAAAGTCTTGTGCTTTGCGTCTAAATTTGACTCGCAGTGCGTGGATGTGTTCTTGAGAAATAACTACTTGTTCTGTTTCGGTTAAGGTGCGTAAAACCGATCGCAGAATGTCGCGACACATTTTTCTGAGTCCTTCGTCGGTGCTTTTACCGATAACTTGATGTTTGTGATCGAATACACCCAAGTCGATCTGGGAGATTCTTTTTTTGGCTACGTTACGATAAACTTCTGCAAGCAAGCCCACTTCTAAGCCCCAATTACAGGGAATGCGAGTATTGAGAGCTAAATCGCTGGTGAGGGCGAATTCTCCCGAGAGGGGATAGCGATAGGAACTGAGATAGCGCAAATAGTCGCGATAGCCGAACATTTCTGTTAGTGCTGTGAGCAGGGGTGCAACAAATAAGCGTACTACTCTACCGTGAAAGCTGCGAGGATAATTACCGATGCGCGCGTAATATGCTTTGTTAAATGCAATCCCGAATTCTTTTTCTAGCAGGGGAAATAGTAGTTTTAAGGGGTAAGAGCGATCGTAAGTAATGATATCTGCATCGTGCAAGGCGATCGCTTCTGCTTCTAATGTTGCTACTCCGAGTCCCAACCAAACGGCTTTTCCTTTTCCTTTATAGTTGAGTAGATCGATTCCTCCTGCTTCTAATTTTTCTAATAATTCGGTTACTCTCGGGCCGTTTTCCCAAATTATTCTGGTAGTTTGTGGCAAACAACTGAAGAAATTGACTGCTTTAATATATTGCTCTTTCGTTTTGGCGTAAAGACAGACTATGACCGTTTTAACAAAATGACATTCTTTGAGATGGTCTCTAATTTGTGCTAGTGCTGGTCTTTCTAATTCATCGTATAAGGCAGGTATTAGGACTGCAGTTGGTGATTCTTCACTCAGTTGAGTCAGTCTATCTTCTAAGAATTCTAAATTGCAACCAAAGTCATGAATTGTGGTGATTATTTCTTGTTTATAGTCCATAAAAGTCCCAAAAATATTTTTATTTATTTATCAAGCTAGTGAATTTTTTTTTAGCTGTTTGTTTGTTTTAATTTTGCTTGAAGACTATTGCTTATATTTGTTTTGCTTGTTCGCACTCTTAGGTTTATTTCTTATTATAAACTCATCGTCTTACTCCTACAGTAACAAAAATAACCATAAGGTTACTTTTTTAGGTAGAGAAATAGCTTTATTCCTGCTTGTATAGAGCCTATTTCTCAATTGCTATATATTTTGCGTCATTTTTATCTTCACATAAGATAGCATAGACTTCGATAAATGCAGCTAAAAAGTTGATTCTGCTCCGATTTAACTTTTTCAAAACTATTTCAATGCTTCTTAAGTTACATTTTTTTTTGCGCCCGATACATTCTGCTTTATTTACAGATGTAAATCTGATTTTTATGCAAAATAAATTGAGTTAGATCTTAAAAATTAATTTCCACGATCTTCGATTTTATTTTGAGAGATAGATCCGAAATTTGTTCGATAGCTTAGATCTCAATTTAGTGGCTTTTAAAATAAAACTTTAACCGTAATTTTTTCGAGATCTAAATTAAGACTAATTAGCTCGAAAATCTCATTACTCTCGATCCCCATTGCGATCGCCCGATTTTATTCAATCGGATCGACTAAAGTTGTTAATAACTTATTTTTGCCCTGCTAAGTTTTTCCCATACTAAATAGCAATACCATTACTAAAATAACTAAAAAAAATAATTAGAGATTTTCAAGTTTTTTGAAAAGATTTAAATAATTAACTCAATTTTAAATATGGTACGTTGAAATGCAATCTTTTTTTTCGGGAATAAAAAAAATATTAATATTCTTAATAATTGCGCGGAGATCGCAAGACAAGCTGGAAATGGTATATTTACTTACAGCAAATTCAGGCGATCGCCCAATAGAGAAACCAAGTAAAATGTCAGGAAAAGTATATATAGTCGGTGCAGGGGTGGGTGGGGAAGGTTATCTGAGTTTAAAAGCAAAAGAAGCGATCGCCGTTGCAGAAGTAATAATTTACGATGCGTTAGTAGACGATCGCCTCTTGCAATTAGCCCCCTCCGATTGTTTGAAAATTGATGTTGGTAAGCGGGGTGGGGTCAAAAATACTCCCCAAACAAAAATTAATCAATTATTAATTGCCTATTGTTTGCAGGGAAAAAAAGTAATCAGGCTAAAAAGCGGCGATCCGGGAGTATTTGGGCGCATTTGGCCGGAAATATCGGCTTTAGAGCGTGAAGCTTGCGCTTTTGAATTAATTCCGGGCATTTCTTCGGCTATAGCCGCACCCTTACTAGCAGGAATACCGCTCACAGAAAAAGATCTCAGTCGTTGTTTTGCAGTTTTCAGCGGCCATCAACCCGATTTACTCGACTGGGAAGCACTGACAAAGATAGATACTCTCGTTATTCTAATGGGCACTCGCAATTTAAGCAAAATTGTCGATCGCTTGCTATTGCAAGGTAAATTAGCCTCAACTCCAGTTGCAATAATTCGTAACTGCGGCCTTGGCGATCGAGAAGTATTTTTTGGTACTTTAACTGATATAGTCGATCGCACTGCCGATCTTAATCTCTCTCCAGCAGTCATTATGATTGGCGAAGTGGTGAAATTGGGGCAAAATTTGCAAATGAATTTACCTCTGGCAAATAAAACTATTTTAGTAACTCGTTCGGCTTCTCAGTCGGCTAAATTTACGGAATTATTGCAAGATCGAGGGGCTAGGGCGATCGAGATGCCAGCTTTAATTATTACACCTCCTTCTTCTTGGCAAGATTTGGATCGGGCGATCGCCGATTTGTCAAGCTTTGATTGGTTAATTTTAACTTCTGCTAATGCGGTAGAGTATTTTTGCGATCGTCTTGACGATCTAGGTAAGGATACGAGATCTTTAGCAGGAATTAAAATAGCTGTAGTGGGAAAAAAGACTGCAGTTACTTTGAAAAAATACAGTTTAAATCCAGATTTTATTCCGCCAAATTTTGTAGCTGATTCTTTGGTAGAACATTTTCCCCCACCTGTCAAAGGACAAAAAATTCTTTTTCCTCGAGTTGAAACTGGTGGTAGAGAAGTATTGGTGAGAGAATTAACTAGTGTTGGAGCGATCGTTACTGAGGTTGCAGCTTACGAGTCTAAATGTCCCGATCGCATTCCTGAACAGGCTAAAAAAGCTTTAGAAACAGGCAAAATTGATATTGTTACTTTTGCTAGCTCTAAAACAGTACAAAATTTTAATACTCTTTTAAAATCTCTAGAAAATAGTCAGTCTTTAGCCGAAAAACTGGCGATTGCTTCGATCGGCCCGCAAACTTCCCAGAAATGTTTGGAATTGTTCGGCCGGGTAGATATTGAGGCTCGAGAATATACTTTAGAGGGATTGACTAAAGCAATTGTTGCGGCGATCGCCGTTAATTAATCCCTCGGTTAATTTCTTTAAAGATACTCTTTATTGTCAATCTTGTTAATTTTTTTTGAGATTTTCAAATTATTTTTATTCGATTTTCAAAAAAATCCGATCGAGTATTTCGATCTAGCTTTAAAGATAGCTATTTCAAATATACTCGGGACTTATTTTTAGATTACTTATTTAGGTTAAAATCTATACTTTAGAAACTAACAGTTTCTCTTGTTCGGCTTCATCAACTATATTTTGGAGAACTTCTTTAACAATAGATGCGAGAGTATCAATATCTTCGAGGGAGAATGAGAGTGAAATTCTCAAATCGCAAGCACAAGAAATAATTTCATCAGTTTGTTTGAGATCTGGCATTTCTGTAAAAGAATAACGCCAATTTTTGAAGTAACGAGCGTTATCTAATCGACCGAAGATAGCGATTTTAACTCCTCTTACAGCAGTTTCTTTCACGAATCTTTCTACTTGTTTAGTAGATAAGTTTAAGAGATTGAATTGAATGCTAGAAGGAGCGCGATCGCACTTTTGGGGAGGATTTGGAATGCGGATGCGATCCACAGATTCTAACAAACCGATCAGGCGATCGTATCTTTTTCTATACTGAGCCACTTTAGCCTCTAATTTGTTTATTTGAGGTCGAATAACCGCAGCAGTTAGGTTGTTCATTCGCAAACTAAACCCCGGAACAGTTGGCTTTAATTCTTCAAAAATCTCGTCGTTAAAAGGACGAGCTAAATGTTTCTTGTATAATTTCTCGTAACAACCAGCACCTAAAATACAATAAGCTGCTGCTTTTTCATCGTTAGTAACAACAAATCCCCCTTCACCAGAGTTTAACATTTTATAACTTTGGGAACTAAAACAGGCTATTTTGCCGTGATGTCCGACGTGTTTTCCATCCCATTTAGCCCCCAAACTGTGAGCGCAATCTTCAATCAAATAAATTCCGGCTTCATCGCAAATTGCTTTTATTTCATCCATTTCAGCTATATGTCCGCGCATATGGGATAAGATAAAATACTTTGCATCTGGATTTGCCGCGATTTTATGGCGCAAATCTTCTAGATCGATAATATAGTTAGAATTGCATTCTACATAAACCGGAATTCCACCAGCATGAACGATACTAGAAGGAACTGCAGTAAAAGTAAAACCATTAGTAAATACTTTGTCTTCATGCTGCACTCCTGCTGCTTTTAGAGCTAAAAATAAAGCACTACCGCAAGAATTTACTGCTACGGCATATTTATATCCTAAATAGCGACTAAATTCATATTCTAACTTAGTTACTTCGCTAGCTATTTCTCGATCGTCTAGCAAGGATAGATCGGCATCTTCTTCGTGAAATTCTGCATTAAAGTTATAGCGATACATCCGACCAGTTTGCATCAATTTAATCGCTTGTTCGATGCCCTCTTGAGGAACGGGGTCGGGACTTTTGAAATCTTTAGCGAATTTCATTTGTTCTCCTTTGATTTAACAGATTGGTAGAATTATTTCTTTTGCAAATTTGTTACTTTTTTTCAGGTTAGCGACGCGCAAAATTTGCAATGCGATCGCTTGTTTGTTGAGAAATAATCGAGCTAAAATTATTTCTACATTTTTCACTTCAAATAATGGTTCGCTCTATCGAAGTAGGCAATTTAAAACACAGCTTTTACCAGCCAATCCAACCTTGTTAGCGGTGAGATTCAGCCCCAAAGCAGCACTTTTACCATTTTTGAAATTACTGGTGATTTTGAGATATTGTCAAGGCCTTAAGGTCACGATCGCAACAAAAAACTAAGAATAGATATTGCGAATTTTAGATTTTCTCGAAGTTTTTGGATCGTGCCGATCGAGTTTAATTTCATGTTAAGTATTAACTCTTGCTATTGCTATAATACACTTTTTTGAAAAAATAACAGGAACTAGAAACAATAAATAAAAGATATTCTTTTACCAGATCTGTCAAAATAAGAGAAAATATTGAGAGTCGCCCGGAGATACATTTTGTGGAGTCCCAGTACAAAGCAGCCGCAATAGAACAAAAATGGCAACAGCAATGGCAGGATGAGGGTTTATACTTAACTTCTGAGGATAAAAATAAGCCCAAATTTTATGCTCTGTCAATGTTTCCCTACCCCAGTGGTAACCTACACATGGGTCACGTTCGTAATTATGTAATTACAGATACGATCGCCCGATTGAAAACGATGCAAGGTTATCGGGTACTCCATCCAATGGGTTGGGATGCTTTTGGGTTACCGGCCGAAAATGCGGCGATCGATCGCGGGATTCCTCCAGCAAAATGGACTTATCAAAATATAGACTTTATGAAGGCCCAGTTACAGCCTTTGGGTCTATCTTTAGATTGGAGTCGCGAAGTTACTACTTGTTCCCCAGATTATTACAAGTGGACGCAATGGTTATTTTTACAATTTTTAACGGCCGGTTTGGCATATCAGAAAGAAGCGGCGGTAAATTGGGATCCGATCGACCAAACTGTATTGGCTAACGAACAAGTTGACAGCGAGGGTTATTCTTGGCGATCGGGGGCGAAAGTAGAACGCAAATTATTGCGTCAGTGGTTTTTTAAAATTACCGACTATGCCGAACAGTTATTAAACGATTTAGATAAGCTGACTGGCTGGCCCGAAAGAGTAAAATTGATGCAAGCTAACTGGATCGGTAAATCTGTCGGTGCATATTTAGAATTTCCTGTAGTCGGGATGGACGAAAAAATTGCCGTCTTTACTACTCGCCCCGATACAGTATATGGTGTCACTTACGTAGTTTTAGCACCGGAACATCCCTTAACGGCTCAAGTAACCACCCCCGAACAAAAAGCAGCAGTCGAAGCATTTATTAAAGAAGTCGCCAGCGAAAGCGAAATTGAGAGGACGGCCGAAGATAAACCGAAAAAAGGCATCTTAACCGGTGGAAAAGCCATAAATCCTTTCAACGATCGCGAAATTCCTATTTTAATCGCCGATTATGTATTATACGAATACGGTACTGGTGCAGTAATGGGCGTACCCGCACACGATACTCGCGACTTTAAATTTGCTACCGAAAAAGGATTGGCGATCGAAACAGTAATAGTACCGGCCGATGCAGCAGATGAAAAAGCCGTACTTAAAAAAGCATATACAGATCCCGGAGTAGTCATAAATTCCGATCTCTTTAATGGGATGGATTCGATCGCCGCTAAAACTGAAATAATTAATTATGCCGAGAAACAGGGTTACGGTAAAGCGAGAATTCAATATCGCCTGCGAGATTGGTTAATTTCACGTCAAAGGTATTGGGGCGCACCAATTCCGGTGATACACTGTCCTAGCTGCGGTACAGTGCCAGTACCGGATGAGGATCTACCCGTAAAATTACCCGATAATATTGAATTTAGCGGCCGAGGCCCGTCACCTCTAGCGAAAATAGACGATTGGGTAAACGTACCTTGCCCCAGTTGCGGCGAACCTGCTAAAAGAGAAACAGACACGATGGATACTTTTATCGATTCTTCGTGGTATTTCTTACGCTACAGCGATGCAAATAACGAAACAGAAGCATTTAGCAAAGATAAAGTAAACGATTGGATGGGTGTAGATCAATACGTCGGTGGGATCGAACACGCTATTCTCCACTTACTTTACTCTCGTTTCTTTACTAAAGTATTGCGCGATCGCGGTTTGGTTGATGTTGACGAACCTTTTCAGCGTTTGTTAACCCAGGGGATGGTACAAGCAATAACTTATAAAAACCCAACTACTGGTAAATATATTCCTGCTGCAAAAGTTAATCCAGAAGATCCAAAAGATCCAGAAACTGGAGAAACTTTATCCGTATTTTACGAAAAGATGTCCAAATCTAAATACAACGGTGTCGATCCCAAAGATGTCATCGATGCTTATGGTGCGGATACGGCGCGAATGTTTGTTATGTTTAAAGCACCTCCAGAAAAAGATTTAGAATGGGATGATGCTGATGTCGAAGGACAATTTCGCTATTTAAATAAGGTTTGGAACATCGTACAGGATTTTATTGCTAATCCTGCCTCAGCAAAACAGAAAAGTAAAGATAAATTAAGCAAAGAGGAAAAAGATTTAAGGCGATCGATCCATACAGCGATTAAAGAAGTTTCCGAAGATTTAGAAGGAGATTATCAATTTAATACTGCTATTTCCGAACTAATGAAGCTGAGAAATGCTTTAGGAGATGCTAAATGTAAAAATTCTCCCGTCTATGCAGAAGGTATCGATACTTTAATTAAACTATTAGCACCTTTTGCCCCCCACATCGCCGAAGATTTATGGCATCAATTAGGTAATAATGATTCCATTCACCAGCAAAAATGGCCCGAAGTCGATCGCGCTGCTTTAGTTGTCGATGAAATTACTTTAGTGATTCAAATTAACGGTAAATTTCGCGGTAAAATCCAAGCACCTGCAAGTTCTGACAAACAAGCTTTAGAAGAGTTAGCCCGCAATTCGGAGATTGGTAAAAAGCATCTCGACGGTAAAGAAATTAAAAAGGTAATTGTCGTACCTGGTAAGTTAGTTAATTTTGTTGTCGCTAAGTAGTTGGTAATTGCTTTTTGTGGTAGTTCGATCTGTGTTTAGTTACTAATCGAACTATCGAAAAAGGATTAATAAAAGGAATCCAAAATGAAAAAAGTAGCTGTATTTGGAAATACTGGAGGAGGTAAATCTACTCTTAGCCAAAAATTAGCTGAAATTACTAATTTACCCCTCTATCCTTTAGATCTAATTCAGTATGAGGTTGGTGGAAAAGAAGTTAAATATCAAGATTATCGACAGTCACACGCTCGCATTATCAACTCAGAAAAATGGATCGTCGATGGATTTGGCTCTATGGAAACTTTGTGGCAAAGACTTGAAGCCGCAGATACGTTAATTTATCTCGATCTACCTTTACCAATACATTTTTTTTGGGTTACTAAAAGACTAATTAAAAGCATTTTTAAAAAACCCGAAGCTTGGCCCGAAAATAGCCCGATCTTAAAAAGCACTTTCAACTGCTATAGAACTCTTTGGCTTTGTCATACTCGTCTGACACCTAAATATCGCGAATATATCAGCAAAGCCAGTCAAACAAAACAAGTTTATCATCTCAAGTCTAGAGCGGATATTTCAGGATTTTTTAAAGCGATCGAACTCTAGCTAATCCCCTATAGTTAAGAGCATAAAAGTAAATAAAAATTTGTTTAAAAATCAGCTTGAATTCGAGCGATGATTGTATGTTTCAAGTAACGTCAATTATTTATAATTCAACTGTCAAAAAAATGAATATTCCGATTATTGATATAAGTTCATTAATATCAAAAACAGAAGAGCGATATCAAGTAGCTCAAAAAATAAGAGCAGCTTGCTGTGAGTATGGATTTTTCTATATTATCGGTCATGGAGTAGATGAAAAGCTCCAATTGGAATTAGAAACTGTAAGTCGAGATTTTTTTGCCCTAGATAATCAAGAAAAGCTGAAAATAAGTATGAGTAATGGGGGAAAAGCATGGCGAGGATATTTTCCAGTTGGTGATGAATTAACTAGCGGTTTAGCAGATCTTAAAGAAGGAATTTATTTTGGCTCCGAATTAGATTCTAATCATCCCCTGGTCAAAAGCCAAATTCCCTTACATGGAGCTAATCTTTTTCCAGATAGCTTACCAAAATTGCGAGAATTAGTGCTTAAGTATATTGAAGCAATGACAAATCTAGGCCATGCATTAATGAGTGGTATCGCTTTAAGCTTAGATTTAGAAGAGTCCTACTTTGCTAATCGTTATACGAGCGATCCGTTAGTGTTATTCCGCATCTTTAATTATCCTCCCCACTGCGATCGCGATCCTGCCAAATATCACTGGGGAGTGGGAGAACATACAGACTATGGATTATTAACAATTCTCAGACAGGATATGAATGGGGGTTTACAAGTAAAAACCAAATCCTCTTGGAGAGAGGCCCCTCCGATAGCTAATTCATTTATCTGCAATATTGGCGATATGCTCGATCGCATGACTAAAGGCTATTATCTCTCTACACCCCATCGCGTTTTCAATAGTTCTCCAAACAATCGTCTTTCATTCCCATTCTTTTTCGATCCAAATTTTAATGCAGAGGTTAAGCCGATCGATTTACAAGTCGAAATCAGGGATAATCGAGAGGAGCGTTGGGATCTTTCTAGCGTTCACGAATTTCGTGGAACTTACGGAGACTACTTACTTGCCAAGGTATCTAAGGTTTTTCCAGATTTATCTGCTCGGGTGATTTAATCATTAGGCTTTTTTCAAGAAACAAATATCACCTGACTGAGATAAATTTATTATTTTGGCAGATTGTTGCCTTAGATCGTTGCAATCATTAAAGAGCGAGAATTGAGATCCGATCGCAGCTAACTAAAAAAGAAGATTGAAATTTATTTTCTCAGTAAAATCTCAGCTTTATTCTATTTAATCTTAAAAAGAACAACAAGTAATTTTAAATTTTCTTGATAGATACGATGAAAATTAATTCCATTTCACTTCTAACGATTGCTCCTATTCTAACTTTAGCTCTTGTTACCGGTTGTGCAAATCCTTGTGCGGGAAAAACGAAAACAAATTCTAGCGGTCTAGAAACTGAAACAGTTAAAAACGAGAAAAATCCCTGTGCTTCGATAAGTAAGAATGTTGGCGGCCCTTTATCTAAGGAAATACAAGGAAAACCAGTTGTGGTCGATATTTATGCTACCTGGTGTTCTGCTTGTAAAAACATTGCGCCAACTCTTTCTGAGCTTAAAGAAGAATATGCTGGAGAAGCTGAGTTTATCGTTTTTGATGTTACCAATAAATCCAGCGTCGATAAAGCTCAAATGAAAGCAGAAAAACTGGGGTTAGGCAAATTCTTTGCTGCTAATAAATCAAAAACAGCTCTGGTTGCAATTATCGATCCTGAAACTGGAAAAATTTTAACGCTGCAACATAAAAACAGTAATTTAGCTGACTATACATCTATTCTTGATTCGGCGATCGCCAAAAAATAAATTACTCAATTTTGCGTAAGTAATTTTTTTCAAAAATAAATGGCTTTGTTGCAGAATTTAATCCAGTAATATTAAGGTTTTTAGCGATTCAATTTCAAAAAGCGAAGCTGAAATACTTATATCATCAGGCTTGATTCGCGCAACAAAGTCAAAATAAACTCTTAAACTTGAACTTTAGCCGTGACAATATCTAATAAAGATCGAACTGCAAAATCTTCTAAATTTTCAAAAAAGTGGTTGCTTTATGGTGGATTAGGACTGTTAAGTCTAATTTTAGTAATTAGTTTTGGCTCTTTAATGAGTCATCCCATCGAGCAGTTTATTTCAATATTTGAAAATTCTTATCAACAATGGTTGCAACAACAAGATACTGCAAACCCTCTTGTTTTATTGGCTTTAGCTTTTCTTGGTGGCACTCTCGCTAGTATATCCCCGTGTATTTTAGCTATGCTTCCGGTCAATTTAAGCTACATCGGTACTTTACAAATTAAATCTCGTTGGGATGCCTTTTATAAGGCTGGATTATTTGTTTTAGGTGCAGTCACAATTCTCAGTTTGTTTGGTTTGGTTTCATCTTTTGCTGGGGCAATCATGGTGGAATACCGGGGTTATATCAACATTGTTGTCGGATCGATTATGGGAGTGATGGGATTGTGGTTAATTGGCATCGTCCAAATACCTTTACCACAGATAAATGTCAATTTGCCTCAAGCCGGCCCTTATGGGGTAGGATTAACTTTTGCTCTAATCAGCTCTCCATGTGCTAGTCCGGTATTATTTGGAGTTTTAGCAGCAGCAGCAGCAACTGGCTCTCAAATTTTAGCGATGTTAACAATGATTAGTTATGCTTTAGGTTATACAATTCTAATTTTTTTGGCTAGCTTATTTACTGGATTAGCAAAACAAAGCAAGCAATTATTAAACCATTCCGAAAATATTATTCGCTTCGGTAGTTTAGCTTTAATTTTGACCGGCACTTATTATTTATATACGGGAACTCAATGGTTTTTGGGAAATTGATTATAATCTGAAAGTTTGAAGCGATCTTTTTTGGTAAAGTAAGATATTTGAACGCGGTCTAGTGCCAAAAACGATCGTTTAGTATTTCTTGTGAAGCAATATCTATGTAATAGACGTTCATCGCAATACAAAGCAGGTTAATTTAATTCGCTACTTTAGAGTTAATCTTGATTTTATAGCAGCATATCGATTTGATTTTAAGTTACCGAGCGAGGAGCTATAAAAATTAAGAAAAAACTCTTTTAGAAGGAAATCCATCCATACTAAAGCGATAGAAAAAGTAACCGTCTTTAAAATCGTGTTCTTTGAGAACATGAAAGATATGGCCTTGTTTTAATAATTCTTGACCGACTTGAATCGCTTCAGGACGGGTAACTTTTAAATGTTTATACAACCAATTGACACCTTCTTGTCCGACAAAACATTTTTTGAAAATTCGCAACCGCCAACGGCGATTTTTAATTTCTAGTTCGGAACTTGAATACATTTCGTGACAAAGATTTCTCGCAAATACGCGATCGATTACGAAGCGACCGCCATATATAGATTCGACTATTGGTTGCTGAATTGCTTTTTGTTTTAATTGTGTAGTTTGTAAAAAATCTGCAAAAGCTACTTCATTATAGATATTTTGCCAGCCTAGAATTTGAAATAATCTCCTGAAAGTTTCTGATAATTGACTGGGTTCTGAACAACCTAAAACTACGTCTTTAGCACCTTGAGAAGAAGCCCATTCCCACTCCAACCAAGTCATTTGTTGCCGATTATGATCGGTTAAAACTACTTGTAAATGGGGATACTTCTGAATAATCGAGCGACAGAAAATATAAGGATTAAAAGTTCCGATATTGAGGTCGAGTAGTAATAAATCGACTGGAAAGTCACCAATAATTTTTTCAACTACTTCCGCTTGAGATGGAGTAAGAATAACCTGACAATCCTGAGTGAAAAAACCAGTTTTCCATAACTGATATTGCTCTATTTGATTCTGAACTAGTAAAATTGTTTTATTATTTTTCATTATTTTAGAATGTTAATTTATATGTAATTAGTATAGATTAGTTTTACTGCTTTTTCAAAAAAAATTCGAGACATAATATTAGAATTATGGTAATA
>JAAUYH010034110.1_pt1 | contig 12998 bp, 7 predicted proteins | sample 7278061 | NCBI WGS metagenome assembly JAAUYH01 (sample SAMN14350203, study PRJNA611818) | marine sediment metagenome | isolation source: surface marine sediment (0.6m) | place: French Polynesia: Moorea | collected 2018-08
CGGCCGTCGCGGTCTTCGATCTCGATGACCCAGAGGTCGGGGTCGCGTTCGACGGCGCGGGCGATGTAGGCGTCGGCGTCGGCCTCGCTGGACAGCCTGCCGTCCAGCGCCGGCAGCCAGCCGAGCCGGCCGTCCAGGTCGCGGGTCTGGGTCAGCACGCGACAGCCGTTCTCAAGCTGGTTGATCTTCAGCAGCACCATGCCGCCGGTCAGCTCTCCCTTGCGGGCGACGGTGACCGGGATGCCGTCGGCAAAGCAGCGCCGGACATGGGCCTTAACCCAGAGCTCGGTCGGCAGGCGGTCGTCGCTCATATGCGGGGCCCATGCAGCGCGGAGACGGAATCGCCTCGGCACGGCCAGTCTACGACGCCGTCCGTGCAGGCGTCTTGGCCGACATCCGCTGCCACGGCATGCCATTCGATGCATTGAACGAGGCGGAACGGCCGAAACGGCCATCCCGCCTCCCGGCGTAGAGTCCAGATTGCCGACGGCGCCCGGTGGTCGCCGGGCGCCGTCCGGGGTTAGACGATCGGCAACTCGTCGGGGGGAAACATCACGCCGTTGATGTTGAACTGCTCGAAGTTGACCGTGACCATCGTTTCGTCGCCGAGGATGAAGTTGGTCTGGTTGCCCATTTGCACGACCTTGCCGCCGGCGTCGAAGAAATCGAAATCGATCACCAGCGTGTCGACATCCATGCCGTTGCGGTTCTCGCCGCCGTTCAGCCTGGCGTTTCCGAAGCCGGTAACCACGTCGTCGCCGGTGCCGGCGAAGACCTGCACGCCGCCGCCGAAGCTGGAGGCGAAGATCTCGTCGTTGCCGTCGCCGGTGCGGAGCGCACCGCCCCCGGCGATGCCGAAGGCCGCTTCCGCCCCGAGTCCGCCTGCGCTGCCGCTGACGAAGTCGGCGCCGTTGCCGGTGCGGATCTCGGCGCCCGGGTCGATGAGAATTCCGGCAGCCCAGTCGACGATCACATCCTCGGCGAGCAGCACCTCGCCGTTGAGGCAGTCCCTGCCATTGCCGGTCTGGATCAGTCCACCCGCGGCGGGGCCCTCATTGCTGACATGGATGCCGGCGAGCTGCGCCTTGCCGGCAGCGGTGACCGAGGCCGTGCCGACGATCGAATCGGCGCCGTTGCCGGTCCGGATCTCGCTTCCATCGGCGACCGAGACCCCGATGGCCCGGACGCCTTTGCCCTCGGCGGTCGCCCGGCCGATCAGCTCGTCAGCCTGGGCCCCGGTGTCCAGCAGCCCGGCGTTGCCGGACGCGCCGACGGCGATCCCGATGGCCTCCGCGCTGCTCGCGCTGCTGGCCTTGGCCGCGCCGGTCACGACATCGGAGCCGGCGCCGGTTGAGGTGTTGGTGACGCGGACGCCGAAGGCGCCGGCCTCCTCGGTGCCGGCCGCGGTGGCGGTACCGGAAATGAGGTCGTCGGAGGTTTCCAGGGTGCCGGCCTGCGGGCTCGCACCGGAATCCGTCGTTACGGTGCCGCCGCTGATGCCGACCGCCGTCGCGTTGCCGTCGGTGGCCGTCGCCTCGGCGACGCCGATCATCTGATCGCTGCCGCTGCCAAGGTCGATGACGTTGTCGGCCTCGCCGCCGAGGTCGTTGCGAATGCCGATGGCATCGGCATCGCCGCCCTCGGCCCTTGCGGTGACCGTGGCGTCGAGCCGGTCGTCGCCGCTGCCGGTTTCGATCCGGAAGCGGTTGTCGATTCCGTCGGCATTGGCCAGATCGCCGGCCTCGCCCAAGGTGACTGTGCTGTCCGCCCTTGCCATCAGCCTGTCGCCGTCGGACCCGGTTCGGATCGTCCCGAAGTTCTCGATGCCGCCGGCAAACGCGTCGGCCCCGACCGCCGAAGACACCGACGAGCCCGTCAAGCGGTCGAGCCCGTCGCCGGTGTCCAGCAAGGGCGTGACCGGAATGCCGTTCTGGGTCGAGCCCAGGCCGTTGTCGATGCCGCCGGCAACCGAGAAAGCCTGGTTAGACCGGGTTTCTCCGTAACCCTCCACGACGTCGTCGCCGGCGCCGGTGCGCATGGTGCCGCGGTTCTCGATGCCGTCGGCCACCACCGCGGAGAACGCGCCGCCGCCAAGTCCGACGTCGCCCGCCAGCGCCTTGCCGGCGAGGACGTCCGCGCCCGAGCCGGTGTCGAGCACGCTGCCCAGGTCGACCAGCACCGCGTCGGCATCGTTGAAGAGCGCCTCGGTGCCGCTGGCCGTGGTCGCGTGTGCGCGGCCGGTGATGCTGTCGCCGCCGTCGCCGGTGCGCAGAGTCCCGGCCTCGTCGGGCAACAGGCTGGTCTGACCCGGCACGTTGTTGGATACGCCGATGGCGACACCGCTGGCCTGGGCGAAGTCCTTGCCGTCCGCCACCGCAGTGCCGGTCACCGTGTCAATGCCGATGCCGGTGCTGGCATTGGTGAGCAGCACGCCGAAGGCGTTCACGTCGCTCTCGCCGGTGGCGGTCGCCTTGCCGGCGAGGGTGTCGTTGTCGGTGGTCACCGCCTCGGTCGTCGGGTCGGCGACGGAAGTGTCGATCAGGCCGGCGTCGGCGGCATTGCTGGCGTCGCCGGTGACCTGGGTGATGCCGAAGGCCAGTGTCGCCCGGTTCTCCAGACCGTCGGAATTGGCGATGCCCTCGGCGCGAACCGTGTCGTCGCCATCGCCCAGGATGACGGTGCCGGAAGTGATCTGCTCGGTCTGCAGCCCGGCCGCCTGGGTCAGGTTATCGGCCAGCACGCCCCGGGTGGAGATCGCGGTGGCGGTCAGGTCGAGGCGATCGTTGCCGGCGCCGGCATCGAAGAAATTGCGGGTCTCGATGCCCTCGGCGACGCTGAGGATGCCGTTGCCGGTCGCCTGGACGTTGGCGGTGATGCTGTCATTGCCGGTGCCGAGGAGCACATTGCCGCGGTTCTCGATGCCGTCGGCGATGCCTTCCTCCTGGTCGCCGGGATTGACCGTGTCGCGTACGAACTCCGAGCTGACGGACAGGGTGATCGTATCGTCGCCGCTGCCCATGTCGAGGTTTGAGCGGGTGTCGATGCCGTCGCCCGCTGCCAGATCGCCGACGCCGCGCACCCGGGTGGTGACGGTGATGCTGTCGTCGCCGGCGCCCATGTCGAGCAGGGTCTGCTGGTTGACCTGGTCGTCCAGGTTGAGGCCGGTGCTGACGCCGACGCCGGAATTGTCGATGCCCTCGACGAGGATCTTGGCGCCGCCGACCGAGGAGCCGGAGACGGTGGCCTCGATGGTATCGTTGCCGGCGCCCATCCTGATGGTGCCGGAATTCTCCACTCCTTCGACGAAGACCTCCAGGTCGGGGTCGCCCTCGCCGCTCGGGTCGCCGCCCTGCAGGCCGCCCGCGACCTTGAGCGAGGCGGCGACGGAGAAGACGTCGTTGCCGCGGCCGGTGTCGAGGGTGCTGGTGTCGAGGTCGGGCAGGACCGCTTCCACCGCTTCGAGAAGCCCGGGGACGTCCTCGCCGTTGACAGCTCTCGCCAGATCGGTCCGGTCGAAGCCGAACGGCGCCAGCAGCTCTTCCAGCTGCTCCAGGGTGCCGCCGTCATTGGTGATGCCGGTGGCATTGGCGAAGAACAGGTCCTGGCCGGGCGCCGCCTCGGCCACCGTGCGGGCCTCGGCGATCAGCTGGTCGGCGCCGCGTCCGGTCCGCAGCGTGCCGACCTGGGCCGGCAGCACCGCGTTGGTGTCATCCGGGTTCTGCAAGGTGTCGTCGTCGATGTCCGACAGCCCGACGGTGATGCCGCGGGCGTCGGTGGAGCCGACGCCGGTCGCCTCGGCGACGCCCCTGATGGTGTCGGCGCCGCGGCCGGTCGTGGCGTTGGTGACGAGGACGCCGAAGGCGCCGACATCGCTCTCGCCGGTGGCGGACGCCGTGCCGTCGAGGGTGTCATTGTCGCTGGTGATGGTGTCCGCGGAGGTGTCGAATACCCCGGCATCGCCGGGATTGCTGGCAGTGCCGGTGATCTGGGTGATGCCGAAGGCGAGCGTCGCCAGGTTCTCGAGCCCGTCGGCGTCGGCGGTGCCGCGGCCGACCACGCTGTCGTCGCCGTCGCCGAGCAGGACGGTGCCCAGGTTCTCCAGGCCGCTCGCAGCGACCACGAGCTCAGGGCTCTCACCGGTGCCGTGGGCCGTCGCCGTGGCGGTCAGGTTCATCTTGTCCGCACCGGAGCCGGTCGACAGGCCGCTGCCCAGATCGACCGTCAGGGCGCTTGCCCGGACCGAGAGCACGCCGGTGCCGCTCGACCCCACCGGGGTCGATGCGATCGCCGTTGCCGAGATGCCGTCATTGCCGGCCCCCAGATCGACGCGCCCGGGTCCGAAGAATCCGGTGCCGGTTGCGTCGCCGATGGACAGGCCCCGCGCCTCCGCCCGGCTCCCGCCGACCGCCCCGGCTTCGGCGATCAGTCGATCGTCGCCGGTACCGGTGGAGAGCTCCCGGGCGTACAACGCATAGGCCAGGGCGTCGAAACCGGCCTGCGAGCGCGCGCCGGCCTCGACCAAGCGGCCGGTTGGCGTCGGCGCATCATCGAGGAAGGTCTTGGTAGTGGTGCCAATGGCAAAAGGGAAAATGACATCAGGCATCGCCGAATACTCCTGCCGGTATCAAACGATTGAATAAAATTCAATCGTTTCTTTAATATTTGAGAGACTGAAGTCTCCCCAATACTGCGGCATTTGGCGGCGATGCTATCCAGTCTTACATTAGAATTCGCGTCATAGATCCCTTATTATCTGTCAATTCTTTAGAGGTATGCGGCAGGATTCCAGAATCATTAACCGCTATGGACGGACCGAACGCTTGTAGGCGCGCGGCGTCACCCCGGTGTGGCGCTTGAACGACCGCTGAAACGTCCGCAGGTCGCGGAAGCCGACGGCATAGGCGATATCGGTGACGCTATGATCCTGGCATTGCATCATCGCCTGGGCGCGGGCGATGCGTTCACCTGATAGCCAATCGCGAAAGGTGAGGCCGGTCTTCTGGCGGAAATAGGCGGAGAAGTACTTCGCATCCAAGTGCGCGATCCGGGCGGCATCAATGAGCCCGATTTCATCGGCGTAATGCCGGTCAACGTAGTCCTTCAGGCGCTGCAGTCGGTGGTAGTAGCTGAATGGGCTGATGCAGTTATCGGTCTGATCCGTCATGGATGAGGTCCCCGGGCTCGTCCGTGAAGTGGCAGTGCTGTTCACGGCAGGTCTGGCAGGAACAACCGCGTCCTCTGCCTGCCAGATCGCGACGACGACGTGTGTCGGAGAGCGGCTCGGGTTCGATCTTGGATGTACATCTTGGCCAGTGGCGCAGTAATCCCCGATCACGCCGTTGCTTCTTGCCAAAATCTTGTGCAGATATACAACATGAATACCAATAAGTAAACTGGTAATTCAGAATTGTTATAATAATAACTCACGATTTTCTTCAAATATGAGCCTATTTTCGATCGAAATATTCGCGATCATCGAGGGATTTCTGCCCAATCAGTGCCCGATATTTCGAATGGTGTCATCGCTGACAGGCGAATCGAGGGGCCGGTCAACGGCCCCGCCCAACGGGACGCGTTGCAGTCAGCGCGGCCACTCTACGATACGGTCCTCGAGATCGCCGTCGTCGACCTCGGTCTCCGACAGCACCCGGTGGCGGACGGAAATGCCGGCGATGTGCACGGTCTCCGGGTCGCCGGAGACCAGCGGATGCCACCAGTAGAGGTCGCGGCCCTCCGCGACCAGACGGTAGGCGCAGGTCGACGGCATCCAACCGAGATCCGCGATCGTGTCGGCGGTCAGCACCACGCAGTCGGAAACCAGCGCCTTGCGGTTGGCGTAGTCGGTGCAGCGGCAGGTGCCGGCATCGAGCAGGCGGCAGGCGACGTCGGTGTAGTCGGTCGTCCCGTCGGCGAGGTCCTGCAGCTTGACCAGGCAACACCGGGCGCAGCCGTCGCAGAGGGATTCCCATTCCTCGGCGGTCATCTCGGCCAGCGATTTGCTCTGCCAGAAGGGTCTGCCCCGGGCCGCTGTCATCGGTCTGTCATCTGATGGGTCGTGAGCGCCCCCGAGGCCGGCCTCAGATGCCTCAAAACCTTGGTATTCCGCCGATTGTTAAGGGGAAATTTATCATTCGAGACTAGGACGGAGTAGAGAGCGGCGGTCTCTCTATCCAAGGCCGCCATGTCTTTGCGTTTGCAGCCCCGCGAACGAGTAAAGCCGGCCGGATGTCGATCATCGCTGTTATAGACGACCGCGGGACCAACCGCAAAGTCCTGGCCAGGCTGGCCTCGTCGCTGGAGGAGAATGCAATCGTCAAGGCCTTCGCCGATCCGCGCGACGCGCTGACCTGGTCGAAGACGAACATTCCAGACCTCGTCGTCACCGACTTCAAGATGCCGGAAATGGACGGCGCGGACTTCATCCGCAAGTTCCGCGAGGTGCCGAACTGCGCCGAGATCCCGGTCATGGTGGTGACCGCCTACGAGGATCGCAGCTTCCGCTACGCGGCGCTGGATGCCGGGGCCACCGACTTCCTGCTGACCCCGGTCGACCACCACGAGTTCCGCGCCCGGTCGCGCAACCTGCTGACCCTGCGGCAGCACCAGAAGCTGATCAACGAGCGCGCCATCACCCTGGAACGCCGCATCGAGCGCGAGACCGATCAGCACGAGCGGGCGCTGCGCGAGAGCCACAAGCGGCTGCTCAGGGTGATCGACGCGGTGCCGGCGATGATCAGCGCCACCACCTCCACCGGCCGCTACGCCTTCATCAATTCCTACCAGGCCAACCTGTTCGGGGTCGGGCCGGACGAGGCGTCGGGCAAGACCGCGGTCGAACTGCTGGACAACGACTATTCGCGCAACGCCCTGACGCTCGACCTGGAGATCTTCGAGAACGGCGACGCGCCGCCCAGCTTCGAGGAGATGTTCATCACCGCGAAGGGCGTGCAGCGCATCTTCCTGACCACCAAATCGCCGGTGCGCAACGATCTCGGACGCATCACCCATGTCGTGACGGTGTCGCTGGACATCACCGACCGCAAGGAGGCGGAAGCCGCCCTGATCGACGCCAAGGAGGCGGCCGAGCTGGCCAACCGCACCAAGTCGGAGTTCCTGGCCAATATGAGCCACGAGCTGCGCACGCCGCTGAACGCCATCGTCGGTTTCGCCCAGGTCATCAAGGCCGAGGTGTTCGGTCCGGTCGGCACCCAGAAATACCTGGAATACTGCCGCGACATCGAGACCAGCGGCGCCCTGCTGTGCCAGATCATCGAGGACATCCTGGATGTCTCGAAGATCGAGGCGGGGACGATCCCGCTGAACGAGGACTCGGTCAATGTCGCCGGGCTGATCGACGACGTGGTCCGGCTGGCGGCGGAGCGCGCCAAGCTCGCCAATGTCAAGGTCACCACCAAGGTCGCCGACCCGGAGATCTGCGTCTGGGCCGACCCGTCGAAGCTGAAGCAGGTCCTGCTGAACCTGCTGACCAACGCCATCAAGTTCACCTCGGCCGGCGGCAAGGTCACGCTGGCCGCCAAGGCGGTCTCCAGCGGTTACAACTTCATCGTCGAAGACACCGGCATCGGCATGGACGAGGAAGAGGTGAAGATCGCCGTCACCCGCTTCGGCCGGGTCGAGGGGCCGATCGCGGCCAGCCAGCCCGGCACCGGACTCGGCCTGACGCTGGCGATCGACCTGACCGAGCTGCACGGCGGCAAGGTGTCGATCGACAGCAAGAAGGGCGAGGGCACGCGCGTCACCGTGGCCCTGCCGACCGAGCGGGTCGTATCGATGGTGCGCAAGAAGAGAAAGATCTCCGGCTGACGCCCGAAGGCGAGGAGTAGGGCTCGGCATGGGCTCAACGTCAACAAAGGCCGAGACCGTCGGCGCGACCCTTGCGACCTCCGAGCCGGACGCGCCGATCGAGACGTCCGAGATCCAGTTCGGGCGCGCCAAGACGGCGATCAGGGGCCTGGGGGCGAGCGCGGTCCTCGCCATCCTGTTCAGCAGCATCGCCTTTTGGCTTTCCGGCTTCTGGGCCGAACGGCCGGTTCTCTACACGCTGGTGATCGCAACGGGGACCTTCCTGCCGCTGGTCGCGGCGGCCCTTTACTTCCCGCGGTGGCGCAGCCGGCTGCCGGCGCTGCGCGAGCGTCCGGATTCCGAGCTGGAACAGATCGTTGTCCGCATCCTGATGCTGGGCGTCATCTCGCTGTTCCTGTTCATCGCGGCCTGGGTCGACGGCTTCGGCCCCAAGCTGACCGGATCGCTGCTGACCTCGGCCGTCGGGCAATGCCTGAGCTGGGCGCTGCTGGTGCACCTGATCCACGATCCTGCGCAATCGACCCCGCGGCGCATCGTCGGCATCTTCTGCGACCAGTTCGTCATCTCGTGGTGGGTGTTCAGCGCCGGCGAGGTCACGGCCGGGCTCTACCCGTTCATGCTGTGGGCCACCTTTGGGCATGGTTTCCGCTATGGGGTGCGCTTCCTGATCATCGCCGCCGCGGTCAGCGCCCTGTGTTTCGGCTTCGTGCTCCTGCAGAGCGACTACTGGAGCCAGAACCTGCATGCCGGCATCGGTCTCTGGATCGGGCTCCTGATCCTGCCGGCCTATGTCACGCCGCTGATCAACCGGCTCAATCGGGCCCGGGCCCAGGCGGAGGAGGCCAACCGCGCCAAGGGCCGCTTCCTCGCCACCATGAGCCACGAGCTGCGCACGCCGTTGACGGCGATCATCGGCATGGGCGACTTGCTCAAATCGACCAGGGTCGACAACGACCAGCGCGGCATGATCGCGACGGTCGACACCTCGGCCCAGTCGCTGCTGGCCCTGATCAACGACATCCTCGATTTCTCGAAGATCGAGGCCGGCAAGCTGTCGCTCGACGTCGCCAGCTGCGACCTCCACGAGGTGGTGGCGCGGGTCTGGATGATCCTGCGCGGGCAGGCCGGCCACAAGGGCCTGCGGCTTCGGATCACGCTCGACCCCCGGGCGCCGTACCTGCTTGAAGCCGACAGCAAGCGGCTGGGGCAGGTGTTCATCAACCTCGTCGGCAACGCGATCAAGTTCACCGAATCGGGCGAGGTCGAACTGGTCGTCCGCCTGCATGAGGTCGACGGCGACGTGGCCTGGCTGTGCTTCGAGGTGCGGGACACCGGAATCGGCATTCCACCGGAGAAACAGGCATCGATCTTCGAGGGGTTCACCCAGGCGGACGATTCGATCGGCCGCCGCTATGGCGGCACCGGTCTCGGGCTTTCAATCTCCCGGCAGATGATCGAGCTGATGGAGGGGCGCATCTCGGTCGAGAGCATGCCCGGCGAGGGCAGCACATTCCGCATTGCCGTGCCCTTCACGCCGGAACCGGTGGCGGCCGACGCGCCGCTCAATGCGGAGGGCGCGTCGCTGGTCCTGATCAGCTCCGACCGCGGCGTCACCGACCAGCTCTTCCTGACGATGGCGCGCTGGCAGGTCGAACCGGTCATCGTTGAACACGAGGAGACGCTGCGCGGCATCTTCGCGGACGGCAACGCCATGGGCGGCACCATCGTCGTCGTCAACGACCATCGGGGCGATCCGCTGGTGGAAGCCTTCACCGCCCTGATGGAGACCCGGACCGCCGACGCCCAGCCCGCGGTGATCGAGGTCGCGGCGGTCGAGAACTGCATTCACCGCGCCCGCGAATGGCCGGTGGACCTGGCCATGGTCACGCCTGACGACGGCCCCGCCCTGCGCAACGCGCTGCATGCCGCCCTGGCGATGCGGGTGCCGTTCGCGGCCGAGGCGGCCTATGCCGCAAGCGCCGAGTCCGGCGCCCATTCGACCAGGCCCGATGCCGCGGCAAAGCCGATGCCGCGCCGCGTGTTGCTGGCCGAGGACAACGGAACGAACCGGCTGGTGATCACGCGGGTCCTGGAGATGGCGGGGCACGAGGTGGTTCCCGCGGCCGACGGCGACGAGGCTCTGGATCTGTTGGCCAAGGGCAATCTGGACATCGCGCTGATGGATCTGAACATGCCGGGCACCAGCGGTCTGGATGTGGTGCGGCTGCACAGGATGACCGAGGCGCCCGACGAGCATCTGCCGATCGTGGCGCTCACCGCCGACGCGACGGCCCAGGCCCGCCAGGACTGCTCCGACGCCGGCATGGACGACTACCTGACCAAGCCGATCGAGCCGGAGAAGCTGTTCGCCAAGATCGAGCGCCTTGCGCCGGCCGCGGCCGTCGATGCGCCGGGCGAGGCCGAACCGTCGGATGAGGAGACCGTCACGCCGATCTCCCAGCATCCGCAGTACCGCACCATCGTCGAGCCGGTAATCGACCACGGCGCACTGGATGCGCTGCGCAAGCTCGATAGCGACGGCGAGTTCGTCACCGAGGTCCTGACCGAATTCCTTGCCGATACCGACACCACGCTGACCGACATGGCGACGGCCGCCGAACGCAAGGACATCGTGACGTTCAAGGACGCGGCCCATTCCCTGCGCAGCAGCGCCAACCACGTCGGTGCGCGGCGCATGGTGCGCATGCTGCTGGATGTCCGCGAATTCGATCCCGATGCGTTCGAGGAGATCAGCGCGGACATCATGCCGCGCCTGCACGCCGAATTCGTCGAGGTTCGGACGCAATTGGAAGCCGAGATCGGCAAGAAACGCGCCGGCCGGTCACGGCAGTAGCCCGCCTTTCCGGCCGACGCCGGGACCCTTACGGTGTATCAGGAGCCCTTGAGCGCCCGGGCGCGGCGACGATCCTGGGCGGCCGACAGCCTCTCCATCTTGCGCAGATCGGCGTCGGACAGCGAGAGCAGCGTCTCGACCCAGATCTCGCCGACATCGCGCAGTTCCTCGAAGGTCACCGGGTGAAAGCGCTGGCGGGCGCGGATGACCGAGCGTATCGCGGTGTGCCGGGACGCGTTCTTGTCGACGTATTCGTGGAACGTCTCCTTGCCCTTGCCGTCTTCGGCCAGCACGTCGACGATGCCCATCTCGTAAAGGTCTTCGCCGGAATAGATCTTGCCGCTGGTGATCATCCGCATGGCCATGGCGGGCGTCGTCCGCCGGGCCAGGAAGCTGAATGAGCCCATTCCGGGAAACAGGCTGAACAGGATCTCGGGCAGGCCGAACCGGGCGCTGCGTTCCGCCACGATGATGCTGGCCGACAGCGCCGCCTCGAAGCCGCCGCCAAGCGCGTCTCCCTGCACCAGCGAAACGGTGATGACCGGAAGGTTGAGGCAGGTCCAGTTGACGAACACCTCATGGGTCGCACGATAGGCGTATTCGGTGAGCATCTCGCGGTCCTGTCGCCGGATCACGTCGACGAACAGGGAGAGATCCCCGCCGAGATTCCACACACCCGGCATCCGCGAGGCGAGGACCACGTATTTCAGGGGCAGATCGACGGTGTTGTAGGCATTGGCGGCGGAGATCACCGCGTTCTGCAATCGGCCGACATCGCGCAGCAGGGCAGGGGTGAAGCATGGCCGTTCGGCGAACCGGAACCACAACCAGCAGATCTCCCGATGGTGGTCGAGTTCGATCTCGGATTCCTCGAAACGCTCGGCCGCCATGCGAGATTCGAGCTCGGCCCGCCATTCCATATCGCGGCGCCGGGGCTCGCCGCTGAGCGCGGTCAACTCGCCGGCATCCCGGCCCTCTCTCCCCGCCGGGTCTCCGGCCGTCCTGGCCGTCGGCAACACCGTCACCGTCTCCACGTTCCGATCCATTGCTTAGCGCTCCACTATCTGTAGTTCCATTCTTTATGGACCTGCGCCCCATGCACATCTTGTGATTGAAAGCCCCTGAAACCGCCCATGCGAGTCGGCGTGTCGCCTCTACTCTACCTCCCAAGTGCGAAAGTTGTGGTAACGGATTGTTAAGCTTAAGCTTTTGTCCTGACCCCCATTCGCCAAGGCCACCATCCGTTTCAGGTTGCAGATTGGATCCCCGAACCAACCGCCTTGCCTGACGCTTGACCGACAAAGGCAATCCGAAAGGCAAGTTAGAGCGATCTTATAGGAAAGTTTCGAAGGAGTTCAGCAAAAAAATGCTTGTTTCAAATGCAATTCGGACCCGTCTGCATAACTTTGTTGAGCAGGAGTTGTATCGAAGTTGCTCCGACAATCGAATTAGGGTTGCATATTTCTGGTTTATACAATCGTATATACCTAAATTTGTAAGAAATATTGGATCACCGTAGCCTAGTCTTATTGCGCGAATGGTGGCCGCAGGAGCGCGAAAAGTCACACCATATCAAACGCTTGGTCATTCTCCAGGAATTCCGGGCCGGGCGTGATACAGGGAGTCCAGACCATTAATGGCGGAAGCTGCAGACGCGGCTAAGCCCGGCGCCCAGGCAATTCTCCCGGATTTCGCCTTATACGAGAAAAAGTGAATCTGGCCGTTGTCAGGTCCCTTGGAGTCTGTCCATGTGTCGGGGCGACGAGCCCGGTGCCTAGGGGAGACGCTTTGCGGCGACCGGCAATCTGGCGCACAATCATATCGACGGTCGCCGGGCTGCGACGATGTCCGGACAGGCGCCTTGGGCTCCGGTCCCGGGGGAAGGAGAGGCCGTGGATGATCGGGCCGACATCGACGTTGCTGCCATGCGAGCGCAGTTGGAACGGCGTCGCGAGGAGCTGGAGCACCTGACCGAGGCGGCATCGGGGTCGCGGCGGCCGGTGGAGCTCGACCAGACCCGGGTCGGCCGGCTGTCGCGCATGGATGCGTTGCAGAGTCAGGCGATGTCGATCGAGACGGAACGGCGCCGGCAGGTCGAACTGCGGCGCATCGAGGCGGCCTTGGAACGGATTGTCGAGGGGGAGTTCGGTTACTGCGTCAATTGCGGCGAGCCGATCGGCGGCAAGCGGCTTGAGCTCGACCCGACCGTGCCCAACTGCATCGCCTGCGCCAAGGCGGGCTGACGCGTGAACGGCCCCGCCGCACGGGCGGGGCCGCATCCCAGCGAGGCGGTGTCGCTATTGCGCGACGTCGGCGGCGA
>JAAUYH010013117.1_pt1 | contig 12997 bp, 10 predicted proteins | sample 7278061 | NCBI WGS metagenome assembly JAAUYH01 (sample SAMN14350203, study PRJNA611818) | marine sediment metagenome | isolation source: surface marine sediment (0.6m) | place: French Polynesia: Moorea | collected 2018-08
ATATTTCCCCTAGTCCCCTAGTCCTCACAGGGGGAGGTTTTTTACATTAACGGTATAATGGGGTGAGACAAGGTAGACAAGGGGGGAAAGTGGACAAGGGAGAAGAAGAAAAAAGAACCCTTAAAACTCATGAAGATTTAGTCATCTATCAAAAAGCTTTTGAAGCAGCCATGACTATTTTTGAATTATCCAAACAGTTTCCGCCAGAAGAAAGGTATTCTCAGTAGCTCAAATCCGTCGTTCTTCTCGCTCAGTTTGTACAAATTTTGCTGAGGCATGGAGGTATTGAAGGTATCAAGCATCATTTGTAGCCAAATTAAATGACTGTGAAGCAGAATCTGCGGACTCACAAGGGTAGACTTTTTACAAAAGGGCGAACAAACACTCTAATCAAGTGGAAAATAAGCCGAATAATGTGTTTATTGATACTTGAATTGACTAAAAAATACTCCCTAATTCCCTAATTCCCTAATAAATATAAACAGTATTATTCTTCGTTATCCCATTCTGAATTAACATCAATCATGGCGGGATCGATGAGGGTAATATCAAAAGGATCGTCGGGGGGAATGGTGGGAAAAATATCATACTGACGATATTGATAGATAGCATGAACTTGGGGACCAAAAACTACTTTGTCACCATCTTTGAGGTCGTGAAATCTCACTTTACGACCATTGACTAGTAAACCATTAACGCTGGGTTTGCCTTCTGAATCTCCATCAATAATGCGATAGTAAGTATTGCCATCTTCTTGCGATCGCCTGACTAAAGTAGCATGGTGGCGGGAAACAAATTGAGATTGCAACAAAATATTACATCGCACGCCTCTACCCACAGAATAAGTTTTGTCTCTGAGTAATATTTCTCTTTGTCCTTTGCCATCAGTGACCATCAAGACGTGATCTTCACGATGTTTTACAGGTTTTGCAGCCATTACCAACTCTGGAGTACCAGTCGAATTCTTGTTTTTTACACAGTTCATCTGCATCTGTTCAAAATAATTTAACTGTTTCCCCTGATAGATGCAGTTGAAATCTAGATACTTAAATTGAGGAAGTGTTAATTTATTTTACCTTTGAAAAACCACGATTCAACAAGATTGAATTGCTCACCACAATTATAGAACTAGATGCCATTGCCGCCGCGGCAATTACAGGAGAAAGTAATAAGCCAAATGCGGGTAATAAAACTCCTGCGGCAATCGGTATAGCGATTAGATTATAAGCCAAAGCCCAAGCTAAATTTTGCTCGATCTTGTTGACTGTTGCCCGACTGAGTTGAATCGATTCGATCGCTTTCCCCAGTTGATGCTGCATTAACACAATATCTGCCGTTTCCACTGCTACATCTGTACCCCCCTGCACAGAGATACCTACATCTGCCTGTGCCAAGGCTGGTGCATCATTGATGCCATCCCCGATCATCGCTACTGTTTTAGCTGGATTAGTAGACTGCCAGGATTTGATGATTTGGGCTTTTTGGTCTGGTTTAACTTCTGCTAAAACTTGGTCTATATTTAAAGACTTAGCGATCGCCCGTGCCACTTCTGGGCGATCGCCTGTGATCATGGCTACTTCTAAGCCCATAGTTTGCAATTCGGCGACGGTTTGAGCTGCATCGGGGCGTAAACTATCTTCTAGGGCAATCAAGCCGATTAATTCTCCTTCTAGACCTACATAAACTACAGTTTTACCTGTATGCGCCCAGACTTGGGCTTGGACAGCCTCACTATCGGCGATCGCTATATTATTCTGACTTAACCAATTTTGATTGCCGATATATACTTGCTTACCAGAGACAGTAGCCCCCATTCCTAAACCTAGTTCCTGCTGAAAATCCTGGGTTGCGAGCCAAGGTAAATCTTTTTCCCCAGCAGCAGTGATAATTGCTTGTGCCAGGGGATGATTGCTGCCCCTTTCTACCGCTGCCGCCAATTGCAGCAAATAATCGGCATCGATTCCCTGTAAAGGCAGACAGTCAGTAACTTGAGGTTGACCGATAGTCAGAGTACCTGTTTTATCAAAGACAACCAAATCTAATTGGTGAACCCGTTCTAAAATATCCCCCCCTTTAATTAAAATACCCCGTTCTGCACCAATACTAGTGCCGACTAAGATAGCAGTGGGAGTTGCCAAACCCAGGGCGCAAGGACAGGCAATTACGAGTACAGCGATCGCCAATTTTAAACTCAGTAATAGGGGAGAAGTAGTAGTGGTCATCATTGCCATCCCCGCCATGGGATGAGGAGTGTTAACTAATACCGACGACCAGATTTGAGTACCAATAAAATACCAAAAGCTAAAAGTAAGAAGAGCGATCGCCATTACTCCATAGGCAAAATAACCAGCGATAGTATCGGCTAATTGTTGTACGGGGGCTTTACGAGTTTGTGCGTCTTCTACTAGGTTAATAATTTGAGCTAAGGTAGTATCCTGACCGATGCCTGTAACTTCGATAGCGATCGCTCCCGATTGATTAATCGTACCAGCCCGAACTACATCTAGAGGCTGTTTAGCTACAGGCATTGATTCTCCTGTCAACATCGATTCCTCAACGGTGGTTTCGCCAGCGACTATTGTGCCGTCTACAGGAATTTTTTCTCCTGGTAAGACACGCAACCATTCACCGATTTTTACTTGTTCGACGGGTATTTCTATTTCTCCTGCTGTACTAGATTGCTTGCCAATCAGACGGGCAACAGGAGGCTGCAAGGAAACTAATTTTTCTAGGGCAGCAGAAGCACGGTTGCGGGCTTTTCCTTCTAGGTTACGTCCCAGTAAAATAAACCCCAATAACATTACAGGTTCGTCAAAAAAGCACTCCCAACCCAATTGGGGCAATACTAATGCCACGCAACTAGCTAAATAGGCACTGACTGTACCCAAGCCCACTAAAGTATTCATATTGGGCATGCCCCGCGATAAACTGCCCCAGCCATCGATTAAAATTGTCCGCCCTGGAATCAATAAAGCTAATGTAGCTAGAGCAAAATGAAACCAGATATTACTGAGGATGGGAATATAGGGAAAACCTAAATGATTGAGATGACCAATACTAGAAAAAATTAGTAATAAAGCGGCAGTAATTAATTGCCTAATTTGCTGTTGCTGCTGCTGTTGCCGTTTAGCTTGATTATCGATTGCTACTTGATAAATACTGCGTCCACTTTGCCGTAATTGGGAGGGAAACCCATTTTGACTCAGTTTTTGGGCTAAAGTTTCTGGGGCAATCTTCTCTGCTTCATATTCTACTACCGCCACCTCTGTCACCAAATTGACGCAAGCGGATTTTACTCCCAAATTTTGGGCTAGCTGTTTTTCTACTGCCTTAACACAGCCAGCACATTTCATCCCTTCCACATCCAGGGCAATGGTTTTAAGTTTACTGGCAGAATCATGATTAGTTGGGGACTGATATTTAGCAGGAGATTTCACCATAGTTTTATTTGTAGGCAACAAAGCCCAGCTATTTGTATCTATCTGATCTTAATCTAAATTTTAAGTAATAAATCCTACAACTAAAGTAGCAAGTAGGGATTATCATATCTGTAAAATTGACATAAATTTGCTAATAGTTAAATTGGCGATCGCTATTAAAACTAGTAAAGTGCGATCGATAATCCAAATAACTAATTTACTATCAACAATAAAATCAATCATGTCTGAAATCGCCAACAAAGTAGTAATTATTACAGGTGCAAGTAGTGGTTTAGGTGAAGCTACTGCCCGTAGGCTAGCTAAAAATGGAGCTAAATTGATGCTTGCTGCTAGAAGAGAAGAACGCCTTCAAGAGTTGGTAGCAGACATCGAAAAAGATGGTGGTACAGCTAAATATCAGGTAACAGACGTAAGCGATCGCTCTGGGGTAGAAGCCCTAGCTAAAGCTGCCAAAGATGCTTATGGACGTATTGATGTCTTGGTAAACAATGCAGGTTTAATGCCCCTATCCCCCTTAGCAGAAACCAAAATAGACGAATGGGAAAAAATGGTTGATGTCAACATCAAAGGGGTATTGTATAACATCGCTGCGGTTATGCCAGTGATGCTGCAACAAGAATCGGGTCAGATAATTAATATCTCTTCTGTTGCCGGACACAAAGTATTTCCTGGAGGTGCAGTTTATTGTGCTACTAAATTTGCCGTTAAAGCTATCTCGGAAGGAATTAGACTCGAATCTGGAGGTAAAATTCGCTCCACTAATATTTCTCCTGGGGTTGTAGCTACAGAACTAACTAATACTATTACTCATGAAGAAACTGCCAAAAATGTTGACCAATTATACTCAGTTGCCATTGATGCTGATGCGATCGCCCGTGCCATCACCTATGCCATCGAACAGCCAGGGGATGTAGATGTTAACGAGATGATTATTCGTCCTACTCAACAGGAACTGTAATTATTGACTCAATAAATACCAGCAAAATTAATAGGGTGCGGCTCTTTTTAAGTGCCTCCTCTACTCAAACTTGTGTACACGGTGGCTGATAAATCGGGAGACTTCTTACGGAAGAAAGTTAAAAAGTTAAAAAGTCTTAGAGAGAGAAGAAGATTGAAATTCAAAGCCTCCAAGCTGAGGAATTAAAGCTTGCTCGATAAACTCCTTTTCCCGATTATGTTCATCTGCTACTAATACTTTAGCTTGATGTCCCTTTGCCATGACCTCAGCGCGGACACATTCTTCATAAGCAATAATAATTAAAAGATCTCCTGGTTGACAAAGCAAAGCTGCACCACCATTGGAACAGATCTCTCCTTTGCCAAACTCTCCAGGTATAGCATAGGTAGACCAGCGTTTGCCATTGTTGAGATTAACAACATCTACTTCTTGTAAAGGTAGTATATTGACTCGCTCCATCAATTTTTTATCGATAGTGATACTGCCTATATAATTAACGTTTGCTTCTGTTACTCTGACATGATGAAGCTTGGCGTGCATTAATTTAATTTTTGCTTGGGTTGCCATTGATTTTTTATTTACTAATACTTTTGCTGAGTTTAAATCTATAGTAGAAAAATAGAATCGTTTTTTGACTAATAAAATAATTGGTCAGATATTTAGCTAATTGCCCGAAAATTAGGATTATTTTGCTGTAGCTATTTGAATTACCTCCATTAAGTCGGCAATACTTATACATTTAGTCGGAACTAAACAAGGATATACATGTAAGCCATGGACTTGGCTGGCTGCGGCGGAAGTTTTGGCATCTAAAACAATTAACGGTAGATTAGCCAAATGTTCTAATTTTTGTAGCGATCGCAAATACTCAATCGAATTTTTGATTAAATGACCATCCAAGACAATTGCATCTACCTGCCAAATACGGGCTAACATATCTGCCTGTTCTAAGCCATCGGCTTCAATAATACGGCAGCGATAGTTATATTGTAGTCCATCTTGGCTATGCCCATTTGTCCAATCTTTTTCTGCCCAATCTTTAAGGTCAAAGTCTAAATTACTAGTAGCCTCAGTAGATAAGTCGAGCAATTCTGGTTCTGGATAGAGACAGAGAATTGTGAGGCTCTCTAAGTTACAACTTTTCTGAGTCAGTAAATTACCAGCAGGTAGAAGTAAGGTAAATTCCCGACCTTTACCCATCTCGATCGTACAAGAAATACCGCCTCCATGGAGTGTTGCCAATTCCTCTGCCAGAACCAAACTTAAATCAGTTTGTTCGTACTCTGTAGTCTCGGCAATATTTGAATTTATAGATACTGCTGCCAGCTTCTTGTCTGAGTTTAGATCGACAGGTTTTTCTGACTGCCAAATGGTAAAGGCAATCCAATCTTCTCTGGTATTAATATCAATTCCCACTTTGTCCTGGGGCTGGGAATGCTCGAAAACATTCTGGAGTAAATAAGTTAAGATCTGAGTGAGGCGCAATTTATCGGCGATCGCCCGATCCACACCAGGTTCAATGGTCAGTTGAAAAATACGGTTTGAGTAATCTTGAATTTGATGATTATTACTAACACCATTGTCTATTTTACTTGCTAACTTAGTTAATACTTGCTCATAGGTTTGGTGGCATAAACTTTTGATCGCCACTGGTTCTAAATTTAGTTTTAGTTTACCTGTTACTAAGTTAGTTAAATCCAGCAGCTCGCTGACAATACTCATTAACTTACGTCCGTTGCGATAAATCGATTTGGCATAGTGCAACTGACGTGGGTTGAGACTGCCTAACTTTTGTTCTTTAAGCAGATTAGATAAGCCAACAATACCAGTTAAAGGAGATTTTAATTCGTGACTTATATCAGCTAATAATTCGTCTTTAAGACAATTTAATCTAGTTAATTCAGCCTGATTTTGCTGTTTAGTGCTTGCTGTTAAATCTGACTGTCCTTGAGAGGTTAAAGATTTTTGCCCACAACTATTTTGCTCTAGCTCCTGGCTGTTGTCAATTTTGAAAAGCGAAGATAAATCAACTTGTTCACTCGAACTATAGCTCTCTTTTTTCCAAGTTAAGGGGCTATCTACATAATTTTGCTGCTGAGAATTAAACACTAGAGAAATCAGTATTTCTTGAGTATTTAATAGCCCTAATAATCTTTGCCCTGCATCGATGACTAGATATTTAGGAATTGGCTCGCCTGTCTTGGTAGCATTCTGTAGTTGAGGTAAAAATTCTGGCAACTTCATCTGCGACGATAAAATTGTAGCCGACTCCAACAGAAAGCCAACCTCGGTGATGGCACATAAACCTACGGTATGAGGAAGTTGTTTACTCAAACCCACGGTAACAGCCGCTTGGTGGTGTAATTCTCGGCTCAAAAATTTTAGCAGTCCATCGCTAGTAATAATCCCCAAGGGAAATTGCTGGGTATTGACCACAGCGATCGCTCCCCGTCTACTAAATTGAGAGGCATTGAGAATGGTTTCCAGGCTAGCATTTTCTTGGCAAGTGGGAATAGAAGTAACAAACTCTTTCAGGGTGATATGGGGACTATACATTAGATTTTTAGGTAATATGCCGCCAAAAAACTCTCTTTTCCCAGATATTATCCATAAATGCTCTTGAAAGTTATGTTGGCTTGATGATGCTTAAACTGTATGAGAGTCAGAGAAACAGCTAAAAGCTGTACTTTACATTATTAAGCTAAATATATCTCTCTGGGGCAAACCTTATTACTTACATTTAATTACAATTTTTATAGTGGCTCAATATAATGTTAAGTTTTAAAAAGTATATGAAATTTCTGATATTGCTAGGATACACCAGGGTGGCGTTGAGTTAAAAGATAAAACATAGGTTTACGGTTCAAGTTAGAAACAAAATGACTTTAAGAATTTGTATCAGAATATGGTATTAGACCTCTGGCTCAAAAACAAGCAAGTAGTTTAGTAGCCAATATTTTAGGGAGAAGATATAAACCAATGACAATAACTTCTAGGAAGAGAAGAAGACTTCTTAGTAAAGAATCACTAAATAATGATAGATAATCAAAAAAAACAAGCTGGTGTCAAGGCAGCGGCAACCCATAAGCTAAATATTTGTCTGTTTTCAACTCAGCCACAAATTAAGGATGCCATAATCGGTAATTTAACTGAAAGCTGTTATATTTTAACTTGTTTTGATACCCATACAGAGCTGGTCAATTTTATTAAACAGCACAAAGGAGAGATCGATTGTTTAATCTGCGTGCAAGCTCCTTGTGTCAAAAATGTACTAAATCAGCTATGGGAGCTGGGCATTTCTATCCCCGTGGCGATCGTGGAAACAGAAGAACCAGCCAGGAATTCTGATGACTCTGTTGCTCAGAATACTCATTCACTACCAACTATTTATCATAGTGCTGAAACTAGATTATATTGCACCCAATTAGAGCAGATTAATTCCTATATTAATTTTGCGATCGGCAAATTTATTAATCTTACTCTTCATCTCACCATGGAGACAAATAATTCTGAAGCTAAAGGTGAAAATATAAATAGCCGACGAGATTTTCTCATCTTACAACAGCGCAGATTAACAGAAAAACTTAAAGAAAGATTGAGTTACTTGGGTTTTTTTTCCAAGCGTAATACCCAGGATTTTTATCGCAATTTATCCTCAACAGAGAAAAAAAAATTATCGGCTCAATTTATTCAGGACTATCGACAGATAATTCTTAATTACTTTAACGATGATGTAGAAATAAATAGTTTAATCGACAAATTTGTAGACCGTGCTTTTTTTGCAGATCTTTCTATCTCCAAAATATTAGAAATTCACATGGAAATAATGGATGATTTTTCGCAACAGTTAAAAATAGAAGGCAGGAGCGAAGAAATATTACTGGATTATCGTTTAGCTTTAATTGATATTATTGCTCATTTATGTGAGATGTATCGTCGTTCTATTCCTGGAGAAGATATATCGTTAGAGTTGTTATTTGGAGTAGAATAAATTTTATAATTAGCAAAATGCTGCCACTCCCGAAAAATTCTTTAAACTCATTGTTAAATTTTGTTCGCTAGTTGCTCTTTTGGTTTTATTGTCTAAAAAATATTAATTGGTTATGAATAAGTTCAGAAAAACTTATGTATTAAAGCTATATGTGGCTGGCAATACTCCCAACTCGGTCAGAGCTTTGAAAACCCTGAAAAACATCCTCGAAAAAGACTTTCAAGGAGTTTATGCCCTTAAAGTAATTGATGTTCTCAAAAATCCTCAATTAGCAGAAGAAGATAAAATTTTGGCTACTCCTACTCTGTCCAAAGTTTTACCGCCACCAGTGCGCAAAATCATTGGCGATTTAAGCGATCGCGAAAAAGTTTTAATTGGTTTAGATTTACTCTACGAAGAAATTCGCGATCGAGAATTAGAAATTTAGTGTTATTAGCAGGTTGTTCTTTGCTATCTTTGGCTTAGGCAGTTGTTGTTGAAAATTTAATAAGTTTTGCCAATTGTTTTTTATTACAGATGAACCAACCAAGTCCAGATTCACCCCAGCCAAATGAGCTATCTACCAAAGGAGTTCGGAAAATCCGCACCATGATCGAAGGATTTGACGAAATTACCCATGGCGGTTTACCTATCGGTAGAACCACTTTGGTCAGTGGTACATCTGGTACGGGAAAAACCTTACTAGCAGTTCAATTTTTGTACCATGGAATCGAAAAATTCGATTGTCCTGGTATATTTGTCACTTTTGAGGAATCTCCCAAAGATATTATTGAAAATGCTTTTAGCTTTGGTTGGAATTTACAAGATTTAATCGATCGCGGCAAACTATTTATCCTCGATGCCTCCCCAGATCCTGAAGGTCAAGAAGTAGTAGGTAGCTTTGACCTTTCAGCCCTAATTGAGCGCATTCAATATGCCATTCGCAAATACAAGGCTAAATTGGTGTCCATCGATTCGGTAACGGCGGTATTTCAGCAATACGATGCCGTTTCTGTAGTCAGACGGGAAATATTTCGTCTAGTAGCCAGACTCAAACAGCTAGAAGTAACTTCCATTTTGACCACCGAGCGGGTGGAAGAATACGGAGTGATCGCTCGTTTTGGAGTAGAAGAATTTGTCTCGGATAATGTAATTATCATCCGCAATGTTTTAGAAGGAGAGCGTCGTCGCCGTACCATCGAAATCCTTAAACTTCGGGGTACGACTCACATGAAGGGTGAATATCCCTTTACTATTACTAACGATGGAATTAATATTTTCCCCTTGGGAGCAATGCGTCTTACCCAACGATCTTCCAATGTCCGCCGCTCTTCAGGAGTCAAAACTTTGGACAAGCTTTGTGGCGGCGGTTTCTTCAAAGATTCGATTATTTTGGCAACAGGGGCAACTGGTACGGGTAAAACTTTGCTAGTCAGTAAGTTTCTCGAAGAAGGCTGTCGTCAGGGAGAAAAAGCAGTCTTGTTTGCCTACGAAGAATCGAGAGCGCAATTATCCCGTAATGCTTCTTCCTGGGGTATTGATTTTGAGGAAATGGAACAAAAAGGGTTACTGAAGTTAATTTGTTCTTACCCAGAATCGGCTGGCTTAGAAGATCACCTCCAGATGATCAAGTCGGAGATTACGGAATTTAAACCATCGAGAATTGCGATCGATTCCTTATCTGCCCTAGCTAGAGGAGTTACCAACAACGCTTTCCGCCAGTTTGTAATTGGTGTAACTGGCTATGCCAAACAAGAAGAAATTACTGGCTTCTTTACCAATACTACGGATCAGTTTTTGGGGGCAAATTCCATTACTGAGTCTCATATTTCCACCATTACCGACACGATTTTGCTGCTGCAATATGTAGAAATTCGTGGCGAAATGTCCAGGGCAATTAACGTCTTTAAAATGCGTGGTTCATGGCACGACAAAGGTATTCGCGAATATATCATCAGTGCCGATGCTCCTGATATCCCCTATATCAAAGAATCTTTCCGTAACTACGAAGGAATTATTAGTGGTTCACCCACTCGCATTGCAATTAATGAAAAGAGCGAGCTATCGAGAATTGCCCGTAATGTCAAGGATATTAACTTAAAGAATGAAGAGTGAAGCAACGGAATTACTGTCAATAGCAACAGCTTATTTGCAGGAACAAGTTGCACCTCAAGCCGAGCGGTTAGACCGAAACGTAGATGCTCTGCAATTAGCATTACAGGGGTTGGGCAGACGTTCTTTATTGGCTTTAAAAGTACCCTCAAATTTAGGTGGCAGCGGTTTGGCTGCGGTTGATTATGGTCGTTGGTGTATAGCGATCGCCAGAGTCTCTGGTGCTTTAGCTTTTTTGCAAGCTCAACATCAAAGTGCCGCTTCCTTTCTGGCAAAAACCGAGAATAAATATCTACAGACAAAATATTTATCTCACCTAGCAACAGGAGAAGTATTAATTGGGGTGGGATTTTCTCATTTACGTCGTCGGGGCAAACCAATGATACTAGCTCAAGCAGTACCAGAGGGATATCTTTTAACTGGTGTAGTACCCTGGATCACTGGTTTTGCTTATTTCCATCACTTTATTCTGGGTGCTAGCTTGGCTGATGGCAGTGAAATCTATGCTCTGCTTCCTTTTCAAAGGACAACTCAAGTAACAGGAGGTCAAATCACTTTTAGTCAGCCTATGGAATTAATTGCCATGACTGCCACCAATACTGTAAGTGCCACCCTAGATAATTGGTTGCTGAAGCGAGAGAATATTTTAACCATTAAACCCCCAGGCTCAATTCATCTTGCCAGCCAGAAAAATGTCCTCCACCATGGTTTTTATGCTTTAGGTTGTGCCTATGCAGGCTTAGATATTTTGCAAGCTACTGGGGCAAAAAAACAGCTTGATTTTATCGCCACATCTGGGCAAGCTCTCCAAGCAGAAGTCAATGATTGTGTCCGTAATGTATTTGCCAGTATGTCGTCTAACAAAACCACTTACCAAGAACGGCTGCGACTCCGTACTTGGGCGATCGATTTAGCAGGAAGATGTAGTCAAGCTGCTGTAATTGCCACTAGTGGCGGTGCCAATTCTGTCCATTCCCCAGCAGGTAGAGTTTATCGTGAAGCCTTATTGTTTAGCGTTTCAGGGCAAACTACAGACGTTATGCAGAGTAGTTTACAAAAGTTGATCTAAATCTTTTTATCCTACTATCCTGAAGAAAAAGATAAAATACAAGAAAATTGCTTCTCTTTTTGCTAAGTCGAAAGGATAAAGTTTTGTGAAACTGGTTTTAGGGTTTAGTGCTGTTTCGGTGGGAGTCTCTTGGCTAGTTTGGATGGCTAAACGGGTTCGCCAACCAGTATCACCAAGACAAGCTGTCATTGATTTCGTCACAGGTTCTTCTATTGAAAGCGTTCTCAGTATCGGACTATTCCTGTTCGGTCTGCTACTAATCGCCGCCCACTTTGTCGGTTCTAGGTAAGATCAAAAGTTCTGAATTAGCTCCTTTAATAAACAATTAAAAATTGATCTCTATATTGTTAGATGTATTTAAAAAATCTGCATTTGCGGTCTTTTCGTAACTATGTCGATCGACAGGTCACATTTACAGCTCAAAAGACCATTCTAGTTGGTAACAATGCTCAGGGAAAGTCAAATTTACTAGAAGCAATTGAACTGTTAGCTACTCTCAAGAGTCATCGTACCACTCGCGATCGCGAGTTAGTCTTAGAAGGAAAAAACACAGGTCAAATTGAAGCAACTCTGGAACGTACCTATGGTACAACCGATCTAAGTATTATCTTTCGCCGACAGGGAAGGAGAACAGTTGCCCAAAACCAAGAAATTTTCCGCCGTCAACTAGATTTTTTAGGCATTCTCAATGCGGTACAGTTTTCCAGTTTAGATTTAGATTTAGTTAGGGGTGCGCCAGATGCACGGCGCAATTGGATTGACAGCTTATTAATTCAGTTAGAACCTGTCTATGCTCATATTTTGCAACAATACAATCAAGTATTGCGACAGCGTAATGCCTTACTGAAAAAGATACGTCAAGAACAACAGGCAGAATCCCCCACAACCATAACCACAGCTCAAGATTACTCTCAATTGCAACTATGGGACGAGCAATTGGCAGCAGCAGGATCGAGAGTCACCAGAAGAAGAGCGAGAGTCTTAGCTAGACTTACTCCCATTGCCCAATCTTGGCACGATCGCATTAGTGGCAAAACCGAAATCTTGGCAATTAACTATTTACCTAATGTGGAATGGACAGAAGATCGTCCAGAAACAGTTCAACAAGCTTTTTTAACCAAAATCGCCCAACGGCGCACCGTCGAACAACACCAGGGTAAGACAGTAGTAGGACCCCATCGCGATGAGATTGAGTTTACCATTAATCAAACTCCTGCTCGTTACTATGGCTCTGGTGGGCAACAACGTACTCTAGTTTTAGCGTTGAAATTAGCTGAATTAAAATTAATTGAAGAAGTTGTGGGCGAACCACCTCTGTTACTGCTAGATGATGTTTTAGCTGAATTAGACCCTAATCGTCAGAATCAATTATTAATGGCGATCGGCGATCGCTTTCAAACCATTATTACAACTACCCATGTTGGTTCTTTTAACAACCAGTGGATTAA
>JAAUYH010013130.1_pt1 | contig 12997 bp, 15 predicted proteins | sample 7278061 | NCBI WGS metagenome assembly JAAUYH01 (sample SAMN14350203, study PRJNA611818) | marine sediment metagenome | isolation source: surface marine sediment (0.6m) | place: French Polynesia: Moorea | collected 2018-08
GAGGTGCCGCGCGAGCAGATCAATGTCCTTTTCGGCCAAGAAGATACGGACACGGCGAGGGTTGGGAAAGGCTTCGAATTCGTAGAGTTTCATAGTGATAATCCTTACTTGGGTCGGTTGGTATTTAGTGCGTGCTTGAATGAATCAGTAGAACGAATCAGCGAGTCGTTGAATACGCTATGGTTTACGATGTGTTTTATGCCATGTCTTACGATGTCCGCAGGAGCGATACCCCACCGGCCTTGATATAGATGAGACACCCCTTTGCCGAGCGCGGCCGATGATGGGCGCCATCGGGCAGACGCAGCCACGTACCAGCCGGATACACCCCGTCATCGTCGGCCAGCTCACCCTCGATGACCAAGATCTCGACGCCACCGGGCCACGTGCGCGGCCCCGGCTCACTGCCGGGTGACCAGCGCTCCAGGCGCATGCGGTCGGCAAAGTCCTCTTCCACGTACAGCGTCTGGGTGGCAATGCCGGTGACCGCGTCTTGCTCCCACACGCCCGCGCCACTGTCGATGGCCACGTGCTTGCGGCCCTCCCCCGCGTACTGGCGCAGCTTGACGAAAATCAGGCAGCCTTCTTTAGAAAACGGCGCATGGCGGAACCCCTCGGGGTTGAGCAGATACGAGCCGGCCGGCCAATCGCCGTGCTCGTCGGAAAACGTGCCCTCAAGAACCAAGATCTCCTCGCCTTCGGGATGACCGTGGGGGGGAAAAGAGGCGTTTGGTTGATATCGCACTAGCGAAGTGACTTGTCCCGACTCGGCGGGGCCCACCCGATGAAAACGCTTGCGCCACACCGTGCCGCTCGGGCTCGGCTGCCACGCTTCCTCGTGGCTGTTGACCACCACGCGTTGGTCGAGAAGTCCGTTCAGACTGGGGATGGGCTGCTCATTGCTCATGATGATGTCCTTTGCTCAAGTCGTGGTCGTTTACCTATCAGTTGGTAGATTCGCAAAGCCAAAAAAAAGACCGCAAGGGTGATGCGAGTCGGTCGGGCTCGCCATACGGTCCGCCGCAAGCGGACACTGAGACAAGTACGGAGATAGATACTGAGATAGATACTGAGACAGATACTGAAATAGATAACGGACAGGCACCGCGACATCCATCAGTTAGCACCGACCAAGGTATAGAGGTCGCCCGTAATCGCGCGGAATTGCCGGGCCCCGCCAGTCACACGGGCGGTCATGAGCGCGCCCTGCAGCAGCGAGAAAATCAAGTTCGCCAGGCCCTCGGGCTGGCCGGAAAAAGCCAAACTACCGTCGCCGCGTCCAGTGTTCAGCACCACGGCGACACGCTGAACACAATCGGCGAAAAAGGTCCGCACCAACTCGGCGGTCCTATCGTCGAGGGTGCCGAGCTCAGATGCGAGCATCCCGCAGGCGCATACCGCACGCCCACCCTCCTGGCGAAGAGTCTGCTCAAACAGCGCGACCACCCCCTGGAGCTTGGCCAAGCCATCGATATCACTGGTGATAACCCCATCGACGGCGGCGAGAAAGCGCTCGGCGTAGCGCTCGACCACCGCGGCCAAGAGATCGGCTTTGGTGGCAAAGTGATAGTGAATGCTGGCCTTGCGAATCCCGACCACGGAACTGATGCTGTCGTAGCTCATACCGTTGGAGCCACGGGTCTGGATCAAGACCTGGGCGGCGTCCAATATGGCCTCTCGCGTGCTCACGACCTACAGCTTATCTACCAATTGGTAGATTGCAAGCGAAAAAATCACCCGGCGCTTGGCCCGGTACCTGGCCCGGTACCTGGCCACAAGGACTAGGACAGATGGGGGACAGCGCAGCTCCCCTGGCGCCGAAGCCCAGGCGGTCACTCCTTGTCAATCACGAGATTCGCGGGCGGGTAGGCGTCTCTCAACGTGAGCCAAGGCGCCTTGTCGGCAGAGGCGACCGTACTGTGCATCCATTTGAGGGTTCGCTCAAGTCGTTCCTTTTGCACTTTGCGCCAATGAGGGTCACTGTGCCTCATGCGTTCGCGATGGGTTTGCCACGCTTCGGAAAATAGCTCACCAAGTACAAAGTCGACGGCGTCGGCCGGGGTAAATAACACGCTGGGCCAGCGGGGAATATCGAGACCGTACTGCCAAGGGGCTTCTTTTTCCGGCAGTTGAATATGAAAATAGCATCCAGGCGCGTTCGCGCTGGCTATATCAACGTTCCAGCGCCCGCACAGTTTATCATCGTCTCCGTAGAGATAAACGCGCGTGGACGCCAGCCCAGCGAGCTGAAAATATTGATAGGGCTTAGCCCTCTTCTTTTTCTTGCCTCCAAGGACAATATTTTTGATCTCCCACGTAAACTCGACAGCGCCGTAGAGCGTAATGCCGCGATGGCCCGGTTGATGTCTGCCGCCATTCCGCTTGGTCCTGATGCTGAGGTGCTCTGCCGTCGCCCACGTGAGCGGCTCTTGTATGGGGGTTGTGCGATGACGTTTGAGGGCCGCCACCGCAGACTTTATCGCATCAGCCGCGTCAGGCGTGAGGAACTCGTGGGCCACATTCTGCAGGTGCTCAAGCTCCTGCAGCATTTTCGCATATTCAAAGCGCACGACCTGCTCAGAACCGCTCATACTTCGTCTGCTCCATCATCATCGCCGCCGTCACCATCGTCATCGTCGAGCTGATCGCGATCGTATTCAACGACCCGACTGTGGATCGCCGCGCTTTCATTGGCTAGTTCTTTCGTCACCCAAGCCGACTCTGCGTGTGCGGGCCAGTCATCGCGCTGGATGCGAACGCACGCATCCATATCGACGAGCTCCTCCATCGGCTGATAGCCGCCATCGAGGCAGATAACGGGATACTGGGTGTCGATGATGTCCGGTTCTGAGCCGATCTTTTCGCCAAGCCAGTCGTGTAGATCGCCGATGGATAGCGCTTTTCCCCCGGTTGCGCGCCACAGAATATCATCGATCTTCGCTCCCCACCACCGGGGGCCCAAAAACCCTGCCAGGATGCCCCGATAGCGGGCAGGCTCGAATAGCTCCGACATGGCTTGCGACTGTTCGATATGCTGCCGCAGCCATGTGTGTTTGACGCGAAAACGAGCGGCAAGTTGGTGGGTGGACCACAAGAAGGTCGGATACGGCAGAATGCGGTGAAGTAGCCAGCGCACAATCGCAATGCCCTCAGTGGCCCGCGAAAGCTCATACAGGGGCGGCGTTGTTCGTTGCACATCCGACCATGCGAGGGATACGCCGGCCTCTTCGCCGAGTGACAAGAGTTGACGTAGCTGCTCTTCGGCCGCTCCAGGTTCATCGGGCCAGTGATCGGGCAGTTTGTGCACGGCTTGGGCCAGTACGCCGACTTGATGATCGACGAGTGGATCCTTTTTGCCGAACGCCCACTCAAGGCCGTATGCGCGCGCCACCAGATGGTGGTGAGGTACGATATCGGCGGGCGCCAATTCGGCCAGACGGCCAGAAATCAATGCAACCCCTGTGGGCTTGGCCGTCCGGTCGCGACGTTCGATATGGCGAATATGAGCACTGATGACGGACATGAGCGCGAGCCCGTCTCGCGGTTGGCAGGCAAACGCCGTCTTGTCCGGCCACCAATCGCCCAAGCTATAATCGAGCAGGATGACGTCCGCAGCAGCAATCGTGTCAGCAGTGAGCTCATGCGGCTGGTATACTTCCACACGCACACCGTCATCGCGTTCGAGCTCGATAGGAGATTCATCGGGACGATCATCGACAATGAGTACGGATGGCGTATCACTCATATCAGAACCCCTCACTTGGGAAATTCGATCTTCACGGCTGTAGCGTATTGGCCAGTAGGCTTGACGAACGAAATCGTCGCACCGCGCTCTTCTAACAAGCTGCGGGTGATGGGGAGGCCGAGACCCATGCCTTGGCCCAAGGTAGCATCTACTTGCGACGTCGTGGACTCAAAAGGGCGGAACCAGCGCTCCCCATCGCTCTCATCCACGGCTACGCCGGTATTCTGTATCCGAACCGTCGCACCGCCCGCAGCACTTTTATTGCCAGATGCTTGAATGCGTCCCCGTGATCCAGCAGCCTTGATCGCGTTGGTGATTAAATTGGAAAACACGGCCACTGCTTCGGCACGAAACATGGGTGGCGATTTGAGCTCACTGGGAATCTTATTTCGAATATGAATGCCGTGGGCGTCTGCTTCATGGGCCACCAGATCGCACGCCTTATCAAAACAATCAGCCAGGCGTTGCCGTGAGCGGCGACGGCGCGCATCGGGGGTGACGATTTCGGTCAGGTAGGCGCCTTGACGCTCGAGAAAACGCCGCAAGTCGGCCAACGAGGACGCCACTTTGGCCAGTTGGCGACTCTTGCCAGGATCTTCCTCGCGCCACTTGGTACGCAGCCTCTCGACCATGTTCTCGATCCGGCGGACGAGCCCGAGCATGCCGTTGAGCTCGTGAACAAAGCCCGCCATCTGAGTCCCGATGGAGGCCAGCACCCGGATCATCGATTGTTCGTCGCGTGCGGCCCGGGTCTGGGCCGAGATGTATTGCTGATTTTGCTCTACCTGCTGACGCGGAGGCGCAGACACTGCCTCGCTATCGATAGTGTTGTCACCACGATCGCTCTCGCTATCAATGCCTATTGGCGTGGAAACTCGCTCGCGTACTTCGCGCAACAGCCGCGTGCTCTCCCTGACGCTATGTTCCACGGCAGCAAGCGGTGTGGACAGAGCTTTCTCGTCCGATGCGGCCAGCTTTTGATTGGCACGCCGTTGGCGTCGTTCGTCGCGCTGCGGGCGTGTGGCCGCGGAGCGTTCGCGCACCGACACGGCAATTCCGTTTCTGATCACCTCCTTGAGCGCGTAAAAGGCACGGTCGGGGACAAAGCCTTCGCGATTGACCAACATCTTGAGCGAACCAGCGTCGTCTTGGGTGAGAAAAATAGCCCCCAAATATTGCCGATTCGGCAACGTGACAAAGCCGACTTCGGTGGCACCACCATCGTCGCCTCCTTCATCATTATCGCCGCTATCAGCAAACAACTCACTTGCGAGCTTGGTGATGCCGCGTCCGCGCTCGACGTGCTCTTTATCGAGTTCGAGCCAGTCATCACCTGGCTCGCCGTAGGGAAGCACACGAAACTCTTCCATATACACCCGAATGCCATATTGACGGCGAATCCACGCCACGTGTGAACCTGAAGGCGCTCCCTGGCGAATCAGGATGCGGGCCTGAAAGCGCGGATGCAGCACTGGTTCTGGCAATGTATGACGGTGCACTTTGCGCGCTGCATCGGGGTTTGCCTTGGCATAGCTCACGGTAGGTGCAACCCCATAACGGACTTCCTTATCATCGGTGGCATCGATCTCGAGAACCCACGAGGCGTTCTCGGCCAACGTATGCCAGTACTCCTCCCCTACATTGAACTCCCCATCGAGTACGAGAGACCAGGCACCGCCCGGCGATTTGCCCGGCGATTTGCCCGCCCTATGTCGCGGCAGCGACGGGGACTTAAAGGCACTGTGTATCCGCGGTGCATTGAATAAGAGTGGCTCAGCCAGCACGCTGCTCGGCAGCGGGACGACCATACATTCCGGGGGACGGGTACTCTGGGCTTCACTGACGAAGCGCAGTAGTTCGTTCTGGGTCCACTTGCGGCGCAGCCGGGTGAGCGTAATCGTTGTGCCCAGCCGCGGTTTGCTGCGATTTCGCGCTGGGAATTTTTTACTTTCCACCGACACCGCGCCATCCGGAACCCGGTCGAGGGTCTCGCCTTGTTCGATCTTGTCCCAGTCGATGACGGCGTGGACCCGTTCAATGGGCTTACCAGTCGTGGGATCGCTAGCCACCGATTGGACTTCCAGTCGACGTGCCAGCTTGTGGGCAGCCAGGCGCCCAATGCCCTTTTCCCCAGTATAACGGCGCGACAAACGCGGCGACCGTCGCGATCCCCCTTCCTTATTGCGCGAAGCGATACGCAAAAAGCCGTTTTCGAATTGCGCCCGGGTCATGCCCAGACCGTCATCTTGGACCACGATGCGACCCCGCTCGGGGTCGTCCAGGTTCTCGGCCCACACCTTGACGGCAGTGGCATCGGCGTCATAGCAATTTTTGACGAGCTCTACCAGAGCGGTAGAGTCGCGGCCCACCAGAAGCTCGCCAAGTTCGCGAAACAAGTGGGTATCAACGGTAAATATCGGACGCTGCTGGCTCACGTTCGCTGCCGCCGATTGTAGCCGATGCGCCGAGAATTGCGAATTTTCATTCCCTCGTTGCGCGCGTCGCACTGCGCAGGCAAGCCCCCTGGAATTGAAGAGCACAATTCGTTGCATTGGCAATGTATTCTTGACGAAGCGTGCACACGCGCGGCACCTGTCACCACCTCAAGCTGCCATACATCCCGCAGCGCCGATCAGGTTCGCAGATAACGAGTCCCGCACTGCCTCACCCGTCGCGATCGGCTGAACTCGGTTTCAATTTCGCCGCAGACCCGTGATACTACATAGGTCATGGCGAACTTCACGATACCGTCCACCGAATACATGGTTGCGCCCGTGCACACGATTCGCGGTAGCGAAGAACTCGAACGAGCACGGCTGGTACTGGATGAGCATAAAGTCGGCGCATTGGCCGTCGTCGACGATGATGGAGGGGTGATCGGCGTCATCAGTCGCACGGACTTATTGCAAATTGGCCGCGCTCAGGCTGGCCTGGCGCTCAAAGCCAGTCTTTTGACCCTGCCGCACAAGCCGGTGAAAGACGTCATGAGCGAGCCCGTCTTTACCGTGGCCATGGAGGCCGGGTTAGACGAGGCGGCCAAGCTCATGGTCAAGCAGCGTGTTCATCGGGTCTTCGTGGTGCAAGATAACCATCCGGTCGGCGTGGTCTCGACCAAGGATCTGATGCGGGCAGTCCTGGAAAAACGAGTAAATTCTCCCATTTCCAGCTATATGACGTCGCCGGTCTTCACCGTACGTGCCTCCGAGCCCATTGCGCTGGGCACAGAACGCCTCGAACGCGCCCGCGTCAGCGGCTTGGTCGTGGTGGACGACAACTGGCCCGTGGGCGTATTCACCCAGAGGGAGGCCCTTATCAGCAAAGACCTCAGTCGGGACACGCCCATTGAAGAGGCCATGAACCCGGCCATCTTATGCCTGCCCGAGAGCACGCGCACGTTTCGCGCCGCACAGCAGGCCTTGGCCGCCCAGGTGAGGCGCTTGATAGTGGTCAAGTCCGACCGCGCCGTCGGCATTATGAGCGGCTTGGATTTCGCTCGAGTCGCGAGCTGAACGCCCCGTGCATCCCCTACAACGTGCCTCAGACATCTCAAACGTCCAGGATGCCCCAGCAGAGCCGCTCCTCTGCTGACGGCGGCTCCCATGCGTCCGAGGCGCGCTCAAAGAACGCCAGGGGCACGATCTGGGTGAATGGGGCCTGTGACGCATTGCGCCGAGCGACGCGCTCTCGACGAACGTCGCGAGGAGCATCGACGAGATAGACCTGCAGCGCATATCCCTGGGCATCCGCGCGCTCGTAGAATCCCTCTCGCTCTTGCGCCGACAGCAATCCGAGTTCGAGAAACACGTCGGTTCCACAATCCAACACGCTCAGCGTGAGGTCCCACATGAGCTGTCGACACCGCTCGCGACGTTCCACGTACCAGGCCATCACGCCCTCGGGGGGCCTCGGGTCGGCGCCGAAGAGCCGCACCATCCACGTGTCTACGTCCAAAAATACCGCGGCGCAGCGCACGGCTTGGCCACGCGCATACGTGGTCTTTCCAGCGCCGACCGGACCGACCAATAGGTGGATACGTCCTTGTTCCATCACCCTATGATGATACGTGCAGTCCTGCTCTTCCGAGGTTCGTCGGGGATGTTTTCACGGCTACCTGGTGACAAACCGGGTCTACGGGGCGTAGAGGGTCGGTGTGCCCGGTCCCACCGGCAGACCGAGGCCGAATACCCAGACGTAGAAGAGCACGATCCAGCCCCCTAGATACGCGATGGAATAGGGCAGCATGGTCGAGATCAGGGTGCCGATGCCGAGCTTCTTATCGTACCGCATGGCAAACGCCAGGATGAGGCCGAAGTAGCTCATCATCGGCGTGATGATGTTGGTGGTCGAGTCGCCGATGCGATACGCCGCCTGGATCACCTGGGGACTATAGCCGATGGTCATGAGCATGGGCACGAAGATCGGTGCGGTGACGGCCCATTGTGCCGATGCACTGCCGAGCATCAAGTTGACGAAGCAACACATCAAGATGAACGGGATGAATACGATGGGCCCAGTGAGGTGCCATTGCTCCAGCAGATCGGCGCCGACCACCGCCGTGATGGTGCCGAGGTTGGTCAGCTTGAAGAACGCGACGAACTGGGCGGCAAAGAACACCAGCACCATGTACAGCCCCATGGAGCTCATGGCGTTGGCCATGCCGTCGATGACGTCGCGGTCGTTTTTCATCGATCCGGTGACGCGTCCGTACACCACCCCGGGGACCACGAAGAACACGAAGATCAGCGCCACCACGCTCTTGAGCAGCGGCCGTAAGTCTTGAATCAGCGTATCGTTTTCCGCGGGGTCGCGAAACCAGCCGTTTTCCGGCAAGGCCATGGCGGCCAGCCCGGCGAGCATGAGCAGCACGGTCAAGCCGGCGAGCTTGAGGCCGCGCTTTTCCTGCGCCGACAGCTCCCCCATGCCCTCGGTGGCGGCTTCAATGCCCTCTTCTGCCCGGCTCGGATCGTACGGTCCCAGTTTGGGCTCGACGATCCGCGTTGTAACCAACGTACCGACCACGGTGATGAGAAACGTGCTGGCAAACATAAAATAGTAGTTGGCCGTGGGCAGAATCTCATTGACTCCGCCGACCACATAGGTCGGATCGATCATGGTCGCCGCTTCGGTGGTGATACCGCTGAGCAGCGGGTCGACCGTGCCGATGAGGATGTTGGCCGAGTAGCCGCCCGATACCCCGGCGAACGCGGCAGCAAGTCCGGCCATGGGGTTGCGGCCGACCGAATGAAAGACCACCGCGGCCAGCGGGATGAGCACCACGTAGCCCATCTCCGACGCCGTGTTGGAGACCACCGCGGCAAAGACCACCACCGCGGTCAGCAGGTTCGGCGGCGCGCGCAAGACCATGGCACGAATCGCCGCGCCCAGCAGCCCGGAGCGTTCGGCCACCCCGACGCCGAGTAACGCGACCAGTACCGTGCCCAGTGGTGCAAACGAGGTGAAGTTGGTGACCAGGCTGGTGCTGATGAGGCGCAGCCCCTCCGGGTTGAGCAGGCTGATGGCGCGGATGATCCCGTCCGGCGAGCGGCCTTTGGCGCCCTCGGGGCGGGGATCGACGACCTGCCATTCAAGGAATCCGGCGACCCCCGACAGCAGGAGCACCGCCACACAGATCAGGGCGAAGAGGGTAACCGGATGGGGCAGCAGGTTACCGAGGCGCTCGACGACATCGAGGAAATAGCCGAACAGGCTTCGGCGCGGCCGATCCGCTGAATTTCTGAGGGGAGTGGTGGACATGGAAGCCCTACATTACCGTCCCTCCTTGACCCAGCGCTACATTTGCCAGGACTGATGAGCCCGTCGCACAGGGTAGGCTGTCGCGCGAGCCATCCGTCGCCCCAGCACGCCGGCTGTGGTGGACGACGGAATATTGATCGACCCCAGCGTTCGTCTCGCTTCTGGGGAGTGCTGCTTTATTGGCCGGGTTCGGGCGTCAATTCCAGCAGCTTGCTTTTTTCCTTGGCTGCCTCGTCGGCACCGTCAAGAGCGGTCCTTTGCTCGGTGATGTTGGGCCAGCTCTGTACCCCCTTCGCCAGAGCTTCCGGCCAAGACCCAAGGGCGGCATCGCTGGGATCCTTAGCTCCCGAGAATACGGCGTTGATCTCGATGAAGATCTCCTGATCGTCTGAGAGTTCGCTCTCTTCGAAAATTGCCGTGGTCGGACATTCCGGTTCACAGGCGCCGCAATCGATGCATTCGTCGGGATGAATGACGAGGAAGTTCTTGCCTTCGTAGAAGCAATCGACGGGGCACACTAGGACGCAGTCGGTGTATTTGCACTTGATGCAGGGTTCAGAGACGACGTATGCCATTGATGTTCTCCTATGGTTGCCGTTCGGGTGCCGTGGGCGCTACTGCCAATCCTCCCCAGCAGGAGCCTACGGGCGCATAAGGTCTTAGTGGAATCTGCGAAGCCACACTAGTGAGATGGTTGAAAAAAAGGCGCGAAGCCGAATAATGACCAGCATAACCCAGTGACGGAACGCATTGCAGCACGCGACGTCAACTTGTGAAGCCCTCGGGGGACGATAACGGGTGGCGATAACGCCCGATCGCTGACCCGATCGCTGGTCAAAGGGGACAATGAGACCCAAGACTTTACCGCTGGCGGCCGATGGTGCCTCCTTTGCTGGTAAGCGTCGCCAAATGTCTCACCATCCTCACTTGCGCGCTGTCGATAATGTCCGGCTGTCGCGGTGATACCGGCCCCGAGAACGAGTGTTCCGTGGTCGTGGCCCAGTGGTTGGGGGCGCAGATTCAGACCGAAGAACGCCGGGCCTTTCTCGGCCGCTTTGCCCAGACCCCGCGCGCGGACAAAGGCGCGGTCCTGGCGCGAGAGGCCGCACAGACCTAACCGAGGTGTCTGAGACCGCGGATCCTTCAACTCGCACAACCAACTGAAACAAAAAGGACTTTCCCGTTCGTTGCAAAATTGCCAATCTGTCTCGTCTGCGCCGGTGGGGAGTTATGGCGTTATACGAGTCTTCCAATATCCAGGTCGGCGCTTGGAATGTGCCACTGCTACAATTTGGACTCTCTGCTCATCGAGATACACGACCACATAAGGAAAATTCTTTAACGGAATTTTCCTTACTGGCTTAGTGAGCCGCGCATGATCCCAGGGGGCGCCGATACCGGAATGGCTGACGAGCAATCTAGTGACGCGCTGGACTTCAACGACGAACCTCCGAGCTACTGCGCGATCCCGTTCCGCGTACCAAGACATTGCCTCGATCAGCTCGACGCGCGCAGCTTCGAGAAAATCAACCCGCTTTGTCGTCAAGGCGTTCTCGCAGCTCGGCGAATACAGTCTCAGCTGGTATCAACTCGGCCCGACCAGCATCGAGTTCAGCTATGCGATGATTGATCTCGTCTATCCAGCTCTGCTCCCAATCAGCGGCATCCACGGCATCGCTTTCGTCTAGGCTCTCAAGAAGACGTCCGATTAGCCGTACACGTTGATCGACTGGCAGTGCAAGGGCATCAGCAAGTACGTTGGACAGCTTCATACACACGACTATAGCGGAGATGGAGGAAGGGAGCAGTCTAACTGAGGTCTCTGAGACCTCGGCCGAGACTCACGCACAGAAAATTCTGCTCGCCACCCCCGGCGCTGGGACCCACGCGCAGAAAATTCTGCTCGCCACCCCCGGCGCCGCCACCCTCTCGCAGAAAATTCTGCTCGCCACCCCCGGCGCCGCCACCCTCTCGCAGAAAATTCTGCTCGCCACCTCTGGCGCCGAGACCGTCGACCACCGCAGCGTACGCGCATACGCTGAGGCCAGAACCGCTTGCGGCAATCGCTTGCGGCAAATACGCTGGCGCCAGGACACCATCGCTTGCGCAAAAACCCCGCCTCCCCTACCGGTGTGGCATGTATCACTGCCACATTGCCTAAACCCGCTGGCGCTGAAGCATCAATGCAGCTCGGTCGCTCGCCGCCCCCCCTGGCGCCGCCACCCTCTCGCAGAAAATTCTGCTCCCGCCCCCTGGCGCCGCAACTCTCTCGCAGAAAATTCTGCTCGCCACCCCTGGCGCCACGACCCACTCGCAGAAAATTCTGCTCGCCACCCCTGGCGCCGTAACCCACTCGCAGAAAATTCTGCTCGCGAGCACTAAGGCAGGCGCAGCAAGGACTCGAGATTGCCGCGCTGCGCGGCCACCGATTGCGCCAGCGCCAACTGTCCGCGGGCGCGCACCAAGTTGTGGGCCCGCCGGCTGGGAAACGCCTGCGCGTTCCAGCCAAAATACCGATCCTCGAACACGTCCACGCAAAAACGCGCCGCCAACTCCACGCACACCGTCTCAAGCCCCGGCACAATGGCGGCCCACTCTGCAGACGTCAACATATCGCCGACGCCCCCGCGATACCCCGACATGGCCGCAGCAAAAATGTCCTCGTCCACCCGCGGCGCGCTCACATCCTCGCCACTGCGATTGCACCACGAGCGCAGCGCATCGCCGAGTTCGTACGCCATCGTCTGCCAACCCACAGTATCGAGATCCACCAAGCATATCGCCGCATCGTGATCGTCGGCGGCAAACCGCACATTCGATATCTTCAAATCACCGTGACAGTGACGCCGGGGCAAATCGCCCAATGGCGGCAACCCATCCGCCTGAGCCAAAATCTCCTGCCCCAGCGCCCGCCCAGCGTCTATTACCTCAGATGGCCCAGATGACTCAGATAGCTCCGACGGCTCAGCAGCCGCCGCAGCCGCACCACCCACATACCCACCGAGCTTAGCCAAATGAGCCGCCGTATTATGAACGTCCAGCCGAGCAAACGCGTAATCATGAGACAGACTGTCGACTGCGCAGTGAAAACGCCCCACCAGCTTGCCGACACTCCGCGCAGCCTCCCGACTCTCCATCTTCGACGTCGTGTACCCGGGCACATAACTCAGGGCCCGCCACACACCATCATCCATATCGAGCCACGGCGCACCGTCCCTAGTGCGCAATAAAAGCGGCGTCTGTAGCCCGCAGCCGGCCACATGCGCAGTCACCGCATCGATATCGAGATTGACTTCCGCAGCAAAAACCGGGTGCAAACGCTGCACGATAGCGGCCTCCGTACCATCGTCCCCCATCACCACAAACGTGAGATTGATGAGCCCACTCTCAATAGCGACCGCCGGCCCGGGCAGACCGTATTGCCGCACCACCTCATCAACGCGCGTTGCTAACACCAAACACTCCCAAACTTCGATCTTGATTCATCAGAAATTACCA
>JAAUYH010041501.1_pt1 | contig 12997 bp, 13 predicted proteins | sample 7278061 | NCBI WGS metagenome assembly JAAUYH01 (sample SAMN14350203, study PRJNA611818) | marine sediment metagenome | isolation source: surface marine sediment (0.6m) | place: French Polynesia: Moorea | collected 2018-08
CTTGTCCTTTCTAATGTAAGGAACATTTGCATATTGTTTACATCACCATATCCGTTTCTGTGGGTGAGATTCAAGCTAGGCATCTTTGCTGAGCCTTGTCGAAACGTGCACTCTATTCTATCTATCACCCAAACCGTACGTAAAATCATTACTGGACATGTACAGTACAGTACTAGGAGTTGGATGGTTAGATGCAAACCGATTTCAGGATTGAGCGACACACTTCATTCATATTACAGCATTATACTGTATCTATCTCAATTACTATCTCCCTGCTATCCTCTTGAAGCAATGCAGATTTTTCGTTGTAGAGGTGCGATATATGCCACTCTTGCCGAAACGCCGTTGCAGAATGGGGCCTCAACTGTTCGTTGGATTGAAAGGTGAAAGATTTTTCGCCACTGTAGGTACTTCCTGTAGTAGACTGAAGTCTGTCCGTCAGTTGCGCACCCAGATGACAGCACTTCCTACAGCCGCAGACTGATATTTGGAGCGGAGATTACTGACACCCTTGCTTCATTCGTATACGAACACGACATGACATGACAAGCTCACAGTTCAATACAGTTGACGTGACAAATCCCGCTGACGGACTTGCACGAGCACATTCGCATATCGTCTGAATGTTTGTGACAACATAATCACTTCGTTTAAATCGCACGGCGTCGTTTGCTCAGTCCCGTCGTCCCTACACAAAAACTACCGCACATGCACCCGCAAACTAGAAACAGAGGTTAACGTAGAAACAAAAAAAGTGCGAGATCAATAGCACGCCAGCCCAACTCGTGATTGGGGGTCGGCACCTATGGAACGAGTCATTGGACTGATTTACCAGTTAGACTCGGAAAAGGGTGAGGTGTAGGTCAGTACTGTAGCATAAATCATCCCGATGCGGATTTCGGTTTGCCCCTGGTTCTTCTGACTCTTGGAGAGTTGTGGCCTCGACTGGTGCAGTCGAGAAAACGGCAAGTTGGAAATGTAGCAACGAGCAAGATTCACTGACAAGAGTTTTTCGCTCACTAAACAAAGCAGTTGCGGTATGGAATCGTGAATGCCTGGCGGATAGTTAGCGAGCACTGCAGGTTCAGTTGCAAAGTATGGTGGCGATAGGAATCTAGGGCATGAAAGTGCAGCCAACCTATTTCGCGACACGAACAAATCACCATCTGGAAATTGACCTGTCGATAGTTCGTAAACCCCGGAAAGGTCGAAGCGTTGATAGAAATTGATCACGATCTTGCAAGGATAACAAATGGATGTGCGAATGTGATAGATTGTTCAATTCCGAGATCGATTACAGAATACTCATCATGCTCATTAAAATTGAAATAGAAGCACAGCTAGAACACATGCTGAGTTCACGAACTACAGTACAAACACGATGACGATCCTTTTCCCGATAATCTTCATCGCATGAAAAGCAAAAAACAACAACTAAGGTCACCAAACACTACAGTATTGCACCGGCACCGTTCCACTGAGCACGCCAACATTTGCGTGCTAGACACTACAGTAGCGAGTGCGAAGTCCACAAAAATTCAGGTCGCAACTGATTGAGAACCGAAAGAAACAAAACGGCATACATTTCGACACTCAAACAAATTCTCTCGCTTCACAAATTTACACTCATCGAACGGGGAACCGAAACTTGAAACCGAAACTCTACTCGTCGCACATCACACCGTCGCAGAGCGAATGAACATCTCGCACCGTACTAGCAGCGCACAGCCAAAACGAAGAAATAAGATGACAGTGGAATATCTGCGACCATACACCACTGTAGGTCGATATCTCAGTCCATGCCACCCTAAACCTCACCCACCACAGCTGCCGCAAAACCCACCGCACACTCAACCCGGAGTGTGGACTAGGAAACGATTCCCTAACGAACGCGGAAAACAAGTCAGACACACAATTTGGATTCAGGTGACCTATCCAACGGGTAGAATGCAGTGTGCGAGCGTGCCGCACATCTGTTTAATACAAAACAGTAAACTGAAAAGAAGCGAGATTGTGGAAACGCCCTTTCATTTCTCATCGCGTTCCACATCGTAACGTGGAACAGAGAAAAGTGTTTTCGAGGTTCTTCTACTATAGCCACTGCACGGGAAAGTACAATACTGTACAGTACTGTACAACAGGGGTACGGTACGAGGCAGGGTGTCAAAAAAACCTAAACTCCCCCGACCTTGCTGGCATAGAAATTCCTGGCGGGAGAGCTATCAACCGAAGCGGTTCACCTGAAAACAAAACCCGCGCGCCACACCATCTCAACCTCGGCAATCACGAATAGGTGCACTAACGTAGGGTTTCGTGCTGCTTTTGCTTCATGATGGTAAGGTTTCGCCACAGTATTCCAGTGTCCACAACATTCCCAAATACCCAGCAGTCCAACGCTACAGTACTGATGCTGCTCTTCTTTTACGAACATATGTTAATCCACTTATGACAATTGGGCAACCCTACACATTACGTTTCAGCGAACACTCGTTCTAATCTTCAACCCATGTCCAGATATCGAGAAGCCGGTGTCCATAGTTCGAGGCGCACAGACCGTCGCAACGGGTCAGCTGCATGTCGCATTCCCGTTGATCTTGCCGTGATTCGCAGGCGACGAAAATATCGGCACAGCTATACAAATCAGAATGAATGCAGTGTCGATGAATTTAGGGAATCGTTCAACGTAGCAGTGAGTTACAGTCGCCACACGTTATCTGAGCAATGGAGATGATTGTTTCTTGTAGCAGTCCACTCTTGCGAATATCTCTTCCTAATGGCTGACTGCTTTGTTTCTCCATCCGTTCGACAAAGGAAAACGACAGCGACGACGGCGAGGATGAATAAGAGACGAAACCCATCGAAATACGACGAACATTCATCGACAACATCCAATTCAGAGAACTATCGTCGAATGTAGTCGAGAGGCTCGTTTCTACGATGGAACAACGAACCCTAAAGCAACAGCTCGCAACGTATAAATTCAGGGTAACATGGCGCCAGAAACAAGGAATGAGAGAAGATCGATGTGTCGGGGGTGATTCTGTGCAACGCAGGCAATCGCCAGGGATTGGATAGGATCTGTTGGAGGGCGCGGCGAGCCCATGAAAGTAGTTGTGCACATTATAGATCAGATGCAACAAGTTGGCAGCACGTGGTGTCGAGGAATAACAAGGGAGTGCGATAGGGTAAGAAACGAAGAGGAGCTGTCGCCGACAATCCCGAACGATCATGAGTGGCTCGGGCGTGTAGTTATCTGGCACAACGAGCGTATATTAGAAGGACCGTACGAACAAGGAAACAGTTGCACACGTTCTACCGATCAGATTGAGCAAGGTTGGTGAGCACGCTCTCGCTCCCTAGGTCGCTCACTTCATCACACAACGACGTCACCGTTTTCTCGGTGTTGAGGGTCGGGGCAACGCTACTTGTTGCAAGTAGATTTGGTATAAAAAGCCAGTACGTATCGATCAATGATGCTTGTCCAATAGGAGAGAAATATCCATCGAAAATTCTCATACCGAATATTCCCGGACTCTATAAACAAGCGAGTATCACACCACCACTCCCACATAGCACAACTACTCGCGGAACAACCAGCACCCCTAACTCCACACACACCTCAACAAACACACTACCTACTACCCCACACCTCACTATGACGGATTGGGATTGTTTGCCAACGTCCGTACGTGGAGCACCACCCGAGCTACGACGGTTGATACGGAAACGTCAAAATAGCGAGTCGGCAAAACGCTGTCGACAACGTCGGAAATTGGAGAAGGCACAAGAGGCAGACACGGCCACATCACATGCAATCCAGATGCGGCAGCTCGAGGCGTACGTCGTGCACCTAGCCGAACGTGTGGAGTGCATGCAAGAAATCATCGAGACACTCCTACCACGGCCGGTAACCACACTGCCTCCGCCACCGCCATCACAATTGGGCGGTGGCGACGACGGCGTGGTGAGTTTCGGTGACACACTAGACCATCTGATTATGCGTTAATATTTTTCGTTCGCATGTTGATAGTTGATCTAGTTTGGCTTCCAACCAACGTCACTGTTAAAATTTGCCTTTTCGACAACTCGTTTCGATTCTCTCACGTGGTAATGCCTGGAGAGTTATTGCTAAGTCACGAAAACGACCTCAAGAGGTGATGCAACACACGCAGATGCTGGCAATAATGTCTCACTCGTGATTCTTACAGCTCTGAAACGCCAAGCAATTTATATAGGTGATTGAAGCTCGCAGAAACAGATGATGTAAAGACGTGTTGTGGTAGATCAAACGATACATTGGTGTAGTGTGGTAAGTCGGTTACTTGAGCAGTGCAAGTGAGAAAAGTTCCATAACACACAGAGAAATCATGGACCTCCTCACGGTCTGTAACGGAAAAGATATAGTACGACCAGTTTTCCAGCTGTACATGCACTGTACAGTACAAGAAATCGACAAGATATGAGGAGGTGAAGTGAAGTGATGTACAACAAGTGGTATATGAAAGAAAAAGATATTTGTCCAAGTCGAAGCAGATTGCTCAAGTGAACGGCGAGGTGGAGTTCAAGCAGAAGCAAAACGAAAGTTTCGAAACAGAATAAGAAGCAAAGACAATCAGTTTACAACGGACTAATCACTTTATCGAGGCAACACGCAAATTCACAAAGCACAACAACGAGGATTGCGGAAAGCTAACAATGTGGTGTGTGCACGTCCCAAATGCCACGGACACAATTTTCTCGTACTGTACCCGCGCGATGACGTGGAATTGGAAACAACACACTGCTTGTATAGTGTAGTCTGTACGGTACAACAGTCTAGCAAGACCTCAACGCTAGCTGTGCCATGTCATTCTTATCGCGCCAATTTCCTGTTGCTACTGTAGTGCCGGCTGCAAGCGAAACCCAACCCCGCAATGATGAGACAAAATTGCAAGCGGGAGAAGCGCCGGCTTTCCGGTGCGAGTGCGAGCGTTTGGGGTGTGTGGTTTGGCGACGGTCAAGGCCGGGACACGGACAGAGTTTGTGTATTCTGCTTCGCATACAGTGGCATTTTGCTGCGTAGAACAGAACGACTCACATTCACATTAAAATAGCAAGCGCGCACAGCCTGAGTTTAATGATTAACTTTTACCCTTGTCACCCTCACCTCACCTCACCTCACCTCACCCCATCCCACCGCATCTCACCGCACCCCACTCCCACCCACCACCCAGCCAGCCAGTCACTCTACTATAATACAGTAATGCTTATCAATTACTATACCAGTACGGTACTGGATCTTCATCATCTATTGCGAAGCAAACACAGCGAACATCCAATTGCGATTGCGATGTATTGCACCGTATCGTGTGTGTATGTGGGTGGGATAGGTGCGTGTGTGTACACTGGGTGTCGCAAGGTATGCGTTGTGGCATATGTTTGTGAATTAAGTAGATTGCACAACCCATTTATCAATGAGATGAGCATTTGTACTTGTGTTGCGCGACGGTGCAAATACACACTACAGTATGTCCGGTATTTAGATATATATACAGTATATATATATATATATATATTCACGTTTAGATATACCCATCCATGGTACAGTACAGTACTGGACAGTACTGGACAGGATTGGACTGCACTGTAGTCGAGGTGAGCTGCAAAGTATGTCTATTTTACTCACTTTTATCTATAAACTGTAATGCAATCCGTTCCCTGAAAAACCTAGGCTGTATAGCTGCATGTCCCGCCTTCCCAATACAGTACTGTACAGTACTGTGCTGTATCACGGCTTGTCGTAAAGATCAAGGTCGGTCACACCGCCGCGGGATGGTCCAGTACAATGCGAAAATATACATGTTTCATCAATTCAATGGGACGTGCCCTCGGGTTTCTTTTCGCCGTTCGTTACCCTCGCCATGGACTTGAACACCTTTCGCAAACATGCCTCCCCTGACACACCCAGCAGCGCATCTTCCCGCCACACCCCAACGCGTTCTTCACCTCCACTTTCGGCGTGCACCTCCATCGTACCCTCTTAGTTCCGCTTCGAATGTGGCGTGCGAGCGCAACCCACTGCTCTTACTCCGCAACGACATCGACGTAGGGCTGGTTGGCCCCCAGTGCACGTAACTTTTTCTTCACTTGCCTGCGTGACTACCGTACCGCTCCCTACTGTACTGTACTGCACTGCACTGTACCCGTGTGTGTGCTGGTCACTTTTATTTTTGCTTTCACATTCCCTAACCTAACCTCCCCTTTTTCACAGGAGCGCGAACTGTGCCAGCACACCCATTTCACGTTTAACCCATACATTTCTCGTCTATGACTGTCCCTTCTGAATTTGGCTAGTTTTTACTCAATAGTTCAACCGATGGTTCTTCTAGACCTAGTTGAGTGAAGGTATCAGCGATGAGTCGATGAATGAGTGATGAGGGAGAGGGTGGGTGGGCACGAAAGAGTTCCGTACAATATTCCTTTTAATTATTATGTACATGAAACGAATGGATAATGAACAGTTGTGTACAAGAGTGACAGTGTGTATTCTAGTTCAAGACATTGCTAATTCATCTACCGTATCCGCGAAACTCGCCAGATATTCTTCTGACGACGGCACTGCAGGTGGTGCTGGAGGCGGCGGTGGTGGTGATGTTGGTGATGAAACACCATCGTGTTGTTGTTGATGTTGTGGTAATAATGTGGCGAGCACAGATTGCATGTAGGTTAGCCGTTCGGCGAGTTGTGCGACATACGCTTGTAATTGTCGCATCTGGGTGGCATGCGAGGTGGCGGTGTTGGCTTCGCGCAACTTCTCCAGTTTACGACGTTGACGACAGCGCTTCGCGCTCTCACTGTTTTGTCGTTTGCGAATGAGTCGACGTAGTTCAGGTGGCGCGCCTCGCACCGACGTTGGTAAACAGTCCCAGTCGATTTTCGTGCTGTTGTTACTTCCGCTACTCCCACTGCTTCCGCCACTGCCGCTGGTGCTGCCCGATGAGGAGGAATGCGTCATGCTGGCCGTGTGTTTGTGATTGAGATCAACGGTAACGGTAATAACCATGGCTCTTATAGTGAGGGAATTCACTTGATGCGCTGCAGTGGCCGTATCATACCACAGTGAGTGGGACATACTCTCTACTGACTGCACATCTACCCCGTATATCCTTCCGATACGTATTTCAACTCGGTGAAATATTCAACTGTTCGATTGCCCAACACCGTTGCAAGATACATGCCAGCTTGTCGATGTCAACGAGGTGTGCTTCGTCTATTTTATTTCGTTTTATTGCGACACCCACCCAGCCACTTCACCCCCCGCACCCACTTCCTTCTGTAACTATCATTCCGTCTACAGTATCCCATGCCTTTGTTTACACTCTTCATCATGTCCCGTGCGCAGATCACGCAGATCATCTACGTGATGAACTTTATCTGTCACCATGTCCATCTTGTGCTCACTGATTTGTTCTATACTTCCTTTGTAACACCGTTGCATTTCTCAGGTGCCTTGGTAACAACTCATGCAAGGATCCTGATTTTCAATCTGAGACTCTTGTTACGCCACCAACCGCAGCATTAGCACTGCCACCACCTGCGCATTGCATCACTCGTTCTTTTCATGCCGAGCCACGCTCGCTAGGCAATAGCTGTGATGACGAATAAAACATCCTGCCGCCTCCACTAGGCCTCCAAACATTCACGCCACTCACCCCGCATGGATCTGCTGCGCCGCTGCGCTGTTGCCTTCCGCGTCTTCATCGGCCCCTATCGAGAGAAAGGCCAGCAATTCAATTCGCATTCCTACTGCACACACGTCACTATTTCGCTCCCGAATTGTTCATGGTTCCGTAGTTTTCCTCGTCCTCATGGCAATATTATGTTGTCGAAGAAATCGTGCTAGGAGATCGGCATCGAAAGAGCCGTAGAAAGGCCGCTCCATCCAATACGCACTCATCATGGTTGCATTTCTGCGCCTCTCTCTTATACACTCCCTTTTCGAACCTATCTCTGCATTGTACATGACTCTTCCCCATTTGATTTCAGCGCACGCACGAATCACCGCCTCTTCTGCCGTTGATCTTCGAATTCCTGCTCCTACCACCTCATTCGACTTGTTTCGCTCCTGCATATCGTATTCATGGATGAACTTTGGCCCATCAACCACACGTGGCCATGCAGGTTGTAAGGCCATGTTGTCGTGGCGAACTATAAGGATCGCGTGTAGTTAGAGTTTGTCCCTTGAACTCTAAGTGTTACGTCAACAGTATTCTTCAGGTGAGTCTATGTACTGTACTCGCCTGTGTGCGAGTGTGTGGATTGTTACTCCATTGGATTGCATGTGCGGTGCTGTCGTAAATTCGGTGTGTGCTTCTACGATACAATCTTCCCTCGAAAAGATCGTGCCTTTGCTAGGAGATGCCGTCATCGTAGTGTGCGAGTAAGCGACTGCTTCATGTCGACTACACAGGCCATTCACAGGTAGCTGTTCCGTTCCATTATATACCTCTCAATCCTATCCAACCGTGGTGCATGTGTCTGGCAACGGCTTTTCAGCCCTGTCCGTATATTTCGCACCTGTGCACCGAAAAATCTACATTGCTTCAATCGTCTAGCAGCGAGATAGGTGTGGAGATAGATTTCATGAGTGAACCGCGACGCTCAATCCTGAAGAAACCTCTGCATCTAACAATCAATCTCTTAGCAATGCTTTTACGTACGGCTTGCGTCATAATCCGAATGCCCCAGCACCACACTGCTCAGAGTGTGGGACAATACTCACTTATACTAGGAAAGATGCTTAAACTCATCCCTGGAAGAGCTTATTTGATGTGGAGAATGTCTAAATCTTCCTTATTCTAATTTTAGAAAGGGCACGTCCGGGATGGTATCCTCAGGTTCAGGTTGAACTGATTGTGAAAGGACCAGGTCGGAGACCTGACAGAAATGACGGAAACGAAAGAAGCTTGTCATATTTCATACCCAACAGCGATGTTGTGTAATGCATATTCCACGGAGATGAGGCGGTGCGAATCTATCGATTCTTCTCTTCTTGTGATTCAAAATCCTCGCTAGACATCTCAACCATGCTGAGCCACATTGCTTTTCGTTCAGTACGCGTGTGGCTCCCAAGTTTCCACACAGAATAAGGTGATAGGAGAAGTCAATTGCATGAGGTTACATGAGCTCAACAATTTATAGCCAATTGCTTGTTACTTTCCTCCACTGTGCAACAGGGAAACTGATGCAGCAAGTCTGCAACAAGTGATGAAACTGGACACGACAAGAGTTACTCTGGTGCGGATTCTGGTACGGTATAGGCGCCAGAAGTATCGAGAAACAAGACTAGGTTTATGGCTGCTCAGCCGTCTTCATGGCATACCACTGCAGCTGTAGTATGCGGCGCATACTCACAGCACATACTATACGCTGTGAATATTCAAGCTCCGTACAGTACGTATTTCTGAGAGATTGCGAGCAAGACCAATCTCTACCACAAAAATATTGCAAGATAGAAGTGTGAGAGAAAAAAGGTTGCATCGCAGATGCTGTGCTGTGCTATCACTACTTCCTAGCTGAGCATGGAGAATGAGCGGCATTTGTGTAGGGGTGTTAGTTGAAAGTAATGTTACGGAAACTGGTGATCTTTACAGAGCGATCTTTTCCTGCATTTGATGCACTTCTTTTCTGTATTGTCGTCAACTCTATTCCGCTTGGAGCCACGGACCACCGCAAGAAAAGTCGGGACTACATTTGATTTGCAGTGCGAAGGCCAACATGCGGCATGCTGGTTGCCTGTCAACACAGCTGAGCCACATGAGTTGTATTTTCATTGTTTTCTTCTGTAGATGCCGAGTCAATGCTTGACACATGAATGCTCTACGCAGCACGTTCGTACTTGAAAACGTTCAGCGTGCAGAAGAGTTCGAAACGAACACAAGGAAACAAGTATCAACTGTCAATTTCTTCCGTGTGGAACAGTACAAATGATAAGTTGATCGATAACGTAACGCGATTATCACTAATATTTGCCTATACACAGCGCAAGTGTGATCACATCACGTAAACTGTGCTCCACAGGATTCTGAAACGGCACACCTATCATGGAATAGGGCAGATATTAGGCTTCCTTTCATGTCTAACCATTCTGGATCTGAGCACACCACAAAAATCTCACCAAACCCCACAACGGTAGTTGCTCTTCCCTTGTAACCTGTTTTGTAACGGAAGATTGTGGTCTTCGAGCGTTCGATTTGCGAATTTTCGATCACCATTAGAGGGCTCAAGTATTACCCTCGGATGACGACCGAAAATCGCAAATCGAACGCTCGCACGAAATGAATTTGTTTACCGTTTCACAATCATTGGTGATTCTCCGACCACTGAGAGGCTTTTGTCGATTCAGAGACATCCACTACAATTGCTGAAATACGATGTCAATCTTGTTGATTCTGAGCCTCATTTTAACCCTCTGTGCTGTCTCTTCGATAGAACTTTAATAGCTGTGAAGAAGAATTCTGGACAGAACTAGATTGATATTTTATGATCTGAAAATAGTCATTAGAATCCCACAGAAACATAAATCCAGCTCAGTTTCTGATTCAAGGGATGATCAAAGGTAATTGTGTTTGTTTGATTATCAACTACTGGCAACCGAAGGATCGAATGGTATTCCAATGTACAGAAAACACAGAATCGACGAGCTGCCTTAATATAGTACACTACAGTACAACAGAAAAGGAAAACCGTTCAACACGGAAATTTTGTGGAATACAGTTAACTGCCTTCTCTGCTTGTTTTCGAATAAATCATTGAATTTCTATTGTGCTAAACAAGTCTGTTTTCATATTTAATTCTCTGATTCCGTGATTTGCAGAGAATATCCCATACCCTAACAATTCTCATTGAGAAGGAGGACTGAACGCCAAACTGAGATAAAATTTTGATCCAAAGTACCGCACATTCGTCCTGGGATTACTAAAAGCTATCGAGAAATTATAAACTATTGCTTAATGATCGAGTGCCATCGAACTAATTTTTCGACTACCCTGGAATTAGTAGATTTTTTTGTCCAGAGTCATGCCGATATAATTATCGTGCATGTGTTCCTGTTCCTTCATCAAATATTTCAAACACAACTATAAAAAGTATTTAACGATGACATTTCCGAAATCTTTTTTTATTTATTTCTAGGTTCGAGAAGGTTCTTCTAAAATCCAGAAAATAAGAATATTTTCAGCACAAATGCTTACAAATTATTCAGTACAATAAAGTAAATGATTAATAAAAGTGCGTCTATTATGCCAATGAGGCAAAACTATACATTCTAAAACAAAATTCAAGCTGCGAAAGTGGAGTTACACTGCAGATCAAAATTTCAACATTCAGTTTGGACTCTTCTATTGCATGTAGAAGTTTCCAACCTATATCACATAAATGAGAAGATCACATGAGCAGTACTCCCTCTTATAGTAAGCTATAGAATTGAAGCTAATCAATATAATCGGAGTTGTGAGCAACAAAGGACAATGAACTCGCCCAGATGATCCTTGTGTTTAAAACATGTTGTTCGCTCAGAGTGATCTCGGTACCCGTTGGAACCAACTTGGCATAAAGTTTTACAACAAACAGTAGCGGGCGAACGTCATTGTTTGATCAGTTTTATGACAATTCAAAAAATGTGGCAAATAAGAATTGTAGCTCGAAACAATCAACTTAAAAAGAGATATCTTAAAAGGATGGCTGTATATAATCCTTGTAGCAGATGGAGCTATAAACTGAAGTTGAATAAGATCGATCTGGAGCTCATATAAATCTTAGCCGGGTGAGGTATAACTCATTTTCCTGAATGATCAGAAAATGGTACACAATATAAATCAGTGAACATATCCACTACACAGCTTGGACTCATTTCTTTACTTGAAACGGATACAAAACGTTTTTTATTCGTATTCATCCACTCTTGACGAGCATCTAAGAAAGAAGGAAATGAAAAAAGAAGCCACCTTGAAAAGTAAGAGTTCGTAAACAACTTCTAGATTTCGTGGGCGCTTATTGGCGTTAGCTTTGATAATATATCTTATGGTATTTGTACGATGAAATGGTCATGCAAGTCTCGACAACATCATGCCACTCTTACGCTGCTCAGCTAAAAATTGAATCCTAAGAAATTTACAGCAATTCTCGGATTATTGTTGGATATCAGAGTGTATTTCATTATTGGCTTTATTACAAAATTCGAAAAATGATCATGTGTAATCGAGTTGAGAATCGTAGATTTTAATATCTAGGGTTATTTTTCATTGCCTCATTTTTATGATCAATTAAAAATCATTGAATAATGTGAGCATTTTCAGAAATACTGCATTCCAATTTAATATGGCTTCTACAATTTATTGAATTGCTGAGTCGTAATAAAACAAGATTAATATCTTTTGTGATTTATTGCTTTATGTACAGGTAAAAATAGTGATTGAATTAATGTGTACTAGTTCATGTTGCTTTTTAATTTTTGCCCAATGAAGTATGAACTTATTAAAAATTGAAAAACATCCACGATAAGAAACTGGAAAGGCAAAGAAAAAACATCAATAATGCTTTGACATATGATTTACTCTTCCAGTATTATGACGATTTTTCAGAATTCATTCGAGGCAATATGTTTTCATTTTACAGTCTTTCTTCAGGAAGTCTTATTGAAATAAAATCATGGCATATTGATTTTCAAATGCGATCCTTCCGGAGGAAGAATACACCACCACCAAGCCCGACCGGGAGGACACCAATAGGGGGATACAATACCCAGTAGGCGGGCAGCGAGGACTGTAAAACCTCAATAACAACTGCAACTCCTGCCCTAGTGAGGGATGCCGACCCACAAGGGTAGTCGAACGTAGAATACGGGCAAGAATATGTCGGCAAGGCCGGAACAAGGTCACCGCTGGAGGATGTCGCGTGATCTGTGCACCAAGGATCCCGTGAATCCGACTTGGGGAGCTCCCAACATGACCACCAGTTA
>JAAUYH010096492.1_pt1 | contig 12995 bp, 12 predicted proteins | sample 7278061 | NCBI WGS metagenome assembly JAAUYH01 (sample SAMN14350203, study PRJNA611818) | marine sediment metagenome | isolation source: surface marine sediment (0.6m) | place: French Polynesia: Moorea | collected 2018-08
AACTGGTTCTGTTCGATGCCGGTTTGAGCGGCGAAACCCCGGGCATTCTGCCGGCCCTGCAAAGTGCGGGCTATTCAGCGGATCAAATTGATATCGTTGTCATCACCCATATGCACCCGGATCACATTGGCGGCTTGATGACGGGCGGAAATCCGACATTCCCTAACGCCCGCTATGTCACCGGATCAACGGAATACGATTTCTGGTCTCCGAAGGGAGAAGACCACCGTATCGGAAAACTGATGATCAGCAATGTGAAGCCATTGGCTGACAAGATGACCTTTGTCAGCGGGGGTGATGCGGTCATTTCGGGGATCACTGCGGTGGAAGCTTTCGGCCACACGCCCGGCCACATGTGCTACTCGATCGAAAGCAATGGGCAACAACTGATGTTGCTAGCCGACCTTGCAAACCACTATGTCTGGTCGCTTGCCTATCCGGACTGGGAAGTGCGGTTTGACGCCGACAAGGCTGCTGCTGCCGCTGCACGGCGCAAGCTGTTGGGCATGGCGGCCGCTGACCGCATACCGATTATCGGATATCACTTGCCGTTTCCCGCGCTTGGTTACGTGGAAACCCGGGGTGACGGGTTTCACTATGTCCCGGCCAGTTACCAACTGCAGCTGTAATCCGTTACCCCTGGCGTCTTTCTTTTCGGGCGCCAGGCCTTTCAGCCCAAGCGAACCAGCAGCCGCAGCTTTTTTGTTTCGCAATCCTAAATGGCAATTGGCGCCACTCCGGTTTCAGAACTGGACTGGGTCAAGAAGCCTTTTTCCGCCCCTTGTTCATGAAGGCGGTGAAGGCCTGACGGGCCTCGTCCGAATCCAGCCGTTCGCCAAACATCTCGGCCTCCTCACGCATGCGTTTGAGGATTTTTGACCGGTCTCCGCGGATCAGGTTACGTGTGAGTTCCAAAGCCTGCCTGGGCTTTTCCGCGATGTCTGCAGCAGCGGCCCGTGCTGAAGTTTCCAGTTCGCTGCTTGCAACCACCTTGTTGATGATTCCCGCTTCCTTGCCATCTGCGGCTGACAATCCCTCGCCCATGGCAAGCAGGGAAAAGGCGCGGTGGTGGCCCATCAACTGCGGGCCGATCAGGCTGGAACCGGCTTCAGGAACCAGGCCGAGATCGACAAAGGGTGTCTTGAGCAGCGAGGCTTCGGAGGAAACAACATAGTCGCAGTGCATCAGCATGGTGGTGCCGATGCCGATGGCAAGACCGTCGACGCCGGCTACCAGCGGCTTTTCAGCCATGATGATGCGCTCAAGGAAATCGAAGACGGCCATGGAGTCGCGTTTGCCGCTCATGGCAATTGCCATGAAATCGGCAATGTCGTTGCCCGCAGAAAAAGCGCCGGGTGTCCCTAAAATCAAAATGGCGCGAACGTTATCATCCGAATTTGCCTGATCTATCGCCGCCGCCATTCGGGCATACATGTCACCGGTCAGGGCATTTTTCTTATCAGGACGGTTCATCCGGATTGTCATGACACCGTCAGCAACGGTGGAGATGATATGGTCGTTCATGGGCTCAATCCTTCCAGCGCTCAGGCTGTTTTCAACAGTTCACCAGCAGAAAGCAGGCTTTCGGAACCTTGTGTCACAGTGGACTTGAGGGCGGTACATTCGGCTGCAAAATTCTCTGCATAAAAACGCGCCAGCTTTGCTGTCTCCCGGTGATCTTCGGCAAGCCCGCCCTTGGCCAGGTAACAACCGCCGGCGGCCAGTCCGAACAGGCGCAAATAGGGTGTTGCCCCGGCAAGTGCGGCATCCGTTTCACCAGCTTCAAGCCTTGAAAGTATCCAGTCGGTTGCTTCTGCCACTTCGTTCAACGCGCCATCAAGGAAATCAGCCGTGCCGCCGAAGGTGTCGTGGTTGGCTCCGCGAACGGATTCTACAATGTTCCGCAATTCGCCGATATATGCTTTGACCGCCTCGCCGCCGGAAAGCGGCAGTTTGCGGGTCACCAGATCAATCGACTGGATGCCGTTGGTGCCTTCGTAGATCGGATTGATGCGGCCGTCGCGCATAAACTGGGCGGCACCGGTCTCTTCAATGAACCCCATGCCGCCGTGAATCTGGACGCCCAGGTCTGCTGTCGCGCAGCCGATATCGGTGGAGAACGCCTTGGCAATGGGGGTGATGATGCTTGCCCGCTCATTCCACCGTTTGGCTTCATCGCCCTCTTTCAGATGCGCCATGTCAAGCGCATATGCGCATGAGTAGCAGATGCCCCTGGCAGCCTGGGTCAGCGACTTCATCGTCAAGAGATTGCGGGCAACGTCGGGATGTTCGACGATCGGGCTCATGCCATTTCCGGTTGAGGAAGAGGAACGGCCCTGCTTGCGTTCATTGGCGTATGCAAGCGCGTGTTGAAAAGCAGCCTCGCCAATCGCAACACCCTGAACGCCCACATTGAGGCGGGCATTGTTCATCATTGTGAACATGCAGGCAAGGCCGCGGTTTTCCTCGCCGATCAGGTAGCCGACCGCGCCCGCCTCCATGCCATCGAAGCCATCGCCATAAATCATCACGCAAGTGGGAGAACCGTGGATGCCCAGCTTGTGCTCAATGCTCTGGCAAAAAACATCGTTGCGTTTACCGGGCATACCATCCTCGTTGACCAGGAACTTCGGCACGAGAAACAGCGAAATTCCCCGGGTTCCAGCGGGTGCATTGGGCAACCGGGCCAGCACCAGGTGGCAGATGTTGTCCGCCATGTCGTGTTCACCGAAGGTAATGAAAATCTTCTGGCCGAATATCCGGTAGGTGCCGTCACCGGCAGGTTCCGCACGGGTCTTGAGTGCTGTCAGGTCGGAACCGCATTGCGGCTCGGTCAGGTTCATCGTTCCGGTCCATTCGCCGGAAATCAACTTGGCAAGGTAGGTATCCTTGAGTTTCTGCGAACCGTGTTTATCCAAAGCTTCAATGGCGCCGATGGTCAGCAGCGGGCAAAGTCCAAAGGCCATGGAAGCCGAGTTCCACATCTCTGCTGCTGCCACCGCCAGCATCGTCGGCAATTCCTGACCACCATACTCTGCCGGCCCGGCGATCGCATTCCAACCGCCTTCGGCCCATGCCTTGTAGGTTTCCTTGAATCCAGGCGCCGTGGTGACTTGCGCATTTTCAAGTCTGGCGCCGATTTCGTCTGCGCCCTTGTTCAGTGGAGCAATTTCTTCGGTTGCAAACCGGCCGGCCTCTTCCAGCACTGCATCGACCAGATCTTCGGTCAGGTCGCCGAATTCTCCATTGTCGATTGCCTCCTTCAATCCCGAAACCTGTTTAAGTGTATGGGAAATATCCGGAACGGGCGCTCGATACATGGGAAATTCCTTCCTAACTGTCGACCAACTGTATAAGAAACACGGGTTACTTGTGGAGAATTTTGACGTATACGTCAAACAAAAACTGTCTCATGTCCGCTGCTTCACCAACCATAATTAAATCGGTCGAAATCGAAAGCAAGATGCCGGAAATCTGTGACCGGCTCGGTTCAGGCCAATGTGTCGCGATCCCAACAGAAACGGTCTACGGGCTGGCGGCAGACGCAACTCACGGGATTGGTGTTGCCAGCATTTTCGAGATGAAAGGCCGGCCCAGCTTCAATCCGTTGATCTGCCATGTGGACGGGATCGACATGGCCGAACACTATGCGGACATTGGCGACACCGCCAGGAAATTAGCCGACGCGTTCTGGCCCGGTCCATTGACTTTGATCCTGCCGCTGAAAGACGGCAGCAAGATCCATCCACTGGTGACAGCCGGGCTGGATACCATCGGCATTCGTTGCCCGAAGGGCATTGCATGCCGCGTCATTGAAGTCTACGGCAAGCCGCTTGCCGCACCGAGTGCCAACCGGTCCGGGCGGATTTCGCCGACCCGCGCAGAGCATGTGCAGGCCGAATTTGCCGGCACGCAGCTGTTGATCCTGGATGATGGCCCATGCGATATCGGAATCGAATCAACCATCGTCAGGGCATCCGCGGATATCCTGGAAGTCCTCAGACCGGGATCGATCACCGCAAGCATGCTGGAGGAAACCCTTGGGATACGGGTCAAGATTGCCTTGCCGGGAAGCAAAATCGAAGCACCAGGCATGATGAAAAGCCATTATGCGCCAAATACCCCGATACAGATCAACCAGACCATCTGCCCGGAAGGCGCTGCTCTGCTGGCATTCGGCAAACAGGATGGAAAAGACCGGTCCGGCGCCCGCGTGATTGTTAATTTGAGCCCATCGGGTGACTTGAAAGAGGCAGCCAGCAACCTTTATGCCTGCATGAAGGAACTGGATGCGGCTGGTGCAGAGACAATTTCCACCGAGCCGATCCCGGCTACCGGGCTTGGCGTGGCAATCAACGACCGATTACAGCGTGCAGCTGCACCGAAGGAAAGCTGAAATGAAGGCATCGCTCATCCGGAAATTTGTGGAGTGTGTTGGAAAAGGCAATGCCCTGACAACGAACGATGACCTGACCCGTTACACCCATGAAAACCGAGGGCTCTTTATTGGCAAGACGCCTCTGGTATTGAAGCCGAAAACAACCGTTGAAGTTACAAACATTGTCAAACTGGCCGCGGCGACATCAACTCCTATCGTGCCCCAGGGCGGGCATACGGGGCATGTGGGCGGTGCCGTTCCGGATGAATCCGGCAACCAGATCGTAATCTCCATGGAGCGGATGAATTCGATCCTCGAGGTGGATACCGTTACCAATATCCTCATCTGCCAGTCCGGTGTGGTGCTTGAGACCATCCAGCAAACCGCGGATGATAATGACCGCCTGTTTCCGCTGGCGCTCGGTTCCCAGGGCTCGTGCCAGATCGGCGGCAACATCGCCACCAATGCGGGGGGCACCGGTGTACTGGCGTATGGCAATACGCGCGATCTTGTCGCCGGGCTGGAGGTTGTGTTGCCCACCGGGGACGTTTGGGACGGAATGCGTCGGTTAAAGAAGGACAACACCGGTTTTGATCTCAAAAACCTGATTGCCGGTTCGGAGGGCACGCTTGGGATCATCACCAAATGCGTGCTCAAGTTATTCCCCAAACCAAGGGGCCAAGCGGTGGCATTGTGCGGACTCAAATCGCCGCAAGCTGCACTCGAACTGCTCGGCATCGCGCAAGAGCGGGCCGCCGGCATGCTGACCACGTTTGAACTGATGGCTTCATTCCCGATGGAGAGTACATTCCGGCACATGAATGATGTACGCGATCCGCTGGCATCAAAGCACGCCTGGTATGTGCTGGCGGAAGTCTCTTCGAGCCGCAGCGAGGAGGATGCAGCGACCGTTCTTCAGGACATCCTGGAAACCGCGCTGGCGGACGGCACCATCGATGATGCGGCGGTTGCTTCTTCGCTGGGACAACGCAAGGATTTCTGGCGTATCCGCGAGTTGATGCCTCTGGCACAGAAGCACGAGGGCGGCTCGATGAAGAACGATGTGTCCGTACCGGTACACAGGGTGCCGGAATTTCTGGAACGGGCGGATGCGGTCATTGCCGAAGCCATGCCGGATGCGCGGGTCTGCCCCTTCGGCCATCTGGGCGACGGCAACATGCATTACAACATCAGCCAGCCGGTGGGAGCGGATGCCGGGGAATTCCTTGCCCGGCAACCGGCGATCAACGCGCTAATCTACGAGCTGGTGGTAGAGATGGAAGGCTCCGTCGCCGCCGAACACGGGGTGGGTCGCCTAAAGCGAGACCTGATTGCCCGCACCAAGGACAGGACTGAACTGGCATTGATGCGGGCAATAAAGGAAGCGCTTGATCCGAAGGGCATCATGAATCCGGGGAAGGTGGTTTGAATTCCGGATCCAATATCTGAAACCGGTGTCCCGTTTTTTCAGTGAGCCCGCCTACACCGCAAAATCAAAAAAACATTGTACCCAATGAGCCGGATCGGAAAACATATTTTTCTACTTTTAATGAATATTATTAGTATAATTTTTCAGGATATTTATATTTATTGATTTATACATAATTTTCCAAATTTTTGACAATTTTTTCAATGTATTTCTCTTCAAGCTGGTAATAAAATTGCCTAATTGAAGGAAGAGATGAAAAGCATGTCACACGCCCTTGGCTCAACTGGATATGACCTGATCCAAATGCCGCAGAATTTGGATTCAGTGCGGGAAACCTTCGCGGAATTACCACAGGATCCCTATTATGAAGGCCGATGCCGCCGGTTCAGCCAGTATATCCTTTATCATGAGTTTTCCGACTGGCAGGCGAAGCAACTTGAACACCGGCCGTTTATCCAATCAAAACTCTACAACAGGAAAGTCGGAGGTGTACGCCGCCAGTTTGAACCAATCGTGGCATTTGACCCCATCCCCTACTTTGCAACGATTGCCGAACGTCTGGAGCTGGACAGGGATGAATGCTACCAGGTCAACTTTCACAATTGGCGAACGCTGGTAGGCAACGGTTACACCGGCGCTATTGTACCGGAGGGTGCCCACCGCGACGGACACCACATAACATCCGTGACCATCTGGGATCGTGTGAACATTGAAGGTGGCGTGAGCCAGATATTCTCAATTGCCGGACGTGAACTGCAATTTGAAACAACTCTTGAGAACGGCAAGTGTCTACTGATGTCGGATGCAGATGTCATACATGGCGCCACGGACATCGCGGTGAAGGAAGGAGAAAGCGGTTATCGAGACACATGGGTCATCTCGATGAATCCATGGTTCGACCGGCGATACGGCGAAGAGTTTGAACTCCGCGCCACCCAGGATTGAAGCGGGTTACCGGATCAATCGCCATGACACTTGCTTTTATCTGGGCGGTGCCCCGTTCCGTGTCCACCGCCCTGGAGAAATCCATATCCCAAAACAGTGCCGTGAAGGTTCTCCATGAACCCTTCACCAACGACTACTATTTCAGTACAGTCCGCAGATCGTCCAGATACAGTGATGCTTGCACCGGTTTCAATCCGCATGAGCTGTCAGGCGAAGACGCGATATTTGCTAATCTATGCCATGCCGGCTTTTTGGTCGTTAAAGAGCTTGCTTTTCAGGGTGAACCATTCATTAGCGATACACTGCTTCAAAATTCGGATCATGTATTACTCACGCGCCATCCGTCCCTGGTCTATGATTCACTGGTTCGAATCAAACCCGACTTCACCGAGGATGAGTTCGGATACCTCGCATTACATCGCATCGTTCGCCGTCTTGAAAAGATCGGCAAATTGCCAGTTCTGGCCTTGGATGGAACAGATCTCCAGGCAAACCCGGAACTCGTTGTTGCCGGTGTTTGCAAGATCCTCGGCATTCCTTTCGAAAAGAAAATGCTAGGCTGGGAAGACGGGCGCGTACGCAAATGGAGCGCAGACGAAGAATTGTCCCAAAGGCGGTGGCATGGAACTTTGGAACAGTCCAAAGGCTTCATCAAGCCGCCCGTCAGAAAACGGGTTGCGATCCAATCCTGCCACGAACACTATATGCGAAGCGCAGAAACGATCTACGACAGCTTGATACGGGAATACGGCAGGCCCGGCATGGAGATCGCCTAAGTGGAAAGCTCTGTGATATTTGCCGGAGTTCTGCCGATTTTGCTTTGCCTAATTACGGGCAAGCTGGTCACCTACACGCCGGTTTTTCGAGAGTTTGACTGGTCATCCCTTGAAAAAGTGATGTTCTGGATTTTCCTTCCGTGCCTCATATTCCGTTCCATCATCATTGGTGAATTTGATGTCAGCTCGAGCATTGCCCTTGCATTCGTGTTTGTTTTTGCGCAGGCGACAACCGCTCTGGTTTCATTCGTACATGCCTACCTTGCTGCCGCAAGCGCACCAACGTTGACCACACTTTTCCAAAATGCTGTGCGGTGGAACAACATCATACCCATCGCGATGGTCTCGTCGGTTTATGGCCCGTCTGGCATGGCCATTGTAGCAGTGGCACTGGCAGTGATGGTGCCAATTGCCAACATCAGCAGCATCATTGTTCTGGAATATTTCCGCTCCGGCCACGCCACGAATGCAACCGGAAAGTTTTTGGCAGTCCTGAAAAATCCGCTCATCCTGGCCTGCCTGGCTGGCGGAGCGGTCAAACTTGCGGGGGTTCCGGTGTTTGATCCGGTATCCGGTACCATTGATATTCTTGCGTCGGCAACCTTGGGAGCAGGTCTTGTTATAGTTGGCGCAAGCATCAATTTTTCCTTTTTTTCATACAACCGCTTACAGATTATCCTGGGTGCTGCAACCAAGCTTGTTGTCATGCCGATTATTGTGCTGATCTGCTGCATTGCTGCCGGAATAGACGGTGTGGCCATGGCGGTGGCGGTACTGTGCGGCGCCACGCCAACCGCCATGCAGGGCTATATAGTGGCCAAGAACATGGGCGGCGATGCGGAGCTCATGGGATCATTGATTGCCGCCGAGCATGTACTGTCCGTGATCACCATCCCGTTGCTGCTTTTTTTGGTACTTTTGGTGTAGTGGCATGGCGAAGGTTTAAAGTTCGAAGGAAAAGCATTTCCCTCACCAAATATACTCCGAAACCTCCACCAGATTCCCGTCGGGATCGCGGAAGTAGACTGAGCGGATGTCGCCGCGGGCGCCGGTGCGTTCGACCGGGCCTTCCTCGATTTCAACCTCGCATTCCATGAGGTGTTCGATGAAGGAGTCCAGCGGGTCGGTGGTGATGAGGCAGAAGTCGCCGGAGCCGGGAGTTGGCGTTTTTGCCTTGGGTTCAAACTCCTTGCCTGCTTGGTGGAGGTTGATTTTCTGATTGCCGAAACGCAGTGCCTTGCGGCCTTGCCCAAAGGTTTCCACTTCCATGCCAAGGACTTTTGAATAGAAATCACAACTTGCCTCTACCGAGGCAACGGTAAGAACGAAGTGGTCTATCCGGTCAATCAACATGATTTCTTTACCTTAACGGAATCCCTACGGGAAACAATTCGATAACCAATATCACATGCAAGGTTTCGTTTACCGTCTTTGTTAGGGGTTTCGGGAATTGTCTTTGCTAGGTTGTGCCAATCGCGGAAACAAAAACAACAACAACCATTCCGCGTTTCAGAAGCACTGGCAAAGAACCGGGCTCTGAAGGGTACAGAGAGGCACAAATGGCGGAGCCTGCCAGAAAATCAGGGTCAAGCGGCAGTTTGCGGCTTGACCCTTATCAATCCCCCCACCGGGTCGAAATCGGGGATACCTCCTACAAGATCGACCAGCGTGGCGTGGTGGTGAAGAAACTTCTTTCATGCGGCTTACCGGTAACCGTGGCTGTTCCGGCCAGGGCGTTCAAGGGTGTTGCAGCACGTGCTGTTGAGGATGCTCAAGGCAATGTGACTGTGACTCTTGAATTGCTCCACCATGACCGGGACCTGTGCGTGCCGCTTCTGCACGCGTTTGACATGGATGACATCGCGGCTGACTGGCACTCCTGGAGCCGGCTCCTGAATCTGCCGATGCTGATTATCGATGCCAGCAATACGCCTCAGAAGGTTCGCGACGAGCTTGGCGCCATCATGGTGGAATCACCCATCGAGCGCCGCAAGCGCATTACATGCGTCAGGCATCGCCCAAATTTCCTGCGCAGGCGCAAGCCGGGCGTGGTGGGTGAAGTCGTCCGGATTTCGGCGGCGGAGATCATCGCCCGCGCCTAGGCAACAAGGCCCGAAGCACTAAAACCAACGAACAATATCCAGCCAAACAGGCTGTTGGACTTGAACAGTTTCAGGCATTGATCCGGATTGCCTATATCAAGCACCCTGATCTGCCAAAACATCTGGGTAGCGCCCGCTACAAGTCCGATGAATGCCATAAGTCCGAGGCCTGCGGTCGCGGCAGCTGCCGCGAATAGGACGATCGCAATTCCATATAACAGGGCCAACGCCATCTTCGTGTTTTCGGCAAAAAGGCGCGCGGTGGACTTTACGCCTACCAGGGCATCATCCTCCTTGTCCTGGTGGGCGTAGATGGTGTCATAACCAATGACCCAGCAGATGCAGCCTAGATAGAGCAATACAGGTGCCGGGTGTATTGACCCGGTAACGGCGGGCCATCCCATCAGAGCGCCCCACGAAAACGCAAATCCCAGGAACAGCTGGGGCCACCAGGTTACCCGCTTCATGAACGGGTAGATGATCACAGTGACGATTGACAGCAATCCAAGCAAGATGGTTGTGGTGTTAAACTGAAGCAACACGATCAGCCCAAGCAGCAATTGAAGGCCCAGAAAAATCAACGCACCCTTTTTGGTGGCCCGGCCAGAAGGCAACGGGCGGGAACGGGTGCGGGCGACCTGGCTGTCGATTTCCACGTCAACCAAATCGTTGTAGGTACAACCGGCGCCGCGCATCAGCACGGCACCCAGCCCGAACAGGAGCAGATGCCAGGGATTGGGAAAACCACCCCACTCACCTGCGCTGTTTTGGGCGGCCGCGACGATTGCGGCGGACCACCAGCACGGCCACATGAGCAATTGCCAGCCAATCGGACGTTCCCAGCGGGCCAGCTGGGCAAAAGGCCAGATCGATTCCGGCAACCAGTAGACCCAGCTGTGCCGGATCGCATCCGCGACCTTCTTGTTTTCATTGTCCGCCATTTTGTTTGCCATGGCACAAATCTGTGGACTTTGGCTTGTCTCAGGTCAAGGGGCGCATCACCCGGGTCAATTTGCAGCTAATATAAGGCGATGGGAAGTCAGGAACGCAGGCTTTGACAATGAACGTATTATTGATCGGATCGGGCGGCAGGGAACATGCCCTTGCCTGGAAAATTTCCCAGTCGCCAGAATTGGAAACGCTTTATTGCGCGCCGGGCAATGCCGGCATTGCGAACTGCGCACAGATTGTAGCCTTGGACGTTTCCAACCACGCGGCCGTGATTGAATTTTGCAAATCAAATGACATTGGCCTTGTCGTGGTGGGACCGGAGGCACCGCTGGTGGCTGGCTTGGTGGATGACCTCGAAGCGGAGGAAATTCCTGCCTTCGGGCCAACTGCGGGTGCCGCGCAACTCGAAGGTTCCAAGGGATTTACCAAGGATCTGTGCGCGGAATTCAACATTCCCACCGCTGCCTACAAGCGGTTTTCCAATGCAAGGAATGCCAAGGACTATCTGGATAAAACCGGCATACCGGTCGTAATCAAGGCAGACGGGCTTGCCGCCGGCAAGGGCGTGGTGACCGCCGAGGACCGACAACAGGCCGAGCAGGCCATTGACGACTGTTTCGAAGGAGCATTCGGGGAGGCGGGCAGTGAGGTGGTTGTCGAAGCATTCCTCGAGGGTGAGGAAGCAAGCCTGTTCGCCCTTTGCGATGGCCAGACTGCGCTGATGCTGGGCACGGCGCAGGACCACAAGCGGGTGGGAGATGGCGATACCGGCCCCAATACGGGCGGCATGGGGGCCTATTCGCCCGCACCGGTGATGACCCAGGAAATGATCGACCGGACCATGACCGAAATTATCGTTCCGACGCTGGCGGGCATGCATGCGCGCGGCATGCCGTTCAAGGGTATTTTATATGCCGGATTGATGCTGACGGACAACGGTCCGGAACTGATTGAATACAATGTGCGGTTTGGCGATCCTGAGTGCCAGGTGCTGATGCCGAGGCTCAAATCCGATCTGTTGTCGTTGATGCTGGCCTCGGCACAGGGAACACTGCTGGAACACGAGGCGGAATGGTCGGACAAGACCGCTTTGACGGTGGTGCTGGCGTCGAAGGGGTATCCAGGCAGTTACGAGAAAAACACCCTGATCAAGGGTGTCGCTGACGCGGAACAGGCTGGAGCGCTGGTTTTTCATGCCGGTACTGCGATGGCCGAGGGGCAACTTGTCGCAACCGGCGGACGTGTACTGAACGTAACCTGTCTGGCCGACAGTGTAACGGAAGCACAAAAGGCAGCCTATTCGGCTGTTGACCAATTCCAATGGGAAAACGGTTTCTGCCGCCGCGACATCGGCTGGCGTGCGATCGCGAGGGAAAATGGCTGATCCCAAAACAATCATGGTTCGTGATGAAGGCAATATCAGGATCATTGCCATCGACCGGCCCGAGCGGCGCAATGCTGTGGATGGCGGGACCGCAAGGCGGCTTTATGAGGCTTTCAAGTCCTTTGATGGCGATCCAGCTTCCGATGTTGCCGTTTTTACCGGCATGGGAGGCACGTTTTGCGCCGGAGCGGACCTAAAGGCGCTGGCTGATGGGGATGATGGCAATCCGATCGAAGACGGTGGTTTGAATTCACTGGCTCCGATGGGCGTTTCAAGGCTGCAGCTTTCCAAGCCGGTGATTGCGGCAATCGAGGGGCATGCGGTAGCCGGCGGGATGGAACTGGCGTTGTGGTGCGACCTGCGGGTCATGGCGGAGGACGCCATCATGGGAATATTCTGCCGCCGCTTCGGCGTGCCGTTGATCGATATGGGCACCATCCGCCTGCCGCGCCTGATCGGCCAGTCGCGGGCCATGGACCTGATCCTTACCGGGCGGCCGGTAAAGGCTGATGAGGCATTTGATATCGGATTGGCAAACCGGGTTTGCGAGCCCGGCCAAAGCCTTGTAACTGCGCTCGCGCTGGCAAAGGAAATCGCCGGGTTTCCACAAGCGTGCATGCGCAGCGATCGGCTCTCTGTCCTGCAGCAATGGGGGCTGGGGACGGAAGTCGCGATCCACAACGAGATGCGGCTTGGCATGGCAACCATCAAGACGGGTGAAACAGTGGACGGCGCAACCCGTTTCACCGAAGGAGCGGGCCGGCACGGAACTTTCGATAATGAGTGACGGTCAGCCGTAAACGAGCTTAAGCAAGCCGTTGTTGACGTCGGTGTCCACATTCACCTGATCCTGGAACGTATTGGGCAGGCATACCGGTTTGCCCAAATGGAAACCCTGGATCATGTCCACATTCATTTCCGCGGCACGGGCGACCTCATCAGCAAATTCCAGACCTTCCATCAATACCTGGGCGCCATTTTCGCGAAATGCGGCCACGAGCGCGCCAAGCAGGCGGGCCGTCTGGGGCAC
>JAAUYH010169870.1_pt1 | contig 12995 bp, 12 predicted proteins | sample 7278061 | NCBI WGS metagenome assembly JAAUYH01 (sample SAMN14350203, study PRJNA611818) | marine sediment metagenome | isolation source: surface marine sediment (0.6m) | place: French Polynesia: Moorea | collected 2018-08
CGAATTAAACAGCGTTGAGGGATTTATCCGCCAGGTTTTGGGATGGCGCGAATATATGCACGGCATCTATCATTACCAGGACGAAGATTACCGAGATAGTAATTGGTTTAATCATAGTGAACCGCTGCCCGATTTTTTTTGGCATAGTTCCCAAACAGATATGAACTGTCTGCATCAAGTTCTCCATCAAGTGGAAAAAACCGGCTACGCTCATCATATTCAGCGACTAATGGTGCTGAGTAATTTTGCTTTAATTGTGGGGATTTCCCCTCAAGAAATTGAAGCCTGGTTTCAGGCGGCGTTCGTGGATGCTTATGACTGGGTGATGCTTCCTAATGTGATTGGGATGGGACAGTTTGCTGATGGCGGAATCTTAGCATCTAAACCTTACGCATCTTCGGCCAACTATATCAATAAAATGAGTGATTACTGTAAGAATTGTAACTATAATCCCAGACAGCGAACAGGGGAGAAAGCCTGTCCCTTTAACTTTTTCTACTGGGACTTTCTGGACCGTCATCAAGAGAAGCTTAAATCCCTGGGACGCATGAATCTAGTTTTAGGTCATCTCAAGGGGATGGAAGCAGAGGAACTGGACAAAATTCAGGCTTTAGCTGTTGATTGGAGACAGAACCGGAATTCTTAACTGGCGACCAGCTATTGTAATAATTCTTTATAGTATAATTAACAAATCTTATGAAACCAACTCAATAGAGAGCGAGAATCATGTTCTTCGATACGCCAAAAGCACCTATCCCATAGCTTACTAAATGCCTTTGGTACTAAAGCATCTATCCACTACTCCGAAAGGGTTCCTGCCACTAAGAGAATCTTAGTTGTGAGCAACCATCGTAGCTTTCTCGATGCACCACTACTCATGGCAGCGATGAATCGTTCAGTGCGGTTTGCCTGCCATCACTACATGAGCCTGGTTCCCCTCCTGCGGGAGATGGTTTCGGTAATGGGAGCCTTTCCTCTTGATGCTCCGCGCCAGCGACAAAAGCGGTTCTTCCAGCAGTCAGTTGATTTGTTACAGTCGGGCCAAGGGGTGGGAATTTTCCCCGAAGGCGCACAGCCGATGGTTCAAGTCAAACCGCCTCATCAGCTCAGTCCTTTTCATCGGGGTTTTGCCCATTTAGCCTTGCGAGTGCCAGTTCCGGAGTTGGTCATCTGGCCAGTGGCGATCGCCTGAATCAAAATGATTTTTCGCTCTACTGAATTTTCTTGAGCTCTAGACAAGTCCCTCTAAAGTTGCACCGACAACTCGATAATCGGAATCTTGTCGCAGTTTTATGAGAGCAGCTTGTGCCCTTGGTTCTTCAAAATGTCTCAAGACTCTTGCCACTTGGGCGCGAATGGCACCTTTAGAGGATTTAGCTTCTGAGAGAAGAAGCTCTAAAGCTGAAGAAGCTTGGGGGGTTTTTGCTAATTGCCCTAAATTAGCAAGCGCTGTTTGTTGAACCACTGGATCCTCTCCCCTGAGCCCCAAAATAGATAGTTCTAAGAGAATTTCAGGATAGTTTGTTCCCTCCAGTGCGGCAAAAATGCTATACCGTACCAACCAATTGGAGTCTTGTTGAAATAATTTCACCAGATGGGGAATTGCTCCTTCCCCATATTTAGCCAGAGAATTGGCGGCTTCAGCTCTGACGTTATAATCCCGCTCGTGTTCAATTAAATCCAGTAACAACTCAAAGCCTTCCTCTGTTCGTTTATACCCCAAACCCATAGCAACGAAGGAACGAATCACAAATTCTTGGTCATACATTCTTCGCTTGAGTAGGGGGACAACTAAAGAGGGTTCATAGTGCCTTAATTCCGTAATTGCTTTCATGCGATTTTCGGGATTGGGACTATCGAGATAAGTTTCAATCTGATGCAGTTCCATGAGAATATCTAAAAATTTGGGTAATTAAAATGTTAAGCAGACATGGGAATTGAGCTAATACCCCAATAATCTGGCAATAACTCCTGGTATAAGTTATCTTTGACCATCATTTGTCGATAAAGCTCAATAGACAAACCCTGGGCTTCCTCTGAGGTGAGAGTCTGCACTTGAGCGGCAAATGTTCTTAAATTGAATTCTTGTTCTAGAGATAGTTGCTCGGAATCTTTCATGGCTAAGGAACGACCCTTGTATGTATAACAAAATCTTTAGGTATTTATAAGCTATGTTAATTATTATTAAGAAAAATTGCTAGGGCTTGACACGGGAGTTTAAGTAGTAAAATCCCTACTGTTAGTTTTATAAAACTTTACATATTCTCTCAGATTTTGATACACTACATTCTGTGACAACGCTTATATTGAGTCAGTCGCTCCTTCCGAAGAAAAGGCAAATTCTTCCATAACAGTCCGAATTTCTCAACACACATTCTTACATCGGTATAAATATGGTTCAAGCTAAGCCTTATCCTTCATCACTTCCTGGGGATTCTCAAAAAGTTTCTGCTTCGGAGTCCCAGCAGATTATTCAATTCAACCATCCAGAGAAGTACCGCACCTCAGAGTGGTACACCGGTCAGGGAGAAATCGCTGCTAGCGGAGACGGTCGTTCCTTTGCCATCTCTGCCACCTATAAGCTTAAGGCAGAAGTCAAGTTAGTAGACGGGGTTTTCGAGCCTGACAATCTAACCTTAGCCGAAGTTTACAGTCGTCGCGGTCGTTGTGTGGCCATTGTCGATCTAACCGTAGACGAGCTTTACGGAGAGTCACTGCGACGCTACTTCGAGTATCACGAAATTCCTCTCCAGTTACTTGTCTGTCGAGCTTGGGAATCCGACAAAACTCCTGAAACCGTCCACCGCTTGCTGGGATTTTTAGGTAAAGACGGCTGGGATGTGTCCCGTAACGAACCCGTGTTAGTAGTAGGTGGTGGCGTTCTCAGTGACGTAGCTGGACTCGCCTGCGCTCTACAGCATCGTCGTACTCCTTACATTATGGTGGGAACGACTGTTGTAGCGGCTATTGATGCTGGACCTTCCCCCCGCACCTGCACCAACGGCAGCCAGTTTAAGAACAGCATTGGAGTCTATCATCCTCCGGCACTAACTTTGGTAGACCGAAATTTCTTCCGCACGTTGGCAACAGGTCACGTTCGTAACGGCATGGCAGAAATTATCAAAATGGCAGTTACCGACGACCCGGTTCTGTTTGAGTTAATGGAACAATATGGTTCTCCCTTGCTGGAAACTCACTTTGCCGCCTTAGACGGAGATGCTCCTCTAGGGGCGATCGCAGATTCAGTTATCTATCGGGCATTATTCTCCTACATGAAGCATGAAGGGACGAATATGTTTGAGACTTACCAAGACCGTCCCCACGCTTACGGTCACACTTGGAGTCCTCGCTTTGAACCTGCTGCTAAATTGATGCACGGTCATTCTGTCGCCATTGGTATGGCTTTTGGTGCGAGTTTAGCGGTAGAGATGGGCTGGCTTACTCCGACCGAACGAGATCGCATTATCGATTTGTGTCGCTCTGTCGGCTTGTCCGTTTATCATCCCATCCTGGAAGATATTGACCTGATGCTCGAAGGTCAGAAAAATATGCGTCGTAAGCGAGGAGAGGGGGGTCTGTGGGCTCCCCTACCCACAGGTATTGGTTCCTGTGATTACGCCCAAGAGGTATCGTTAGGATTGCTGCAAGCAGCCATTGAAAGCCACAAGCAGTTATGTTCTGACTTGCCGGATGGAGGAAAAGGTCAAGAAATGTATTTAAGGGATCTCGGTCTTGAGTAGGAGGAGGAATAGAACATGAGTAAGTTAGTAGAAACTCCCAAAACAGCCAGACCAGTAACCCCCTTGGGAATTTTAGTGCAGCAGCTAGAAGAGACTGTCCAGATGGCAGAAGAGGCCAAAGTCCCTGCTTCCCTGATGGCTTGTCTGCAACAGGTATTAAATTTAGCAGCCGGAATCGACCCCTACCTTGAACAATGTACGACCCCTGAGTCACCTGCCTTAGCAGCCTTAGCTCAGAAAACGGCAGCAGAAGATTGGAGCAAACGCTTCTCAGATAAAGAAACAGTTCGCCAGTTGGAACAGGAGATGCTCTCTGGACATATCGAGGGACAAACCCTCAAGTTATTTGTTTACATGACTGGGGCCAAACGGATCTTGGAAATTGGGATGTTTACAGGATATTCAGCCCTAGCCATGGCAGAAGCATTACCTGAAGATGGGAAAGTGGTCGCCTGTGAGGTGGATCGGTATGTGGCAGACTTTGCCCGCGCTTGTTTTGATGAGTCTCCTCACGGTAGCAAAATTAGAGTAGAAGTTGCCCCAGCTTTGAAAACACTACAAAAATTGGCAGATGCCCAGGAAGCCTTCGATTTGGTATTTATTGATGCTGATAAGCAGGAATATATCGATTATTTTAAGCTCCTGTTAGACAGGGAATTGTTGAGTTCTGGTGGTTTTATCCTTGTGGATAATACCTTGCTTCAGGGACAGCCCTATTTACCCCCACAACAGCGTAGTGCCAATGGAGAAGCGATCGCTCAGTTCAATCGATTTGTCGCTGAGGATTCGCGAGTGGAGCAAGTTCTACTCCCGTTGCGAGATGGCCTAACCATTATTCGGCGCCAATAACTAAAGAGTATGAGCTAATAATTTTCCGATATTATTAGCTTTTTCAGCAGATATTTACGGTTAGGAAAGAAAATTCATGGAAAAGTTGTCATCGGTTCCCCTGAGAACTTCTGCCTTGCTGAGAAACTTGGGGACTCTGACCCTGCTTACACTAGCATTTCCCCTTAACTTGGCGCTCGTTGTTATTGCTCTGCTCTGGAATGGGATTAGTTCCCCCTTCAAAAAGCGGGAAATAAGGGAAAACCCTGAGAATATTCTAATTACTGGCGGAAAAATGACCAAAGCTTTACAGCTGGCTCGTTCATTCCATGCAGCCGGACATAACGTTATTTTAATTGAGACTCATAAATATTGGTTGTCAGGTCATCGCTTTTCTAATGCTGTCAAAAAATTTTATACAGTTCCAGCCCCAGAAACAGATGCAGATGGTTATTCTCAAGCAATACTGAAAATTGTCCAACAAGAAAATATTAATGTTTTTATCCCAGTATCTAGTCCAGTTGCTAGCTATTACGACTCTTTGGTGGGGGAATTAATTGCCCCCTATTGCCAAGTTATTCACTTTCCCTCGGCAATTACTCAAATTTTAGACGACAAGTTCGCTCTCTGTGAGAAAGCCCATTCTTTGGGATTATCAGCACCGAAAGCTTTTCTGATTACTGACCCACAACAAATTCTTGATTTTGATTTTTCCACCGATAGGAGTAAATACCTTTTAAAAAGCATTCGCTACAATTCAGTGTCTCGCCTAGACATGACCCAGTTACCCTTTGAAGGAATGGAAGATTATGTCAAAAATCTGCCGATCACTCAGGACAACCCTTGGACAATGCAAGAGTTCATAACTGGTCAGGAGTATTGTACCCACAGTACGGTCCGCAAAGGAAAAATCCGACTTCATTGCTGTTCCAAGTCTTCTCCTTTCCAGGTGAATTATGAGCATGTAGAGCGACCTGAGATTTATGCCTGGGTAGAGAAATTTGTCAAAGAATTAAATTTAACAGGTCAAATTTCCTTTGACTTCATGCAAACAGAGGACGGCACCGTCTATCCCCTTGAGTGCAATCCTCGTACCCATTCTGCCATTACCATGTTTTATAATCATCCTGGATTGGCAGATGCCTATCTCAAAGATAGGGAGAATGAGAATGAAGCACCAATTATCCCACTTCCTGAGAGTAAGCCTACTTACTGGCGCTACCATGAAATTTGGCGGTTAACTGAGATCGGGTCTTTCTCAGATTTACAAGCTTGGCTACAGAAGATTGTCAAGGGAACAGATGCCATTTTTCAAGTAAACGATCCCCTGCCATTTTTAACCGTGCCTCACTGGCAGATAACTTTACTTTTGTTAGAGAATTTGCAGAAACTCAAGGGCTGGGTGAGGATTGATTTCAATATTGGCAAATTGGTGGAGCTAGGAGGAGATTAGAAATCTGTCACTAATTCAGTAGTAATGGCTAACCAAGTTGGAATTGCAGTCACTTTTATCATCTTCCTGCTGTTATTTACAGCAGTTGGCATTTATTCGGCAACTCGCAAACAAAATACCACCACAGATTATTTACTCGCTAGTCGCAATGTCAACCCCTGGCTGACGGCACTTTCGGCTATGGCAACCGGTCAAAGCGGCTTGTTGTTCATCGGTCAGGTCGGTTTTGCTTACAAAATAGGAATTTCCTCCCTGTGGCTCACTATTGGTTGGGCAATTGGCGACTATCTCGCTTGGTGGTTTGTTTTTCAAAAATTGAGAAAGCTCTCTGAGGAAACGGCTTCAGATACTGTTTCTTCTTTTCTCAGTCAAAACCTGGAAGGGTCTCGTGCCCTCGCCATCCTCTCGGCTCTAATTACCATTGCCTTTCTCGGTTCCTACGCTGCCGCCCAACTGGTAGCGGGGAGCAAAGCCCTCAATGCTGTGTTTGGATGGAACTACAATTTGGGCATTATCATCGGAGCAGTAATTGTCGTCATCTACTGCTTTTCTGGGGGAATTCGCGCCTCAATTTGGACAGATGCCGTGCAGGCGACCATTATGATTGGTTCCTTGTTACTGTTGTTAGTGGTGGCAGTTGTAAATTGTGGTGGAGTAGGCAATCTTTGGAAGTCTTTGGCAGCAATCGACCCAACTTTGATTGACTGGAATGCTCGCTCCTCACCGTGGGGATTTATGCCTTTCTTTCTCGGTTGGATTGTGGCTGGTTTCGGTGTAGTGGGACAACCTCACATTATGGTTCGCGCTATGGCAATTGACTCAGCCGAACACATCGGTTTGGCCAGGAATCTCAAAACCAGTTTGGGGTTAATTAACTCCGTTTCCGCTACGGGTATTGGGTTGGCAGCACGGGTTATGATGCCAGATTTGATGACTTCTGGGGATCCAGAATTAGCACTACCCTACCTATCTTTAGAATTATTACCAGTGGTTTTGGTGGGTTTGATGCTGGCTGGACTGTTTTCTGCCACTATGTCCACAGCAGATTCTCAAATACTCTCTTGTTCGGCGGCTCTGACCCAAGATATTTTTCCTCAAACAGCTAAATCTTACAAATTGACCAAGATAGGAACCCTAACGGTAACAGCAGTCATTTTGGCGATCGCTCTTGCTGGAGATAACAATGTCTTTGCCTTGGTAACTTTTTCTTGGTCGGCTTTAGCTTCGGGGTTAGGCCCTTTATTAATCTTGAGAGTTTGGCAGCAACCAGTCACTTGGCCCACCGCGAGCGCCATGATGGTCATTGGCATTGCTACGGCTTGGATTTGGAATTTAGGACTTCATCTGTCGGGTGCTATTTATGAAGTTCTTCCAGGGATGGCTGCGGGAATGGGAGTTTACGGAATTGCTCGGTTTTTGGGTCATTCTAAATTATTGCGGTTTTAGTTGTTCATTAAAGTAGATTAATTATGTCAGTACTTTCCATCCTTCATTTAGTTGGCTCTGCCGACAATGACTTTTACTGCGCTCTGTCCCGTCTCTACGCTAAGGACTGTATCGCAGCAACAGCCAATCGCGAGCGCTACAAATTTTATATTGCCTATATAACTCCAGATCGCCAATGGCGGTTTCCTCCATCCCTCAGTCGAGAAGACATCGCCGCAGCCGAACCCATGTCCCTCTACGATGGGATACAGTTTATAATAGCAAAAAACATTGACGTGGTGCTGCCACAAATGTTTTGCCTTCCTGGTATGACTCAATACCGCGCCCTATTCGACCTGCTTAATATTCCCTATGTGGGCAATACCCCGGATGTGATGGCACTAGCTGCCCACAAAGCCAAAGCTAAAGCTATTGTGGCAGCAGCAGGAGTGAAAGTACCTTTTGGAGAATTACTCCGCCAGGGAGACAGGCCAACCATTAAGCCTCCAGCAGTAATCAAACCGGCTAATTCAGATAATTCCCTCGGAGTAGCTCTGGTGAAGGATGTTGCTGATTATGATGCTGCCCTGAAAACAGCCTTTGAACATTCAGATGAGGTACTAGTAGAAGAGTATATCGAACTTGGTCGCGAAGTTAGATGTGGAGTCATTGTCAAAAACGGTGAGTTAGTTGGTTTACCCCTAGAAGAGTATTTGGTGAATGCTCAAGATCATCCGATTCGTGATTATGCAGATAAACTCAAACGAACCGAAGATGGTAATTTAAGTTTGACCGCTAAGGACAATATCAAAGCTTGGATTGTCGCTCCTGATGATCCTATAACCGAGACTGTTCAAGAAGCAGCTCAGAAATGTCATCAAGCCTTGGGCTGTCGTCACTATAGTTTATTTGACTTCCGTATCGATCCTCAGGGGCAACCTTGGTTCCTCGAAGCAGGTTTGTATTGTTCTTTTTCCCCTAAAAGTGTGATTCCCTCGATGGCCAAAGCAGCGGGTATACCTTTAGATGAGTTGTTGATGGCGGCGATCGATGAAACGTTAATCCCATGACTAATTTTGGCTCTGAGTCAAGTTATGTGAAGCAGCAGAGTTGACTTCAGGAAACGCACCCTTGTATCTTAAAGGAAGTGGTAGACCGTCGCACCCTTGGTTGGAAAAGAGCCAAAACTCTTTGGAGTTAGTTTCTTTAATTCTTATTCTTTACTAGCTCTAACCCAAAAAGTCCGTTCCACATTGGGAACATTACGTGAAGGGTATTTCCTGTTAAAGCGGTTAAAGCCTGTATCTTCTTCCCCTGGGTGAATCACTGATGCCTTCCATCCGTAACTAGCGAATAATTTTTCTGGGTTGTCACATCCAAAGTGCCAATATTTTCCCACAGCGAATTCTTTCTGATAATTTTGTAAGAACTTTAGATTCACTAAATCAGCACCCAATCTGCTGTTAGTAGCACTTAATTCTGAAATCCCTTTGAGCAAGTTATTAACTTCTGCTTCACTTAAGTATACCAAAACTCCCTCTAGTAGCCAGACTGAAGGGAAATCCACTAAAAATCCGGCAGCCACAAGCAAATCAGACCAAGATTGCGTTAAGTTGGCTGCTACTGAGTGCCGATGACATTTGGCTGGAGTTTCTTTCAGAATAAAGTTCTTTCTTGCTAACACTTCTGGTCGATCGAGCTCATACAAATGCACATTAGGTTTCCAAGGCAAACGGTAAGCTCTGGCATCCATTCCTACCCCCAGGATTACAACCTGATGTAATTCAGATAATGAAGAGCTGAGAAAATCATCAAAAAAGCGGGTACGGATGGTGATATAAATTGTCCCATCTTCTGACATAATTTTTTTCTTTGGTTCGAGCAAGTCAAAACCTTCTGAACCTGCTAAGCTTGCAGCAAATGGGTCATTAAACAGGCGCTCTGGTCTTTCTGTTTCTAATGCTCTAACAGCAGCAGTTAGGGTGGAAGTTAGAGGCACAAAATCTTTGATTTCGTTCATCGTCTTGCCTCCTAATTTATGTAGTTTAATTCTATAAAAAGCCTCCTGAAATACTTGAAGGTTTAATTATTTTGCAAAGGCAGTACATACATCACGCGCACTTCCTTTAAATAGCAATCGCTGGTGACCAATACGTTTGTTATCCAATAGCAATATATCCCCATTACGCCAATTAAAGATTGTCATGTTTTTCCAATATGCTTTTATAATCCAGAAAATCTCAAGCGCACTTAGACAAGTTCCATCTTCAAAGTAAACATCGAGGCTTTTTCTATTTCCTGGAAACCAAGATGGTAAGTTTATTTGTCCCTTAAAAACATAATTCCAAACATTACAAACATAGGTAAAAAATTGTTGAATTATCGTGACTAACCACAATAAAATAAGCACTATAAAACTGCGCCATGTTCTTTGATATAAAGTAACAAATAAAGCTTCGATCGCCAGACCCCAAAGATGAAATATGGGGAAAAAACCAGCCCAGACCTCTTCTCCAGTTATGGGATGTTGAATAATCGATTTAGCTTTTGTCTCAACTATTAAGTCTTTCCCTGGAGCATTAAGCCACTTAATTTGTTTGTCAGTAGCTAGACATTTTTTCTCTACGATATCAGGTTTATCTGAACTAAAAACCTCATTCCATGTTTTGCTTTGACGAAACCACGGCCACTGAAATAATCTGATGTCGAGCAATCTTTGTGGTTTTTTCGAAATAATACAGCCCCACAATCGTGTAAATTTTTCCACAGCTGTTGAGTTGAAGAGGCAATTAGTTGACACAAATCTTCAGTGGAACAATAGGCTGGGTTACTTGGTTCTATGACGAATAAATTTGGTGAATCAATAGAGCTAGAGTAAAACATAATAATCCTCTCAATATGATCGTAGCGAATTTTGCTACGATCTGTTGAAACAAATCATTAAGTTAAAGTTAAAAGCTTCGCTAGTTTTAGCCCTAAAAGTGTGATTGCTTCGATGGCAAAAGCATCGGGAATATCTCTAGATGAGTTGTTGATGACGGCGATTGATGAAACGTTATTACCCTGATTAACTTTTTCTTAAAACTGAAGTTCACCCCTGGAAATGGACTTTAAAGCCCCTGAAAGGCTGGTTTTAATGATTGCCAAGAATTATGAAGTGTCACACTCTAGCTGGCGAGCGCAGGCTTAATGATAGTTATTTCCATAATTTTGGCTCAAAGATAGCAGATTTTTCGCGCCAATCGTGATAATTTTGCGTAAATAAATGAGCCTGTAGTTGTTTCGACTATTTAAATAAAATTTCCAATGTGACAGTTGAAGGTGCCGAATGTGGGTTACAATTAGCTACAGCAACTCCCCTAGCCTATGTTAAGGCTAGTCAAATTTTTCGGTTGCTGTCTAGGCTAGCTAGGGGCTAAGGATTTGAGCAACACATGTCATCAAACATCAGCACCTCAGACATTGAATCGACCCCCGACCATCCTCCCCTCGGGATCATCGGCTGCGGTAACATCGGAGGGCGGCTTGCCGCCAACTTTCTAGCCCATGGCTACCAAGTCTATGTCTACGACATCAATCCAGAGCGGATGGGGAAGTTGCAGTCCCAAGGTGCCCGCATCACCCACAGTTGCGCCGAACTTGCCACCCGTTCCGAGATAATCTTTACCGTCCTACCTACCCCCGCCGATGTCATCACGGCAGTGCTGGAGGGGGAACAGAACCTAAGCCAAGGGTTGCGACCAGGCAGTATTTACCTAGATATTACTACCAACTCCCCAGAAACAGTAATCAGACTCCACCAAGCCATGGAGCAACTAGGAGTTGAGATGCTAGATGCCCCCTTCAACGATTGCCCTGTTGGGACCCAAAGCCTGGGAGGTATGGGGCTAGCCGTTCTGGCCAGCGGTTCAAGAGCCACCTTCGAGCGAGTCCGAACCTTACTCCAACTGATGGCCGATCATGTGCTTTACTGCGGAGAAATTAGCCGTGGAACCCAATGTAAACTCATCCACAACGCCGTGAATGCTTTAGCAGTCCAAGCAGTGAGCGAAGGAATTACCTTAGGTTTAGCCCATGGAATTGAGCTATCGACTATTTGGGATGCCCTGCGCCTCGGGTCATTTGGTCAGAACGCCGGGGACATTCACGGCCTGCCCCACTATTGGTTCTCACGGCGCTGCGACGATCCCTCCCAACACCCTGCCTTCACCGTCAAACTGCTGCACAAAGATCTGCGGCTCGCCCTGGCCATGGCCCGTCAGCACAACGTCCCTGTCCCTCACATAAGTTTGATGGTCAAAGAGTATGAAGAAGCAGAGCGACGAGGCTGGTCTCACTACGCCACAACCAAAGTCCGCTGCCTGCAAGAGGAACGAGTCGGAGTAATTGCCAAAGCCGATCTACCAGTAATCCCCAGTCCTACTCAACAACAGCCCTAGCGAGCGCTGCCCTTGTAGGGTGCGAAGCACGAAGTAACGTAATAATTACTAATTCAGCTTGATTCAATCGGAGAAAGTTGATAGTTGATAGGGAATTACAATCAACAATTAACGTGAAATCCCACCCATAAATAACGTGGGATGAGCTTAAGCTTTTATCCTTCTGACAAGGTGTAACCCTGGTTTGAACTATTTTGTCACAATAGTTTACATAAGAAAGAAGAAATAGCCAATAGAATAAGCCATGTACTTGCGGTTTACGTCGACGCGGGGCGGGAATGGGGGACATATCCTATTAGTCAACTATAATTCTTCAGGCATTAACTTAAAATCTCCCCTTCCCGGGGTTCGTCAATCTTAATTTCTCCTACTCAACCTCGGCGCACATACCGAGGTTTTGACTTTTTGAGTCTTAATTTGGCGTTTTAACCGGCCAAATAACATTTAACTAATATTTAACTGCTGATTAGATAGCATCTGTTCCAAAGTCTTTTGTGGTCAGATAAGAAAGTGGTGCAACTTTTCTGTGTTTAAACTGTAGTAATGTGCTTTTCTGGTAATTGAGCTTGATGGAGAAGAGATTGTAATTGTTCTCCTTCAATCACTTCCACCTCCAGGATTTGCTGGGCAATTTGTTCGAGTAAATCCCGATTGTGATTCAGGATGGCTAAAGCTTGTTGATGAGCTGTTTCCACAATATCTTTAACCTCCTCATCGATCGCTGTGGCAGTTTCATCACTGACCATGCGACGGGGATTCATCATCCCATCCCCCAGGAAGTTGTTGGACTGTCCTTTTTCGTAAGCCAGAGGGCCTAATATCTTACTCATCCCATAAGTTGTTACCATTCGTTCGGCTAAATCGGTAGCCCGTTGCAAATCATTAGCTGCCCCTGTAGTAATGCTACCAAAGACAATCTCTTCTGCTGCTCGTCCACCCAGAAGAGTAGCAATTTGATCCCTTAATTCCGATTCCGACATTAAGAACCGGTCTTCAGTGGGCATCTGTAAGGTATAACCTAAAGCAGCCATGCCACGGGGAACGATGGAGATTTTGGCGACTTGGCCACCTCCAGGCATAACTGCACCAACTAAGGCGTGACCGACTTCA
>JAAUYH010136571.1_pt1 | contig 12992 bp, 3 predicted proteins | sample 7278061 | NCBI WGS metagenome assembly JAAUYH01 (sample SAMN14350203, study PRJNA611818) | marine sediment metagenome | isolation source: surface marine sediment (0.6m) | place: French Polynesia: Moorea | collected 2018-08
AAGCACCATTGCTAAGTTCGCTCTAACACTGTCAATGACCGAAACTGACCAAGGCTTGGTGGGTGAATGGGAATACAATACTGACTTATTTGATGGCTCAACTATTGAGCGGATGGCTGGTCACTTCCAGAACTTGTTGTCAGGCATTGTAGAAAATCCCCAAGTTTCTGTGGGTGAATTACCTTTACTGAGTGAAACAGAACGCCATCAATTGTTGGTGGAATGGAATGATACTGCCTCTGTATATCCCCAAGATAAATGTATTCATCAGTTATTTGAGTCACAGGTAGAAAAAACCCCCGATGCAGTAGCGATAGTATTTGAGAAGGAGCAATTAACTTACCAGCAATTAAATCAAAGAGCCAACCAACTAGCACATCATCTGCAAAGCTTGGGAGTCGGACCAGAGGTACTGGTGGGTATTTGTGTAGAACGTTCCCTTGAAATGGTGGTGGGACTGTTGGGCATACTCAAGGCTGGTGGTGCATATGTCCCCCTAGATCCCAATTACCCTCAAGAACGGCTCAGTTATATGTTGGCGGATTCGAGTGTTGAGGTATTGCTTACTCAGAGTTCATTACTGGAATCTTTACCAGAACAGCAAGCACAGGTAGTTTGTTTGGATAGTGATTGGGGGGCAATTGAGCAAAAATCTCAGGAAAATATTGAGCTTGAGTTAGGTTCAGATAATTTGGCTTATGTCATCTACACTTCTGGTTCTACAGGAAAGCCCAAGGGAGTTTTAGTTGAGCACCAAGGTTTGTGCAACCTTGCTCAAGCACAAAGAAATTTATTTGATGTAGAACCAACTAGTCGTGTTCTTCAATTTGCTTCTGTAAGTTTTGATGCTTCTGTCTGGGAAATATTTATGGCTGTAACTTCTGGAGCAATGCTAGTTTTGGGAACAGCTTCTGAGTTAATGCCCGGAGATGATTTGAAGCAAATCCTAGAGCTGTTCTCTGTGACTCATGTTACATTACCTCCCTCTGCCCTGGCAGTATTACCCACTGATGAATTGCCAGCTTTGGGTCAGATAATTGTAGCAGGAGAAGCTTGTCCGGCGGAATTAGTTCATCAATGGTCTGTTGGTCGTCGTTTCTTTAATGCTTATGGTCCCACTGAATCTACGGTTTGTGCTACGGTAGCTCAAATTAGCGATGATAGTGAGAAAATTACTATCGGTCGCCCCATTGCCAACACTCAAATCTACATCTTAGATGAGAAGCTCCAACCAGTACCCATAGGGGTAACGGGAGAATTGTACATTGGAGGTGATGGATTAGCCAGAGGCTACTTGAACCGCCCAGAACTAACAGGCGAAAAATTCATCCAAAATCCCTTCTCTAATTACCAATCCGAACATCTTTACAAAACAGGGGATTTAGCTCGATATTTGCCTGATGGTAATATTGAATTCCTTGGTCGCATCGATAATCAAGTAAAGATACGAGGCTTCCGTATCGAGTTGGGAGAAATCGAAGCAGTTCTCAACACTCACCCCCAAATCCAACAAGCTGTAGTTATTGCCCGAGAAGACATTCCTAGTAACAAACGCTTAGTTGCCTATGTAGTCAGTGAGGATGAATCACTCACCACCAATCAACTGCGTGAATTTCTCAAACAGAAGCTACCAGAATACATGGTGCCTTCTGCCTTTGTCACTTTAGACGCTCTACCCTTAACACCCAACGGCAAAATAGACCGCAAAGCATTACCAGAACCTGACGGGGAAATAACCCGAGAACAGGAATACGTCGCACCACGCACGGAAATAGAACAAACCTTAACCGACATTTGGCAAGAACTGCTCCTCAAAGAAAAAGTCAGCATCCACGACAACTTCTTTGAAATCGGTGGTGATTCCATCCTGAGTATTCAAGTAGTTTCCCGTGCCAAAAATTCAGGAATACAAATCACTCCCCAACAAATATTCCAAAATCAAAGCATCGCCGAACTAGCCAGAGTTGCCAATACAACAGTTAGTGTAAGTGCTCAACAAGGTATAGTGACTGGAGTTGCACCCCTCACACCAATTCAATATTGGTTCTTGGGACAAAATCCCTCAGAAGCGCACCATTTCAACCAATCAGTTTTATTGCAGATTCCTAATGACATAAAACCTGAATTACTCAGAAAAGCTGTAGAAAAATTACTAGAGCATCACGATGCTCTGCGTTTACGATTTCCATCACAAGCATCTGAGTACAAACAAATAAATCAGGGCTTAGATAATACCGTACCATTTACCGTAGTAGATTTATCATCAACTCCTGTTCTCTCACAACCACAAACCTTAGAACAAATCGCCACCGAATATCAAGCCAGTTTAAACCTCTCCACAGGACCGATCATGCGAGTGGTTATGTTTAACTTGGGTAGTGAAGTTGATGCCCGTTTACTCATTATCATTCATCACCTAGCAGTAGATGGTGTGAGTTGGCGTATTTTATTATCAGACCTAGAAACCATTTATCAACAACTAATCCATCAAAAACCGATACAACTAAGTGCCAAAACCACAGCATTTATTGATTGGGCAGAGAAATTAAATAGCTATGCCCAATCAGAAAGAATCAAACCAGAGTTAGGCTATTGGCTCAACCAACCCTGGTCATTAACAACACCACTACCATTAGATTATGCTTACACTCAACCAGAAAATACAATTGGTAATGCTGCTTCTGTATCAGTGAAGTTAAGTGTAGAAGACACCCGCGCCCTATTGGGGTCAGTCAACGAAGCTTACAACACACAAATTAACGATCTACTCCTAAGTGCATTATTACTTTCCTTGGCTCAGTGGACGGAGAATTCAAAGGTCCTAATTGACTTAGAGGGACATGGCCGAGAAGAACTATTTGAAGATGTAGACTTATCAAGAACGGTAGGTTGGTTTACCAGTTTGTTCCCAGTATTGTTGCAACTACCTGAGTTCGAACAACCTGCAGCAGTTATCAAGTCAATTAAAGAGCAATTACGAGCTATTCCCCATCGGGGCATTGGCTACGGCATATTGCGTTACTTGTGTGAAGATACTACTGTTAGTCAACAACTACAGACAATTCCCACTCCAGAAATTAGTTTTAACTACCTAGGACAATTTGACCAAGTAGAATCCCAAACTGGTTGGAAATTTGCCTCTGAATCGACAGGAGCCAACCATAGTTCAAAACAAACTCGCAACCATCTATTAGATATTAATGCTCTGGTGGTACAAGGTGAATTAAAAATTAATTGGACTTACAGTAATAAGGTTCATACTCATGCCACAGTGGAAAATTTGGCACAGAGCTATCTGAAAGCAATCAGGTTAATCATAGAACATTGTCAGTTAGAAGATGCTTGTGGATATACACCGTCGGATTTATTAGAACTTCCAGAGGATATCTCTGAGTTATTGCCTGATGATACCGAGTCGGCATATCCTCTAGCCAAAATGCAGGAATTCATATTGCATCATTACTCAAACGACCATCAAAAAATGGGAGTTTACCATTGCCAACAGTCATTCGATATATATGATGACAATCTTTCTTTGAATGCCTTTAAGATGGCACTCGAAATTCTAGTGCAAAAACATCCGGCTTTCCGAACAGTATTTATTACTAAGAACGGCAAGCCAGTGTGTCAGGTAGTAAAGAAGAATTTGAAATATTCAATCAACGAAAAAGACATTAGCAACATGACGTCGAATGCTCAGAAGAATTATATTGATGAATTCCTGAAGCAAGATCGGCAAAATTTGTTTAATGTTGAGAATCCAAATGAGTCACTTTTTCGATTTCGGATTTTTCAAAAGGCGAAGAATAGATTTGAGTTCTTGATATCAATTCATCATGCAATTGCAGATGGCTGGGGCAACATTGAATTTCTCAAAGAACTTTACGAGTTGTATTCGGTTCTGAAGACAGGAGAAGAAATAACAGTAGCTCCCCTTGCCAATGTGTACAAGGAATTTGTGGCCTTGGAAAAAGAAATTATTGGCTCAAAAGAAGCATCAAATTTCTGGAGACTTCACCTGAAAAACCATATATATAAACCATTGAAACCATTAAAAACGCCAATAGAAAAAGTAGAAGCCGTTGCTGAAAAATGCAAGCTTGATTCAGAACTAATTGCTGATTTAGGTAAATTATGTCGCCAATTGAAAGTTTCACCAAAAGCAATTTTTCTTAGTACTTACCTTGACCTAATTGGAAATCAAATGAAAGAAAACATGGCTTCTGTAGGAATCGTCTCCAATGGGAGGACAGAAAGATTGTCTGACCCGTTCAAAGCTTTGGGTCTATTCTGGAATATTGTTCCGTTTTGTCAGCCAATCATAAGCAATAAAATCGAACAAATTAAGAATGTGCAACAAACCCTAGTAGATATGGAACCATATGTTCGATACCCACTGCTTCAAATTTTGTCAGACCAAGAAAAAAAAGAGCTATTTTTTGCTACGTTTAATTTCTTGCATTTCCATAATGCCAAAAATAATTTTGCTAACACTGGCTTGAGTTTGGCTCTTAAAAGGTCTCATGACAAATTTAACTTTCCTTTAAATTATGTCGTGTCAATGAATTCATTGGAGGGAAATGTCAACCTACGGGTGGAATACGATCGCTTATATTTTAGTAGCGAAGAGATTCGCTCAATGATGAAGAATTACGTTGACATCTTGAAACATAGGATTCAGGTGAAATGAGGGGATTAATAACTCGACTGTTGTGATTTAGAAAGCGCGATCGCGGTGAGAACATAGTTACAAAACTGGAACTATTACTCTGCGATGCGCCTTAAAAAGGGTAAATCGTACAAAGCCTAGAGGATAAGAATTTTAGACATTTTTGTCAGTTAAGTATTTCAGAATCAGTTCGATCAGAATAGTTGAAACGAAGGAGAAGTTAATGATGGTTCAGGAGATGACATCAAATCAGGACAAGTATTTATGGAGTCAAGACCTATCAGAATGGCTGACAGAAATCCAGAAGCTTACTGACGAAGCGAAACAAGTTGAAGCACTGGTCAGTTTAGTATCAGAGTTACCGGGATCGACGTCAAAAGTACTCCAACAGGATCTGGAGGAAGCCCAAACGATCAAATCTGAGGTAGATGACGATCGGGATCTAGGCAATGATGAATGGATTCGATATGTAAAAAAAGTCCTATTTGAGGTGTATAATGAGCCTGATTGGACAGGCTATGGTAAATGGATTCGAGATGTAGCCAATATCGTAGCTAGGATGGCAGATCAGTTACCCCCTGATAAAGACCCAAAAGTATTCCAACAGGCTCTGAAGGCGGCCTTAACGATCGAATCTGAGGTCGGTTCTTGGGATAATTGGTATCGAGCCGAGATCCCAGCTGCGTTGGCAACTCAGTTACCTCCTGATGAAGCCCAAGAATTATTCAAAAAGGCTTTCGAGGAGGCACGGAAGGTCGCACGGAATCTCGCACGGCAGTTCGCACGGCAGTTCGTATCTGAAGATGATTCTCAGAAGACTCAAGCCGAGGAACTAGTTAAGTATATAGATAAATTATCCTCTGATAAAGACCCAACATTATTCACAGAGGCTCTGGAAAAGGCACGAGGGATCGTAGATGAGGGAATTCGAGTCTATGCCTTAGGGTGGGTAGCAGCTCTGGTGGCAGCTCAGTTACCTGCCGACGAGCAATCCCAATTACTCCAAAAGGCTCTCGAGGCGGCCCAAGCGATCAGCGGTGAATACAGGAGAACCAGGGCCTTAAGGCTGGTGGCAGCTCAGTTACCTGCCGAGCAACCCCAATTACTCCAACAGGCTCTCGATGCAGCCCGATCACTCGCACGTGAGGATTATCGAGCCATGGTTCTAGTTACAGTGGCAGCTCAGTTACCCCCCGAGCAACTCTATTTACTCCAACAGGTTCTCGATGCAGCACGGCAGTTCGAACATAAGGGGAGGCAGGGGAGGCAAGCCAGTATCCTAGCTGTGGTGGCAGCTCAGTTACCTGCCGAGCAACCCCAATTACTCCAACAGGCTCTCGATGCAGCCCAAGAGATCGCAGATGAGTTTCATCGAGCCAGGGCCCTAGCTGCAGTAGCAGCTAAGTTACCTGAAAATCAGCCCCAATTACTCCAACAGGCTCTCGATGCAGCCCAAGAGATCGCAGATGAGTTTCATCGAGCCAGGGTCCTGGCTGCAGTAGCAGCTAAGTTACCTGAAAATCAGCCCCAATTACTCCAACAGGCTCTCGATGCAGCCCGAACGCTCGCAAATGAGAGGTATCAAGCCAGGGCCCTGGCTGCGGTAGAAGCTAAGTTACCCCCCAAGCGACCTATACTCGACGAGGCTCTCACAAAGGCACGGAAGATCGGAGATCGGGTTCTTCGAGCCGAGGCCCTAGCTGCGGTGGCAGCTAAGTTCCCCCCTAAGTCCCCTATACTCGACGAGGCTCTCACAACGGCACAGAATATCAAAGACGACGACGATAAGAAAGCTGAGGCCCTAGCTAGGGTGGCAGCTAAGTTCCCCCCTGATGAAGCCCAAAAATTATTCAAAGAGGCTTGGGATACGGTCATAAAGATCAAAATGATCGCACATAATTGGGGCCGTCCCAAACTCTTAGCTGCGCTGGTAGCTAAGTTATCCCACGAGCAACCCGATTTACCCAAAGAGGCTCTCGATGCAGCAAACAAGATCGGAGATAAATGGAAGCGAGTCGAGGTTCTAACTGCGGTAGCAGCTCAGTTACCCACCGAGCAACTCTATTTACTCCAACAGGCTCTCCTCACGACGGCACAGGAGATCGGAGATGACTGGAAGCGAGTTGAGGTTCCAACTAAGGACAATCAATTCCAATTACTTCAAAGTGCTCTCAATGAGGCTCTCAATGAACAATGGAAGAGGAGAAATAAGGATGTTATAGCCAAGGCCCTAGCTGGGGTATCCGCTCACTTACCTCCTGATCGGCCCCAATTAGTACAACAAGCTATCGAGGCGGTATTTAAGATTAGTACGAAAGAAAATTATGCCGAATGTTTAAAACCATTAGCGTTTCGTTTTACTGAAGAAGTTGCTTCTAGTGTCCCTAGTTACCAGTTTTCTGCTGCACTAGATACTATCAAAGAAGGTAAGACAGACGCTGAGAAAACTCAATTCCTCAGTGCCTTAGCCCCTCGGCTCTATCCTGGTCTTTTTAGTAATGCTTTAAGCTTAATTTCCGAAACAATTATTAACCCAGCTTATCGAGCCGAAGCCCTCAGTAACTTAGTACCTTATCTCTCAGAAGAGCAACTATCAGAAGCCCTTGAATTAGTACAGAACAAAATTCCAGGGCAATCCCACCGAACAGAAGCTCTCAGTAATTTAATTCCTCATTTACCAATTAAGCAACTTCCACAAGTATTGATAATAGCGGAAACCCAGATTGAAGATTTATCCCTTAAAGCCAGAGTCCTAAAGACTTTAGCTGCTCGATTAGCAAAAGAAGAAAGTTTCTCAATTTCAGAAACTCAAGTTCAAAATCAGTCTCAATTGAAGCAAAATAAGTATGGACAAATTGAAGATGCCCTAAAAATCTTCAATGACTTCTTAGAGGCAGAAGATGAGGGAAAAGCAAAAGCCGAAGCGGATTTACAAGCTGTTGATCCCGAACAATTATCCATCACTTTAACTGAAAAAGTATTAGAACTATTAGAAGGAAAGGAAATTGCCGATGATAAAAACAGGACTGAAATCCTGATTGCCTTAACGCCTCAACTCCTACAGAAGCATTTTGAATCTGCTTATGAGATTATCGAAACAATTCAAATTGAAAGCTATAAAGCCCAAGCTATTAGTGTCTTGGCTCAAGCACCAACTATATCTAAAGAACAATCTGAAAAGCTTAAGAAATTAGCAGATCAACTCAACAATAACTATGCTAAAGCTAAGGCTTTAAGTCCCTTTATTAAGCAAGACTTTAGTATTCGAGAGACAGTTGTCAACCTAGCTGAAGAGAGTATAACGAAATCCCAAAAAGCAGAAATTTTGTTAGAGTTAGCCTGCTACTCCTTTCCAGATCAGTCTGGGGCATTGAAAGCGATTCGAGGGTTAAATAGTCCCGATCTTCAAGCTCAATATTTAGAACGTTTAGTTCCTCATCTCCACCCCACAAAACTTCTCGAAGCCGAAAATATTGCTCAAGAAATTCAAAACCCATACTACAAAGCCAAAGCTTTAATTAGCCTTGCCTGTAGGTTTCCTGAAGTTCGAGTAGAGGCTAGGAATAAAGCCAAAGAATTTAAACAACAAGATATTGTCCGTGGTATTGAACTTCTTAGCAATCTAGCAATAGAGGTTCCCGAAATCCTTGCCGAAATCTTAGAAAACTTAGAACAAAAACAATTAGAACAAACGGAACAGGAAAAACTTACAAAATGGCGACAAAAACAGATCTTAGTTGCTCTAAAACCTCATTTACCCATCCGCATTGCCCGTGAAATTGACAGAGAACGCAAAAAAGGCCGCATTGACAATGAACTATGGGATCGAGCATTAAAAATACTGAGAAAAGAATATCGAGAGGCATTAAGCGGAGGAAGTTTTCGTAATGATGCTGCCCAAGATGAAGACCTCCTTAATCTCAAGGATGAAATAGATGCCTTAGCTAATATGCTGCTGATGCGGGACTTAGAACCTCCAGTTGCCGTCGGGATTCTTGGGGGTTGGGGCGGAGGTAAATCCTACATTATGCACCTGATGCAGAATCGCATGGTAGAGATTCGCTCTGAAAAAGTTGATAAAAATAAAGTTTGGCTGGAAAATTCCAATAGCGATCGGCTTTATCCACATGTCGGGCATATTTACCAAATCAAATTCGATGCTTGGACGTATGCCAAATCTAACCTTTGGGCAAGCTTAATGCAGACCATTTTCTTTGAGTTAGATCGTCAGATTACTCTAGAGCAACAATTAGTGAAGGCTGGAATTAATCCTTGTGAAGCTAATAGTGCGAAAATCTGGCAGGTTTTGTATAAAACTAGTCAAGATGATCGAAAATACTTTTTAGAGAAAGTACTTCATAAAGAATTTACACAAAAGGAAACAGAATTTAGCACTGATAGCAGTTGGACAAAACTTCTATGGGAAGAATATGACAAAACCAAGAATGTAGCTCAAGAAAAGTTAGAGTTTCAACAACAGCTACTGCAAGATAATAAAGATCAGAAAACCAACAAAGAAACAAGAATTCACACAATCGATACCACAATTAAGACACTTGAAAATGATCGAGGGGAAAGAGAAAAAAAATTGAAAAATGAAGCCTCTAGTGAAGTTAATCAAGCAATTGATTCTGCCCTCGGTATTTCTAAAATTATTCTGATTCAAAGATTAGGTAAACCTGTTTTTGAAGCAATTCAATACGAAGTTACTCAAGAACTCAATCAACAAGGAGTTAATACTGAAAAAATTGGGAAAGTCAAAAACTCTGTTAGCGAGGTTGTCAGCCAAATTTTAGAAAAAGGCAAAGTTTTAGAAAAAGGCTCAACCGAAAAAACATTTAATATTTCTCGCCGAGCTCTATGGCAATGGTTAGGGAAAAACAGGTTGCTAATTGTTGCATTTTTTGTTCTAGGTTTAATAGCGATCTTTCTACCTATTATCATCGAATCTACGGATACTAAGCGTATTGGAGCAGAAATTGCAGCCTTAATAGTTCCCCTTGTTCCAGCGATCAATATTGCCGAAAAATTATTCCGTTCTGGGGAAAAATGGTACAGCAAAGTTGTTGAAGTACTATCAGAATATGGTGAACAATTAGAAGATGATAAAAATCGTCAACAAAAAACTGAAAAGTTGGTCGAAGCAAGAATTAAACAAGATCCTAAACTCCTGGAATTTTCTGAGAAAACTGCCAACCTGGAAAAAGAGAAAAAAGAACTTCTCCAATCTCTTGAAGCCTTACAAAAAGAAAGATTAAAACTTAAGCTGGCACTCGAAGAAACTGAGAAATCATTACCCCCAGATCCATATGCTTCTTTAAGTAACTTTGTGCAATCTCGTATTGAAGACAAAAGTTATGAAAAGCGTTTAGGATTGATGCATCAAGTTAAAGATGACCTTTGGAAACTTAGTAACAGCCTTTTACCTCCAGCAAATGCCAATGAGTTTGGTGCCAAACTAGACAAACTGAAAAAAGTCTTTCCTAGAGGTCCAGCCCGTGTAGTGGTTTACATTGATGACCTCGATCGCTGCCCACCCGATACCGTGGTCGAAGTCCTCGAAGCCGTCCAACTTCTGGTCAAAACCCCCCTCTTCATCGCCGTCATCGCCATTGACGAACGTTATATTAACCGCGCCTTAGCCAAACACTATCAAGGGGTTCTCTCTCCCCAAGGTCGTCCCTCTCCCGCTGACTATCTCGAAAAAATCATTCAAATTCCCTATCGAGTCACCCCCATTACCGAATCAGCTTTGAGGAAATACATGAAGGCACAAGTTGTCGTTCAAGATAGTGCAACCAGTGGCACCAAATTTAATGAATTCTCGCCGCAAGAGTTCGATATCCTCGTAAAATGCTGTCAAGAAGTAGATTTATCCCCCAGAAGCCTCAAACGCCTTACTAATGTTTACAAACTCTTTAAGGTTCTCTGTCGTACCCGAGGACATAAATCTTCCCCAAGAGAACAACAAGCAATAATTTCCTTACTCGCCTTTTCAGGACGCTATCCCGAGTTGATGCGCGATATATTGCATGATATTGAATCAGGCTACGAAGAATCTTCTGATAATCAGGATAAGAAAAAACTTTGGAGTATTTTTAACAAGTATTTTGAGAACGAGCAAGAAAAAGATCAGGCTCATTACTATGTTAAAAAAGAATTGAAGAAACTAAAGCATGATGCCAAGAAACTAATTCCCCAAGACCTTAAACTAGAGGAAATCAAGGACATATTTACTTTTGTACGTCGGTTCTCCTTTGTCGGTGATATTGGCTACGACGCTGACAATAATGGAAGCTCTTTTTTCTTAACATTTCAGGAGGGAACGGAAAGTAACTCGCACATGGATAAAGTCAATCCTGAAGTACAAGCAATAACAAATCCCGTCGCCATCACCGTTAATGGTAAACAGCCAAATCAGGGATGAAAGGCTGTAGTCGGCATATAGCATACATACTCATAAATTTTTTGCGTTGATCCAGCATACCCAGTATATCAATATTATGCCTATTTTCTTTGCGCTGATTATGTTCTTTGCTGTGCTGCGATTTGTCGGTATGGGTACGAAAAATAAATCGCGCTATATCTTTGGTGGTGTGAGTTTGGCTGTCTTGATGGGGGCGAAGCAGTTAGGTTCGATTAAAGGTGCTCAGAAGAGATTAGGGCAGTGATTAAAGGTATCTATAGTAATAGTTTAGAGATCTCTTCTAAATTAATAAAAAGACTAAAAGCCAGATACAGCAAGCTTTATAGCAATTATTAGTTAAGAGTTAATTTTATGGACAATACCATCACAAGATAAATTGTTTTAAGCTGATTTTAGAATTTTTCTGGAACTATCATTCTTCTGTATTATTTTTGATGAATCAATACCTACAAGGCCAAATTCCCACCGAACAACAACTGCGAGAATGGAGTGATTTTTTCCACAACAATGGTTTTCTGGTAATCAAGAATGTTCTCAATCCTCAACTATGTGAGCAACTCAGAAAAGATTTAGATCAAGATCTCGAACACAATTCTGAAACAATTGATGATGGGACTATTCAGTTTAGCCATCGCATGTTCGAACGTTCTCAAGCAAATTTAAACTTATTTGACTTAGAACCTCTAGTTTCTTTTGCTGAATATTTAATTGGAGAAGCTAATGGTCGGGGATGGCCTACCAACATGGGGATTCCCAATTGCAATACAGTTCATGTCATTCATAATAATTCTTTTATTGTTGCTCCACGTAGTCCAGGATTAGCACAAAGTGGTTGGCACCAAGACGATAGTCCCCATTTACTTTCTCTCGATGGTCAACCTATTACTAACGTGCGACTTAATGTAATGACTTTGACCGTTAATTATTATTTGACAGATGTTTTGCAAGTAGAGAATGGTCCTACTCAAGTAATTCCTGGTTCTCATCTATTTGGTAGATTTTGTCCTAGTGAAATTGACGGTTATGAATCTTCTGTGCATAGCTGTCTAGCACCTATGGGTTCAGCAATCTGTTTTAATAATCAAGTTTGGCACCGAGGTGCACCTAATAATTCCGCTCTTCCAAGATATATTACCCAAATAACTTATGGGAAAAGATTAGTAGGACATAAATATTATCCTTTTATGAATTATCAAATGCCTGAGCATTGTTACAAGACAGCTAATCCTCGATTAAGGCGTTTATTAGGATTTTTGCCTCATGGTGCATATGGCTAACCTTACAGTCTGTAACACATGACACTTAGGATCTATATTTAAACGTTATGTTTCATAGTGGCATTCATGCTAACACTGACGTGTCAGTGCATGGCTACATCCTTTGTGATGTCTATCACTGCTAATACTAATCAAATGTTCAATCTTGATTAGCCGCATCAACTACCGACGAATCTCAAGTCGCTACATTACACTAGACAAGTTGATTTAGTCCCCGCCAACAGTCTTAAAATCTATCATGTCGAAAGAAGAAACCAAATCCCAGAAAATCTATCAAGCTCTCGGACTAATTTTTGGTGCAGTTAACAGTGACACAGAAGGTCAATTAACCATACAGATCGAAGCTCAGACTTTCAAATTAATGAGCTTTAAGCATAAAAAAGTTCAATTTTCTAAGTATCTAGCCAAGAATCAAGGTGTTTCTCTATATCTGACAGTATATCCTCATTTCAATCTCTCAACGGGAGAAATTAGCTTTCATATTGTGAGCTGGAACCAAGAAAAACCAGCTAATTATCAAGTTAACCAATTTTTACTAGCAGGCACTTGGCAGTTACTTCCCCGGTTCCCGGAAATTCCCGTGATCACAATTTACAGAAATCAGCTAAAACCTTGGGAA
>JAAUYH010087044.1_pt1 | contig 12991 bp, 10 predicted proteins | sample 7278061 | NCBI WGS metagenome assembly JAAUYH01 (sample SAMN14350203, study PRJNA611818) | marine sediment metagenome | isolation source: surface marine sediment (0.6m) | place: French Polynesia: Moorea | collected 2018-08
CTACTGAAGAAACTGCCGAAATTCCTGAATTCTCAGAAGTAAGTTTGGATGCTACTGAAGAAACCGCTGAAACTCCTGAATTCTCAGAAGTAAGTTTGGATGCTACTGAAGAAACCGCTGAAACTCCTGAATTCTCAGAAGTAAGTTTGGATGCTACTGAAGAAGATATAGATTTGGCAGAGTCAGTTGTAGTTCCTAGTCCAGAAGTTTCTGAAATAAGTTCTGATACCCAGTTACAAATACAACAAGCTAGTTTATTCCATGTACAAACTTCAACAACGATAGAAATTTCTCAAGACTTGGACGTAATACATATCGGTAAACCTAACAGTCAGATTCCTCCTGATATCAATGTATCAGGCTTTCCTAACTCCGATGTTGTTTCTCGAATTCATGCCGATATTAGAGTTGAAGGTGATACTTATTTTATTGAGGATGTAGGAAGCTCTAATGGTACTTACATCAATCATATTCCTTTGTTAAGAGGCAATAGATATCGACTACGTACAGGCGATCGCATTGCCTTGGGTAAAGGGGATTTAGTAACTTTTATTTTCCAAATTAAATAGACTATATGCTATAGCGGAAAGTAAAACTCTGTGAAGGAATGGTTAAACAATCCTTAAAGGTTAGCGTAACGATAAATCAGAACGCAGAGTGATATCTAAGTCGCTGTTGGGATCGATGGAAACTAATTCCACAGTTTTTCCTCCCAACAGCCATCCTGCCAAAGCTCCTACTCCTGCACCTCCTAAAACTTCTTCGATATTAATATCGCCAAATATTTCTCCTAAAAGTATTGCTGCTCCGCCACCAATGGCTGCGCCCAAAAGGATATCATCTACGTCAGTTCCTTTTTTGACCGTTTCTCTACGAGTTACAGTCTTAGAATTGGCATTGATATATCTTGTCGTACCATCAGAAAATACTAATTCTTCGGCAACGAAGTGAGAACCGTTACCATTAGGTTCAATTTTACCAACAACTTCAGTACCATAAGGAATAAGCGTGTTACGATTGCGATCGCGAATATTGGCAGCAACAGTCAAAGTAATATCTACTGTTTCATTTTCTGTGACCAAGATTTTTTCTTTTTCATATTCCAAGGGAATTACTGTGCCATTGGGTATGACTCTGGAGCGATAGTTATAGTTAGTTCTGTTATTTGGACTATTACTTCTGCCAGAAGGATATCTTCTTTCTGTTTGAGTGGGAAATAATTGAGCAGAAGCAGAATTAGTATTAACTATTGGTGCTATTAAAGCTGTTCCCATAGTTAAAATCATCAATAGAGAAGTAATTGGTTGACCAGACTTAGTTTTAAACATAATTCAAAATGATAGTTCTTTTCGTTCAACTGTCTGGAAAGACGCAGAGAAATTTCTGATAGTTCCAACATCATTTATCCTCTCTCAAGTAGAACAATGTCATTTACCATTTAAAAAAATATCTAATAAGAACCCCCTAAAGTGAAGGTTTTGAATATAAGAATTGCTCTATATCAGGGCGTTCTAAGCAACAAAAACAAATTATAGATAATGTTAAAACAAAACTTGTTACGGAAATCAGATGAAGAACAACCAAAGCAAGCCCATTACAGAATTCGATGGATTTTTAGCTCTGTATCAGTTTTGTTTTTATTGATTTGTTTAGGTTTCTTGACTCCTCAAGGACGCAAATTTAGGTCTAAATTTAACTTTAGTGGGTCAAATGTTGAGGAACCAAATACCAAAATTTTATCTCTGGCTTCTCAAACACCTACAGCTAGGAGAGATGCGCTACAACAATTATTTGGAGAATCTGCACCACTATTATCATTACAAGATAAAGCTCGTGTTCGCTATTTACTAGCTACAGACTTATTAAATCAAGGTCAAGATCCAAAAACAGCCTTGGAATATCTCAGGGATTTAGAAATAGATTATCCTGTTCTTGCTCCCTATATTTTGTTCCATCAAGCTCAAGCTTATAAACAAATGGAGCAGCCTAATAAAGTCACAAAAATTGGTCAGGAATTAAGGGCTAATTATCCTAATTCTCCTGTAATCCCCGATTTTTTGGCTTTGCAAAATATAAGTCAAGAAAAACTACTTTTAGAGCAGTTCCCCTATCATCGTCTGACTCAAGATTTAATACGCCAAAAAATCAAACAAAATCCAGAACAATGGGAACTTTTACTATTGTTGGCAAAATACAGTCGAGACTCGGATTTAGTACCAATACGCGATCGCCTAGTGCTTCAGTATGCTGCTAAATTGAATAAAAAAGATTGGGAAATTTTGGGTTTGGGTTATTGGCGGGATGGAGAAAATCGTAAAGCTGCTGATGCTTATGCTTTATCTCCTCCTGCACCTCAAAATATTTATCGCAGTGCTAGAGGATTTCATCTTAATGGTAATTTCACTGCTGCTAAAAGAGCCTATCAAAAGTTAATCAGAGAATATCATGATGCTCAAGAAACAGGATGGGCTTTGGTTCATCTAGCCCGTCTCTCTAGTGCAGATGAAGCGATCGCATATTTAGATATTGCGATTAACAAGTTTCCTAATCAAGTACCTGAAGCTTTACTAGCCCAAGCCAAAATTTATGATAGATTCAATAAAACTGAAAAAGCTAAAGCATCTAGGGATAAAGTACTAAATAATTACCAAAAATCTCATTTTTCCCTAGAATATAACTGGGAAATGGCTCAAAAAGCTGCAAAAAATAGAAATATAGTTTCTGCTTGGCAATGGGGACAAGCGATCGCAATTAATTCTGATAATCCCAAATATATTTTTTGGGTAGGGAAATGGGCGCAACAATTGGGAAAAACCTCAGAAGCGGAAACAGCGTTTAAAAGAATCATTACTATTGCTCCTCAATCCTATTATGCTTGGCGTGCTGCGGTGCTTCTAGATTGGGATGTGGGAGATTTTGATTCTTTACGCTCTCTCAACCCAAATATCAGTTTAAATAAGCCCTATGAGCCTTTACCAATGGGTTCAGAAACTTTACAAGAACTATACTTGTTAGGACAATATGAATCTGCTTGGGTACAATTTCAATCGGAAATTAGCAATCCTCAAGATTTAAGCGTAGCAGAACAATTTACTGAGAGTATCTTACTGATTAAACTAGGTAAAATTCGTTCTGGGATTCAAAATATACTAGACCTAAGTCAAAAAGAATATCCTCACAAAATTGCCCAATGGCGATCGCTTAGAAATTTAGATAGTTATTGGTCAAGTTTATTTCCCTTTCCCTATCAGCAAGAAATCTTAAACTACAGCCAACAAGATCAGATCAACCCTCTGTTAGTACTTTCCGTAATGCGGAAAGAATCAACTTTTGAAGCTAATATAGGGTCTAGGGTTGGCGCAGTGGGTTTAATGCAGGTTATTCCTCGCACTGCCAAATGGGTAGCCAAACAAGCTGATATTAAAGATTACGTCCTATCTAAGCCAGAAGATAATATTAAGATTGGCACTTGGTATCTCGCGTACAATCATAAACGGTATCAAGATAATTCCCTATTTGCCGTTGCCAGCTACAATGCAGGAACAGGAAATGTAAATCAGTGGCTAAGACGCTATAACACCAAAGATTTAGATGTTTTTGTGGAACAAATACCGTTTCAAGAAACTAAAGACTATGTAGAGGGTGTATTTGGTAACTATTGGAATTATTTAAGATTATACAACCCAAAAATTCAAAAATTAATCAAAGAAATAAATCCCTAATTTTCTCCTAGATGCTGTTGCGCCCATAATAATTTCTTTACAGCAGATAGCAGTCTAAGCATAAATGAATTCTTGAAGATTACGGTATTATTGCAATTATAATTAACTGAAAAAAAAGACGTGTTTATAACTTACTACGTCTTTTTTTCAAGATATCTATTTTAGAAAAATATGATTTTAGGAAAAATACTTAAGATTACAAATGACAGTTTTGTTCTGAAAATGAAGCTCCTTCAACAATCACATTATCATATTGATTAGTCCAGTTTTCCACTAATTCGCGAGCGTGTTTATTTGCTTGCTTAATTATATTAGTCGAACAAGCTTCTGCTTTAATTGCACTTAAGGCTTGTCTTTGTGCTTTGTCTTGCAACTCCTGTTCTACATTTGCTCCCAATCCTTTTTTATAGGTATCAACAATACCAGATTTATGAATATCTAAATAAACATTTTTCAAATAAGCAGAAGGTAATTTAATATGCACCTTATCATCTTTTTTATCTAATGCTATTTCTACTTTTTCTAAATTAATTCCCGCTTCGACGTTTCCTACTCCTTCATAAATTAAAGACGAAAAGCTCAGGCAAGACAACATCCAGTGGAGCTAGAAACTCTATCCTTAGGCGTGCTAAAAGATATATATATCCATAAGTGTATCCTTTAGCACGCCTAGAAGGTGAGGTAGTTTAACGTTGAGCTAAAGCTTCTCTGGCTTGCTCTCGGTCATCAAAATGAATTTTCTCCGTTCCTAATATCTGATAATCTTCGTGTCCTTTTCCTGCAATTAGTACTCCATCCCCTGATTTGGCTTCTTGAATCGCAGTGGCGATCGCATTAGCCCGATCGCATATTACTAAAGGCTTTACAGTATCAGGTATTCCAGCAATCACATCTTCTAAAATTGCTTGAGGATCTTCCGTACGAGGATTATCGGAAGTTACAACCGCTAAATCGGCGAGCTTTGCAGCAATTCCCCCCATTAGAGGACGTTTTGTGCGATCGCGATCGCCTCCGCAGCCAAATACACAGATCATCTTACCAGCTATAAAAGGACGGGCTGCAATGAGTAAGTTTTCCAGGCTATCGGGAGTGTGAGCATAATCTACGATGACGCTAATATCTTGATTTTCGTCTATTTGCACTCTTTCCATTCTGCCAGGAACACCCGTAAATTGAGTCAGACTAGTAGCAATCACAGGTAATTTTACTCCCAAATGCAAGACTGTTCCTACTGCTGCTAAAAGGTTAGCTAAATTAAATTGACCAACCAAAGGGGAGTTAAAAGGAATTTCTCCTTCTGGAGTACGCAAAATACCACTCACTCCAGTTGCTTGATAATTTAACTCTGTGGTGTACAAGTCTGCATTAGGGTTAGTAACGCTATAACTCCAAACTCGTTCTTTTCCTACTTGCTCTATTAAACGCTGTCCGTAAGCATCATCTAAATTAATAATGGCTTTTCCTACAAGATATTCGGGACTAAATAGTAAAGCTTTGGCTTGGAAGTAGTCTTCCATGTCTGAATGATAGTCTAGATGATCTTGAGTAAGATTAGTAAAAACAGCAACTTCAAAAGGACAACCCTCTACTCTCCCCTGTGCTAGTGCATGAGAACTAACTTCCATGACTCCATATTCACTACCAGCCTCAACAGCAGCAGCCAACTGACTTTGTAAATCTACCGCAAAAGGAGTGGTATGAAGGGCGGTTTGCTGATAACCTTGCCAACGAGTATAAAGAGTCCCAAACAATGCTGTGGACAACTGAGACTGGGAGAGGAAGTATTCGATCAGATGGGTGGTTGTAGTTTTTCCATTTGTTCCTGTCACTCCCACTAACTTCAATTTCTGTGCTGGATAATTATGGAAAGCTGCTGCTAATGCTGCACAACTAGCAGTCATATTATCTGTAGTAATTAAGCATTCTGCTGCTTTTGGAGGTTGTTTAGCTGCTGCTTCGGGGGTTACTAAAGCTGCAATTGCTCCTTTTGCGATCGCATCTTTCCAATATTCCCCCCCATCAACTCTAGTACCAGGCATTCCAATAAACAAGTTTCCTGGTTGACAACTATGGGAATTGGTGGATAATCCTGTTATTTCTCGATCTAAGGCAGAATTTTCTAAAGTTAGATTAATCGATTCTACTTGGGCTAATAATTGGCGTAGTTTCATAAGTGAGCAAGAAATAAAAGAACAACTACTAACTATCTCTCTATGGATTCCACAGCATCTTTTTCTAGTAAAAGAGTTACTGGACCATCGTTTTCAATGTTGACATTCATCATTGCGCCAAATTGTCCCGTAGCAACATATAGACCACTTTTTTTTAATTTTTCGACAAAGCAGTTATAAATGTTTTCCGCAATCTCAGGGGGTGCAGAATTACTAAAAGAGGGACGACGACCTTTACGAGCATCTCCATAGAGGGTAAACTGACTTACTACTAGTAAGTCCCCCTGAATATCAGTTACGGATTTGCTCCACTTTTTAGCTTCAGTGTCCCCTGGAAATAGCCTTAAATCTAAACATTTACAAGCCATCCAATCAATTTCTGTATTGGTATCATTGGGGGAAATGCCTACTAAGAGATTTAACCCCCGTCCGATTCGACCGATGATTTCTCCGCCTACAATAACTGAAGAAGATTTAACTCGCTGAATTACAACGCGCATCAGTTTTAAATTTAGAACTATTTACCAAATCCCTTACCGCGATTGGGAGTGGGAAGACGAATACAATTTTCAATTTGTTTTCTCAACTTATCATGATCTAAGTTTTGACCAATCAAAACTAATTGATTTTTCTTCTCCCCTTTCCATTCTTCATCTTCAATGCTGAATCTTTTACCACTGAGATGAAAAATATGACGTTTAGGACTTTCTTCAAACCAAAGAATCCCTTTAGCGCGAAATACGTTTTCAGGTAGTTGATTATCGAGGAAGTATTGGAATTTTCTAATATTTAATGGGCGATCGCTTTGAATTGATAAGGAGGTAAAACCATCATTCTCTAAATGATCTGAGTGATGGTGGTGATCATGATCGTGTTCATGATGGTGATCATGGTGATCGTGGTGATCGTGGTCATGATGGTGATCATGATGTTCATGCTCATGTTTTGATTCAGAACTATCAAAATATTGATCTGACTCAAATAATCCCACACTCAAGATTAAAGGCAAAGAAACTTGGGATTTCTGGGTACGCAAAATCCTAGCATCTTTTTTAAAATCTCTAATTCTAATCTCTAAAGAATCTACATCTGCTTCATCTACCAAGTCGGTTTTGTTGAGAACAATAATATCCCCATATTGTATCTGGCTTTCCGCTGCTTGAGAATTGAACAAATCGAGACTATAGTTAGCACAATCAACCATTGTGACAATGGAGTCAAGACGAGTCATATCCCGCAACTCTGTCCCTAAAAACGTCAAAGCTACAGGAAGAGGATCGGCTAGTCCTGTAGTTTCCACTACTAAATAGTCAATCTTTTCTTCTCTCTCTAGTATCTTATATACCGCATTAACCAAATCTTCGTTAATGGTGCAGCAAATACAACCATTATTCAGTTCCACCATACTTTCGTCGGTAGAGACAATCAATTCGTTATCAATTCCTATTTCACCGAATTCATTCACTAAAACGGCAGTTTTTAACCCTTGTTGGTTAGTCAAAATATGATTAAGAAGAGTGGTTTTTCCGCTCCCCAAAAATCCTGTAATGATAGTTACTGGTAACCCTTTTTTTTGTGTATCCATGCCAGATGTAGCTTGAGTCTCAACTGTTGTTATCGCGATCGCTACGCGCCTCGCTAAGGGCGCGATCGCCAAAACCAACTTGTTCAATAATGTTAACCATATTGTATTGTAGTGTGTCTAAAAGAATTATTAGTGATTACTCAACAAGTTTGCTGATTTGTGAATTTGTTAAGTAATAACCTCAGAAGTTGCAAAAATATATATTTTTTAAAAAGTTTTATTTGATTTTAATTTAGTAGCATCGCCCTAAAAAAATAAAATTGCACGACTTACCTGATATTTGACAATTCCTGCTAACCATTTACTATTTTTAAAACAATGTAATCTTTCGCAACACAATAAGATTCTTTTGTTCCGAATTTGTCACTTTTATTGTTTTATTTTGTTTATATCGAAAATTTATATGATTACTTAGAAAAAAAATTATGAATTGGAACTTAAGTTTATTTAAAATACTTTCATTACTCACATTGACTGGTGGACTATTAATTCCAACAAATATTGCTGAAGCTGCTAGTTCTAGCCCAAAAGAGTCTTACACAAAAACAGACGTGAGTGAAAAAGCTTCTGATCACGGAGGACATGAAAAACCCGTAAAAATTTCTCAGATACTTTTATCAAAAAAAGCGCAGAAAATCGAATTTTTTAGTTTACTAGGACTAATTGGAGCTAGCCTGGTTATCCCAGAAATGTTAGGGAAATCCTCCAAAAAATCTCAAAAAAATAGTCAATCTCTACATTCTAATAAGGAAGAAAATTTACAACAGACCCCTAAAAATCAGAATGAGCCAGATATTTCTTATTTACAAGAAATTCTGAAAGATACTAAAAAAATAGAATTCCCTTCTAATAACCTAGTTAAATTGGAAGATCACAAGAAAAATGCTTTGAAAAACGAACATAATCAAAATCAAAAAATTTCTTAATGAAATTAATCCCTTCATTAAAAATAATTCTTCTCAATGCTACTGTTTCTAAAAGTTTCTGGATTTATTTCGATTCGATAATAAGATAAGTCTTTTATCAGTAGCTTTAAGGAAGATTTTTTTGTATTTATACCCATAGGGTTTCAACTTAGGATATAACGAAAGTAGTTTTGATATATCCTCATATTTATTGGTCGTCACATGAGGATATATCTTTAGTCTTCATCTCAGAAAAGACAAAAAGTATCTTTATCTTGGTGTTCAGTTTCAAGTTGAATTTGACGAGGAGTGGGAAAAGGAGGCAGAGAAATAGATTGGCGTTGTTCTATCAATTTTTCATATTCCAGAAAAATCTCCAAATAATCCTTAAAATGTTTAATAGCTAATTGAAATGCTTGTTCTGGGTGCTTTTGGAGATGAATTTCGAGACGTTCAATTTCCCATTCAGCTTCTATAGGTAAAGAATTATTGTGCATGATTCTGAAAGTGTATTGTGAGTTGCCAAAAAGAATGAAGAAAGTTAGAGCTGTTTTTTTGAAATAGATTACTCCAAATTTTTTTATGCAGTATTCACTGATTAATGTGAACGTCTAACGAATTTTGATTCGTTATGTCTAAAAGAAACAATTTGTTTCCGATAAGGCATTGTTTGATTTATCGGTGAACGCGCGAGTTAGCTTTGTCGAACTGATGTTGATTAAGTAAAGTTCTTAAATACCCAAAATTTCTACTAAAATGCAAGTTTTTGATATTTCTTAATTAAATTTCAGGGATCTTCAAAAGTTTTAATAAATTCCAAGGATATCAACAGAGGCTCAGGGCTAGGAATTTTTGAAAAAAATAATTTATTTACCAAGAATTTTTTCCAAAATTAAGCAAATGTAACAAAATGCAAAGTATAATGACTGAGTCAAGTAACAAAAGTTGTAGAAAAAGTAATTTTAAATGCGTGTTGCGATCGCTGGAGCAGGTTTAGCTGGATTAGCTTGTGCTAAGTATTTAGTAGATGCAGGACATACCCCTATTGTCTTAGAACGTCGTGATGTTCTAGGTGGTTTAGTTGCTGCATGGAAAGATGAAGATGGAGACTGGTATGAAACAGGACTTCACGTCTTTTTTGGAGCATATCCCAATATGCTCCAATTATTTAAAGAGTTAGGCATTGAAGACAGATTACAATGGAAAGAGCATACCCTGATCTTTAATCAGCCAGAAAAGCCAGGAACTTATTCCCGCTTCGATGTTCCTGATATTCCTGCTCCTTTCAATGTAATTACTTCCATTCTCCGCAACAATGACATGTTGACTTGGGAACAAAAAATTCGCTTCGCAGTGGGATTATTACCAGCCATTGTCAGAGGACAACAATATGTTGAAAATATGGATAAATACAGTCTTTTAGAATGGCTGAGAAACCAAGGTATTGATGACCGAGTTAATAGTGATATTTTTATTGCAGCTTCTAAAGCTTTAACCTTTATTGACCCCGATGATGTTTCCGCTACTATTCCTCTAACTGCTCTTAATCGCTTCCTAAAAGAAAGATACGGTTCTAAGGTGGCATTTTTAGATGGTTCACCCACAGAAAGATTATGTCAACCAATGGTAGATTACATCACCAAAAGGGGTGGAGAAGTCAGACTCAATGCACCACTAAAAGAAATAGTACTTAACGAAGATGGAACAGTTAAAGAATATCTTCTTAGAGGTTTAGATGGAACACCAGACGAAGTAATAACAGCCGATATTTATGTATCTGCTATGTCGGTCGATCCTCTCAAAGTTATGTTACCCAAACAGTGGCGCGAAATTGACTTTTTCCAAAAGCTAGATGGCTTAGAAGGAGTAGAAGTAATTAACTTACATTTATGGTTTGACCGCAAGCTAACTGATATCGATCAGTTATTATTTTCCCGTTCCTCTCTTTTGAGCGTCTATGCGGATATGAGCAATACTTGTCGTGAGTATGCCGATCCTAATAAATCCATGCTGGAATTAGTTTTAGCACCAGCAAAAGACTGGATTAGTAAATCCGACGCAGAAATTTTAGCAGCCACAATGGAAGAGTTACAAAAGTTATTCCCACAACATTTTACTGGGGATAATCAAGCTAAACTTTTAAAATCCAAAGTGGTAAAAACTCCCCGCTCTGTCTATCGCGCTATTCCTGGCAGACAAGCTTACCGCCCAACTCAAAAAACTCCCATTGATAATTTTTATCTTGCAGGAAGTTATACTATGCAAGAGTTTCTTGGAAGTATGGAAGGAGCGGTACTCTCTGGTAAACTAGCTGCTAATGAAATCACCAAAGATTATCCTGCTATTTCATCAGATAAAAAAACCATGGTAGGAACAGGAACTTAAGACCTATCTGCTCCAAATCGACCCATCCAATGAGACAATGCTGATAAACTTGTAGAGAATCTTGGATTTTTCGACCTTACTGCCCTAACAAGAGTTTTTCTGCTTGCTATTGAATGCTGCAAATATCAATACCCAAACCGAAACCCAATTTAATTTCCGTCGCCGAGTCCTATGAGTATTGCCGTAAAATTACGGCAGATTACGCCAAAACTTTTTATCTCGGTACTTTGCTAATGCCTAAAGAAAAAAGTAGGGCAATCTGGGCAATTTATGCTTGGTGTCGTCGTACTGATGAACTGGTAGATGGAGCAAAAGCTCGATATACAACAGAAGAAACCTTGGCAGAATGGGAACGCCAACTAGAATCCATTTTTGCCGGGCAACCGATTGATGATACGGATGTTGCCCTTGCTGATACAGTAGAGCGATTTCCTATGGACATTCAACCCTTTCGCGATATGATTGCGGGGCAAGGGATGGACTTATATCGTAACCGCTATCAGACTTTTGAAGAATTAAAACTCTACTGCTATCGAGTTGCTGGTACAGTAGGATTGATGTCCAACGCAGTTTTGGGTATTGGTCATTGTAATACTGCCGTGCCTTGGGAGCGCGATCGCAAAATTTACGATCCAACCAAAGAAGCTGTAGCTTTGGGCATAGCAATGCAGCTTACTAATATCTTACGAGATGTGGGAGAAGATGCTCAAAGGGGTCGAATTTACTTACCCCTAGATGATTTAGCAGCCTTTGACTATACAGAGCAGGATTTATTAGCAGGAGTCAATGACGAGCGTTGGAAAGCAATGATGGCTTTTCAAATTAAACGAGCTAGACAATATTATCAAGATGCAGAAAAAGGCATCAAGTATTTAATTAGGGACTCTCGTCTACCAGTATGGGCTTCTCTCATGCTTTATCAAGGAATTCTAGGCGCGATCGAACATAACAATTATGATGTATTTAATAAGCGGGCATTTGTTTCCAAACCCATGAAACTAGCTGCTTTACCTATTGCTTGGTTAAGAGCGCAAGCTTTGTAATTATCACCTAAGGGAGTACTGAATTACTCTCCCAGCAAGAATTTCTAGAAATGTAACTCAACGTATTAGAAATTGGGCAGATTAAGACGGAATGGGAGAAGTATTTGATTCTTCTATTCCTCATGGTGTAGAAAACCTAGTTATACTAACGGGATTTACTGTTGCTAAACTAACAATATTTAAAACTTAAGTCGATACTCAAGTCTAATTTCAAAAACTTCTTTAGTATTATTAGCTGCCGTGTTATCACTGTTTGGACTAAATAGTTTAGGGTCATAGATACTTCGTAAAAATAAATTACCATTTAGACTGTAGATTGCTTCTATGTAGGGGAAAACTCGAAGATACTCTAATCCTAGATTTTGTCCCTGATTTAGCACAAAATCATTTAGTCGGTATAGGTATTGTCTTGCCAGAGGATTAATTACAAATTGATTAATTCCTAACTGTAATAATTCTGCACTGTTACTATGACTAACTTTTTCAGTAAAAGATAGAAATTGATTACCCAAAAGACTCATAATTTCCGTTTCACTACGTTCTGGGGTACTAGAAAGACTAATCGCTGGAGAATCCAGTAAAGCAGGATTTTGCAATGTCTCGTCTTGGTCGCGATCGCTTCTTGAGTTAAAAGCTGTAAGATTAATACAATTAGTTAATTTTTCTAGTTCAGTTGGAGAGTAAGTATAATTTCCCGTAGGTGGCAAATTATTAGGGCGAATATTGCAGTTATCTACTTGAGCATCGGGAATTACTGGCAATATGTCTTCAACTTTTCCATCAATATTGAGTCGAATATCAATTCCTTGGGTTTTTTGCACACTGGTAATGTCATCAGGGATTTCATTTTTGCCTGAGTCTAATATTTTCGAGGAAGTAGAAAATAGAGAACTCTTGTTATTTACCTCTTCCACAGATGAGCGTAGCTGTATATTAAGGTAAGGATTAGTAATATTAGCTTTAGGAGTAAAAACAATCACATTATCTCGACTTCTTGTAAGAGAAAAGCTATTACTAACCCAGTTCACATATGCTCTCTCCAATTTTAGTGTTCCTTCTCCTTTCAATTGACTAATATTGTTAAGAGTCCCATTAAGATTGAGATTACCACTAACAGCAAAATTGTATAAGGGTTCTTCTTGTAAGGTAAATTGATCTAATTTGACTAAAAAGTCTTGAG
>JAAUYH010193657.1_pt1 | contig 12991 bp, 9 predicted proteins | sample 7278061 | NCBI WGS metagenome assembly JAAUYH01 (sample SAMN14350203, study PRJNA611818) | marine sediment metagenome | isolation source: surface marine sediment (0.6m) | place: French Polynesia: Moorea | collected 2018-08
CGAGAGAACTCTTGATAATTCCACTACCAAGGTAAATCTCTGTTTTATAAGACTTATGCTTAAAAGACTGGCCACTGCTACCAATTAAAAAGATCCCAAATGGGTTCTATACGTTAATGTATCTGCTATTCAGCCATAGGATTTGGGACTATTGATTAAAATGCTTGACAATTTGTTGAGGATTACCGATAACCACAACACTTGGTGGTACTGACTTACGAACAACGCTTCCTAAACCGATTACACTATCTTCACCAACATTTACTCCTTTCATAATCGTAGCCCTAGCTCCAACCCAAACATTACGCTTGATAATAATGGGGGCTGTAACTTTTTCTCCTGGTGGAGAGTGACGCAGTAATGGTTCTAAATTATGATAATCACTATCAGCAATATAGCAATCAGAAATTAAACAGTCGTCACCTATACTAATTGAATGCTGACAGCCAATACAGCAACCGTTAAGAAAGACATTGCTACCGATATTTATGTCTCCACAACCATAAATAGTTACTTTCTTACCTAATCGAGAGCCAGAACCTATATTTACCCTAACATTACCTTTTACAATCAAAGAACCTTTGATTGCAACATCAGAAGCAGTCTTGACGTTTGGATATCGTAATTTATAAAAAAATCTTTTGGCTGCGAAATAAATTAGAGCTAAAGACTTTTTAACTGACTTATCAATATGTCCCATTATGCTTAAATTACTTACTTATTAGTAAAAACTTTAAAATTATAAAAAGATTTAGAAGAATGATTGTCCAAACCATTTACTACTAAACCTACCAGGTAAGCTTGATGCTGATTTAGTTGCCTAAGGCTATCAGTTACAGGTTTACAGTAACTTTTACCAGGCTTAACAACAAATAATGTGTTTCTAATTGCTGCTGCCATTAATGCAGTTTCACTAGTTAAAATTACAGGGGCACTATCAAAAATTATGTAGTCATATTTTCTACTAGATTCCGCAGATACTACTCTTCTATCAAAATCTCCCCGTCGAATCATTTCCGCTATTTTATTTTGTCTAGGTACTGTTGGTAATAAATCTAGATTTGGTTTGATTGAGATAGGTACATCACTATCGCTAGATGGAGTATTCATATAGCCTAAACAATGAGTGAGTTGTGCTCGACGAAAATCTCCATCAACCATTAGCACTCGAAAACCCAAATCTACTAAAGCACAAGCAAGCTTCAGAGTAACTATGGTTTTACCTTCTCCCATCATTGCACTTGTCACTAACAAACGACGATTAGCCAAATTTTGCAAGCTGATTGCCGATGCTAGTCGTTGAAATTCTAGTTCTGTTTCATCCTTTAAATACCATGTTTTGTATGAATGTTTGAGTTTAGGTATAGATGCAACAACAGGAAACTTTTCGTCTTGCAAATCTTTAGGGTTTAATAAAGGATTACGACGTTCTAAGAATAACAATAAAGCAATGCTGCCAATAACTGATGCAAGAAAAGCATTGATAATCATCAAAGATAGCTTTGGACTTACAGGTTTGGGGTTAACTTTTGGAGGGTCTAATACTTCCACGTTTGGATAAGCATCAAAAGCATTAATATTATTTTGTTGTATCTGAGCAACTAATCCTTTATATACACCTTCAGCAAAATCTACCTGTTGTTGCAATTGTGCTAATTTTGCTTGATTCTTGGGCAGCGATGATAGTAATGTTCGTAACTGTTGAATTTGTCTGTCAATTTGTTCTGCTTGTTTTTGCTGAGCCTTAGCTTCTGTCTCTGCTGTAATTAATTGTTGAATTAATAAAGCACGTCCTTGTCTATCGGTATTTATTGTTTTATCTATCTTACCTCCAGTAGTTACCTGTGCAATCTGTTTTTGAATTAATGATATTAATTTTTGACGTTCAATAACAAGATTCTGTACTTCGGGATGAGTTTCTTTGAAATTAACTCGTAATTTTAATAAATTGATTTCTAATTCCGATAATTTACTCTGCAGGAATTGAAAATCTTTGTTTTCCCCTAAACTCAAGGAACTAATTGCCTCTTGAGGCATAAGAGAAAGCCTTTGAGATAAAGATTCTACACGTTTCTCATTTAAGGCCACTTGAGCTATAGCTTGAGATTTAGCATTAGTAAGAACACTAATATTACTAACAATACCTTTAGTCTGTTCCTCATCTGCAACTATTCCAGTCGTTTGCTGGAAGTTAGCTAAGTTAGTTTGAGCAACATCAAGATTTGCTTTTGCTCGTTCTAATTCTTGTAAACTAAATTTTTGTCGCGCTGTTGAGTTAGCTTTTCTCAATTCGTTTAAACGCTTTTGATAAACTTCTATTAAAGAAGTAATACGTTCCTGTGCGATCTCTGGAGTTGAACCAGCTACAGTTAAAGAGATAATTGTAGATTCTTCCTGTGGACTTGTAGTAAATAAACTCTTATATTTAGAGAATTTTTTAAATTTGTCTTTTTGTGTATCGTCTTTTAAAACTTCTTCTAGTAAAGTATCGCTCATTAAGATGGATTCTTGGACTTTTAGGGGATTTACTCGATCGGAAAAAATAGCATTTCCGTTTCTGAGAGAGCCTAGAGTTCCTAAATTAGCATCAAGGTTTGTGCTTGTTGTAGGTAAAATTAGCTTTGCGCTCGCATTCCATGTTTTACTAGAAGTTTGAATAGCTATCAAAGACACAGTACCTATAAGTACGTTAAGTGCTATTAAAGATTTCCAATGTCTAGTAATAATTCTAGTTATTTTACTCATAAATATCCTGAACCAAAAATTATTTATAAGTTATAAAATTAAAAATATTTTATTCTATTTTTACTATAAAATTTGTGTTTCTAACTGCTCCCAACGAACTACATTTTTACGATTTTCTTGTATTTCTGCAAGATTTGCTCCCAGCCAAATGAAAAAGAACCAAAAGTAGACTACCATCCAGCTCAAAGGTGTAGCATTAAGTAAAAAATATAAAGCTATTAAACTTGTGAAAGCAAGCTGAGAAGATAAGTTACCATTAATAGCAGTTTTCCAAAAACTAGATAAGGTGGAAATTAACGCAAATATAAATACTATAAAACCAAATATTCCATGCAAATAAAGAACTGAAGTATAAGTTGAAAATGATCCTAAATCAACTTCATATATATGCCATTTTACTGTTTCATGAACGACTCCCCACCCAATCCAAGGTTTTTCTTGCCAAGCTTCAATAGTTTTCTTAATTACAAGTTCGCGATCGCTTGATGATTCGGCGCGAGCACTAGTAAATATTTCCAAGGGTTTGTTAATCAAATCTTGAAAGGACAAACCCAAGCAACTGCAAATTAAACAAGTAAATGATGCTAACCATAGGTACCCTTGACGCAACCAACTGCTACGAAAGCCAAATAAAACCAATAATCCTAAAGGTAAACCAAGCCAAGATATTCGACTTTGGGCTGCTAGTAAAGCTATTAAACTTCCTAACACAGAAAATTTTCGTAAACGAGGATTTGTTTCAGCTAAACAGATAAAAAAGCACAACAGTGCACAAGCTCCTAAAATTGGCGGATCTGCGGTATAAAGATCTGTCCTTGGTAAAGGTATACCAAAAAAATCTTGTATTGTTGCAAATTTAACTACTAAGGCAAGTTTATTACTATCAGGTGGAACTGCATTAGCTAAAGGAGTCATTAAGGGTGGTAAAGGACCAAAAACAGCAAGAATTGCTAATTGAATTGCAAGGGTCACTAGATAACCAGTTGCCATCCAAGCGATTGCTCGAGTAACTATCTTTGCTCTTACTGGTTGCCAAAAAGGTACCACAAGGCAAGAAAATATCAAAAAATAGCTCTTGAATAAAGTAACTCCTGATGCTGCAATTTTTATTAAATCTAAATTTAAATTACTAATACCAATTATAGCTGTCCACAACATTACTATAGACATTGCTAACCAAGACCATATACAAATCGGTACCGATATTTTGAGTAATTTTTCGAGTCTAAAACTCATAAATATTAAATAGCTAGCTACTGCTGGATAAAAAAGAGTTTGTATACCTAAAAGCCACCACAAAGGAGTTAAGACAATTATCCAGTAAATAATTCCTTCTATAAAGGACTTCTCTCCTAAATTAGACTTGTTATCCTCATGATTTAAATTCTTAAATATTGCTGTTGACATAGTATATGTTTGGAAAAATACTTATAATGATGTTTTTTGATTAATAACAGTTTTTTATTATTGTTGGCATCTGGGAAAATTGAGAGCTTCCCAATAATAAATTAGAAGTGAATATTTGATTTATTTGTCAAATTCAACTTTAAAAAACAGCAAAAAAGCGGTAAGTGCTTGCAATAAAATATTTAGCATAGGTAAAGAAAAAGATTTTGTATTTATAACAAATACCATAGAGATGTGAGAAGCATTATTCAGTAAATTATCCTTTGGGTAAATTATAAGGATATTCAGTACTTAGTATGCTAAAAATGTAGTTGAAAACCCTAAAATTTGCTCTCTGCAATATAAAATAAGCTTATAATTTATATTTTTAAGTTTTTGAGATAATTTGGAAATTTAGACTTTTATTTTAAAGGCAATATTAAAATATGTACTGAAGAACCAATTATAATTTCTCTGGTTTGAGGTATGTAGTATTAGAAGTTATTTGGCTCAAGATGGAGTTCAATATTTAATAGTTCCAAAAAAAAAGTATTAATTAATACTGGCATTACTATAGCAATCCTAAATGATATCATGTCCGGAAAACACTTGGGATAAGGTTTGTAGTAGCACTTGAGCACCAATATATTTACTATGGCGCTAAAGCGCTACTACAAACAAACATATTTTGTCATAAGTAATTAAGCGGACATGATATCATTTTTGAAAAAAATCATCTATAAAAATTTAGTATTAATGTCTCACTTCTTAATATTTAGTAAGCAAGATGTTCGCATTATTTATAACTAATATTCTCATGACTAATTTAGGATTGCTATATAAATATACTAGCTTTATTATGTCAGCATTCTTTTGATATCACTCCACATTTGGCGACTTAAAACCTTCTGGTTTTCAGATGCTATCTTTATTGCTTCCATTATCTCGGATCTGCTAGGTTCATCAATAATTGAATCAAGCTTCTCTATACTTTCATTCAAATTCCCTTCTGGATTGATAAGTAATTCAGAGCAATTGTAACTGTCAAAAAGCATTTGATATTTGTGGCTCCATCCAGCTCCCAAGCAGGGTATTCCCTGGGATAGTGCGCTAACTAAACCATGAAAGCGGGAGCCAATCAGCAATTGGCACTTACCTAAAATACCTTTTAGGTATAAGGGATTATTATCTATCACAATCGGAACTTTTTTATTCACCTCAGCTTGTAATTGAGTTCCCAGTTTATAGTCATTTGTTTCATGAATCAGTATAAAAGGTTCAAGACCTCGCTCTAATAGATGATTGATTAGCTCAGCTAAAAATTGAACATATACTGTACTTGCTTTAGAGGATGTTTTATCAATCATCCGATAATTTGGAATTATGCAAGGTCTACCAATTAAATCTTGAATATATTTTGGTTCTAGTCCTTTAACTAAATTAGTAAAATCTGGGGCAATTTTCACATTATTCATTGAGCTAGATAGTTCACTAATGAGGTCGTAAGATACTGGATCTCTAGCAAATATTAAATCCACATTATTCAGAATTGTAAGAAAGGCTTGTTTAATTCTCTCACTTGTAAACGGTCCAAATGCTTGGGGTAAAAGAATGATTTTCTTGCTTTGTTTCTTCCATTTCAAGCAAAGATTTGCCATTCTTTCAGTATCTTCAGGTCCCCACTGATCGCTGAAAGCGAAACCAGAAGCATCTAATACAATGTCAACTTCTGATTCCAATGTAATCTTGTAATGCTGGCGAACAGGCTTTGGAATCATATTTGCAGCTGCACTAATCAAGTCAGTAGTAAATGGGACTTTATTAGATGGTCGATAAGAAAGGTGATTAATACCAAGTTCTCGTCTCTGTTGAAAACTGCCAATTTTTGAATGTGCTGCTAAGATGTAGTCTCGATCCCATTGAGATATTTGCTGATTCACAGCATGTAACATTAATTCCGCACCTTTATTTTGAAAATTAACACCGTATATTGAAAACTTCATAGATCTTTCTATAGTTTAATAAGGTTTACAAAAATAATTTACTTTTCTAGAGTAAATTGAAAACTAACAATACCTGCGAATCTGATTTAAGGGTTTCTTTTGTGAATAAGGAATCATTCCCTCTGGATCGTAATAACCAACAGAAATTAGCATTACCACACGTTCGTCTGGTTCTAAATTAATTAGTGATGTCATCTGACTTTCTTGTGGGTCCAAATCAGGCCAGTTGATCGGACATGAGCTTAAACCTAAAGTCTCCAATGCATACATAAATGTCATAGAAGCAAGAGAGGCATCAATATAAATAACATGACGATCACGTTCACTCACATAAGCCCTTAATTTACCAATCACAACAATAATTGCTGGGAAGTTATGGTGAAAGCCTGCTGTACCCATGGGGATGGCAGCTACTTTCTGCACCATTTCTGAATCGTCAAAGATACGGAATTCAAATGGCTGACGATTGCAAGCACTGGGTGAAAGAGTAGCTGCCATAATTGCTTTGTCAATTAACTCTCTTGGTACTGGTTTTTGTAAATACCAACGTACTGAACGACGTCTAATAGATAATTCCATAAACTGTTCATAGTTGACTGGAGGAAGTATACTTGGGTCTCTCTTGTAAGGAACAAATTGTGTTTCCCCATTAATAGCCTGAAAACTGAAAAATTTTGTTTTAAGTGGATCAATTATCGGGTGAAAGCCAACAACGCTGAAATATTGCTTTAGTACATCATGTGCCCATTGTAATTCTAACGTTCCATTTTTATCCCTGACAGCAAGAGCTTTTTCGTAGAGATTTAATGTATTTTCTATGTACGTTATGGCAAATATATTTCGCCTGGGTTTCATAATTAATCCCTTTTCCAAGCGATGAATATTGCGCCTTAGCAAGAAGTTACTATCTTTGCCTAGTTTGAGATTTTCGTAAAATTTCAACTTCCCGTAAATCACGCCATATTGTTCTCGCCAGAAAGCCTTTGACACAATGCTGTAGTATAGCCAACTAGTCCATTTAGAGTAGACCCACAAACGTAAGCTTAGCTCTGTGAAAAATGCTTGTAGTTTTTTAATTTTAATAATTCCACTTCTGGGAATTAATTTTTTAGCTACATTTATTAGTATACTGGTCATTTTTTGTCTATAAAAATATACAGGTAAATCATTACTTATTTTTGGTTATCAATTTTCGTTTTTTTCAGTAATAATCTTATGGGAGTAATCAATGCAAGTGTCATCATATAACCAGAATTTAAAGTTTTTTTATGAACAAATAGCGCTAAGTATGAGGAAGTAGCATAAGACATTACTGTTGCTATAGCTGCTCCGATCCCTCCATAACTAGGAATTAAAAATAAGTTAAGAATGATATTTACAATTGCTCCTAAACCGTGGGTAACAAAGGAAAATATAAATAAATCTTCAGCTATCAACCACTTACTTAATGCCGAACGCATAAAAATAAATATACTTGCCCAAATATGTATTGAAAGAATCAATCCAGATTCCCGATATGCTTCTCCATACAAACTTGTCAATAGTGGTGTCGCAATCAAAGTCGTTGGGATGACTATGACCATTGCACCGCAGGCTAATAAATCATAGAGTTGTTGTTGTCTAGACTTATATATTTTTGTACCTTGTTCTTTACTTTTGAGTAAGGAGGGAAATATAGAAGAAGCAATCGCCTCTGGAATAAAATACCAAACTTCAGAAAGTCTAACAGCTACCGCATAAATTCCTACTGTCGCTGTTGTACTTAATTCTCCCAACATTACTTGGTCAATTTTGAGATTGATGACTGCCCCAAAACCCGAAATTATTAGGGGCCAAGATTGGGAAAGTAGAGTTTGGGCACAAGAAAAATTTAAACGCCACTCCATTATTTTGCCGCCACGGATACGATATGCGATCACTAAGTTAATGCCCAAAAGAATAATTTCTGTAGCGGAGACTATTATAAATGTAACTAAGGGGGCTTTAGTGGCAATGAGGAATATTTTGGCTACCGTACCTATAAGCAATGTGGCAGTCCTAGAAAGAACGACATATTTAGATAAAACCTTTGATTGGAACCAAAAGTCTATGACTTGAAAAGCACTAAATAAATTACCTACTGAAAGAATCAAAATTAATACTTTGATCAGTTCGTCTTCTGGGCGTAGTAACCAGTAACTACCAACCACTAAAACCAGACTGATACAACTTGCTACTAAACGCAAGATAAATGCGCTCCCCAGAATCTCTTTGTCTTCTTGAGGATTGCGAACTATATCCCGTGTCACAATTCCGTTTAGTCCTAAGGCAGATATTGGTCCAAACAGCGATATTAGGGATAAAACATAATTATAAGTACCAAAATTACTAGGTCCTAAGTATCTTGCTAGCCAAATTCCTACTAAGAGGTTAATACTCATCCTCAATGCAGACTCTACTAAAAGCCACCCTGCATTACCAAGTATTTTTTGTAACCCTTGTTTATTGTTTAGCTTATTTTTGATGGGGTTAGGTAAAAACCTAATCCACGCTTGAGATTTCATAATCTAACTTATGATGGTAAGATTTTGCTTATTTCAATACCTTTGCCAAAATAGGAGCCTAAAAAAATTGTGGTAAAAATGGCAAAAATACCCATATATTAGTGTTTCACTTATAAGATATTCTGAGTTCTTAGAACCTTTATACTGTAAGCAACACGTTAAAAATAGCTTTGCGTAAAACAGTGAAGGAATTTTTAGGACTTGTTGTTTTTGCCAAGCGTCGGAGAAATGGGAGTTTACACATCAACTCACCCTCGTAAATTGGCGAAGGTATTGTTATTTGGCTTCTAATTTTGTGATTACCTAAATGAACCAAAGTATGTGAGTGCATAAAATAAAATGAAATATACCAAGATACTTTTTTCTATCACTGTGATCATTCGATGCTTTGTATGAAATATTTTTAAAAAGTAATAGACACGATAAAGAAGAAACTTTAAATAGATAATTCTTTAAGTTTTACTGTTAATAAGTGTCGTAACCAACTTCGCACTTTGGGAGGAATAATCCACATTCCAATGCATAAGAGAATATCTTTTGATTCTGGTTTACCACGTTTAATAGCTTCCACTAATAAAATCCAAAACACTCTGATATTTCCTGAACTTGCTGCTCTAGCACTAACTTCAGTCAAAATGAATGATGAATAAGCTCTTGGTGTTACCAAGCCCAAGTCTAGTTTGTCTCGAATCCAATTCAAAGAAAATTGCCATTTACTACTTTTACTTAAACTTGGACGTGCTTCTTCCAGATGCCATATCGATAATACTTGCTGCACAAATTCCACACCTACTCCTTTTTGAGTAATTACTCGTAAAAGCCAGTCCCAATCATCATGCCTCTGGATGTCTGTATTAAAGGGGACTTTATTTAGCAGTTCTTTAGTAGTAAAAATTGTCGAAGTATGGATTAATCCTTCTCCTTGAAAGCCAGTATTACGAACAAACAAATATTCACTTAGAGGTTCATTCTCTTCAGGAATTCTACGAGGCCAAATCCCATCTCTTTTTGGCGTCCTAACAGTAATAAACGATGTAATCACAGGAAGCTCATATTGAGAATTTTGTCCGGCTTCTAACTGCAATTCCAACTTATTAAATAGCCACTCATCATCGTCATCTAATAAAGCTATCCATTTAGCTATAGCAGCCCTTACCCCTGCATTACGAGCCGCACGACTACCTTGATTTGTTGGCAGTTCAATTACTTTAAGGCGGGTATCTTCTATATTTCCGAGAACTTTACTCGTTTCTTCATCTGGACCATCCATGACAACGATAACTTCTATCTGGTCAAGAGTTTGACTCAAAGCACTTTCAACCGCTCTTTTGACTAATTGCGGTCTTTTATAAGTAGGTATAACTACACTGACTAAAGGTTGCAACGGAAATTTCTCCTACTCAAGAACAATAAATGTATGTCTCAGTTTTTACTTGATAATATTTTGTTTTTGCCAAGAGAAGCTCCAATAACTAATTTTGCTAATGGTGACAAACCAACGGAAATAAGAGTCAACAGCGCTCGTATATCTCGATAAAAAATCGATTTGTCGTAATTTAAAGCCTGCTCAATGAAATCACCTGCTGGTTTTATATCACCACTTTGAAGGCATAAGCGCGCTAAGTAGCGGTACATATAAGCATAAGCAGTTGGTAACATAGGCTCGATCAAGTCTGGCGAACGTTGATAAGCAGCTTTGATTACTTGTTCCCCGGAAATTTGCATTTGTACTGTATTAAAGGATAGCCCAGAAGGACGAACACGATAGTTGCATAAAATACGCTTTTCTCTATAAAAACGCCATTTTTGCAATGCAGCTATGCGTAACCAAAAATCCACATCTTCCCAGCTACGTAAATTTTCATCAAAATCGCCGACTTCATCGATTAAACAACGACGAAAGACTGCATTAGAACCGTGTCCGACGAAATTTTTGCACAACAAAGCTATTAAGGTATTAGAGCGTACTGGTTTACCACTTAAGGTGATAAATGTTGGTTTCCCATCGTCGCGAATTGCTCGGGAAGCACTATAAACAACCCCAATATCATTTTTATGATATAGTCTAGCAATATGAGTTGCTAATTTATCTTTGTGATAAGTATCATCACCATCGAGTAGAGCAATATATTCGCCTTGTGCATGACGCATTCCATAATTGCGTGCTGACGACAAGCCTCCATTGGATTTTTGCAATAACTTAAAGCGAGAATCTCGCTGACAAAATTTTTGTACTACAGTTGGAGTATCATCAGTTGAACCATCATCTACTATCAAGGCTTCAAAATCTATAAATGTTTGTGCCTCTAAAGAAGCTAAAGCTTCTTTTATGTACTTACTAACATTGTAAGCAGGAATAATAACACTAACTTTTGGTACTCTAGACATTATTAATATCCTTTAAATATTAATCTATAAAAATTCACTATTACCTACAAACTTAGTAAATTTTTGATCTAAGACGCCCAAGATGCTGCTATCTTCACACATGTCAAATTTTCTTGCAAAATGAGCATCACTTTGCATAATTGATTCATAATCATTTATTGTTAAAATTTTAGGGCGTCCATTGGATGTTTGAGAAAAATCTATATAACGCTTGTTATCATTACACAAATTAAATTTTTTACTATTGACTAATATTGTTTGTATCAGAGATTCATCTGGCAAGCATACTCTTTTATAATATTCAATTACTTCAGGATGATTCTGACAAAAATCATGTAAATATTCTACACATCTTCTAGATAAAGTCATAAAAAAAGAACCACCATAGCAAATAAAATCATCATTGAATATTTTTTGGAATAATGATAAATTTCTTAAACCTAACATTTCATATGCCAAATTTATTCTAATACCAGGTTGTACATAGTTAATTAATTTTGTTGGTAAAAGTAATTTTTTTATCCAATTTGGATATTTATTCAGCATATCAAATGCCTGATATTTAAATAAATAACGGCTTTCACCTTCTTGTATACTCCAATGACTTTCTGAAGAAAAAACTTTGAAGTATTCTATGAAAGCATCATAATTAGTTTCCGACAAAAAAGATTCGATTTCTGAAATTGGTTTAACCGGATAATCTTGCCCAGATAGGTTAATCAACCAGTCATAGCTTACACGGTTATCAATTAACCATTTCATCGCTTTTAAATAAGATTCAATCAACAGAAAGGTTCCACGTCTACCCTCAATATCGATCACCTTAGAACAAGAATATTTTAAACTTTCTACGTCTAAATCAGAACTAGAAGAATCATAACTCAATATTATCTCGTTACTAGTATTTGATTTTTTTATATATTCAATCAAACGATAAGTTTGCTCGTTAGTTTCATGAATACGTATAAAATAAAAAAATTTCATTTTTTATCAATTAAATCATAGCTTTATGATATCAATAACTATGATTTGTTGATTGTATACCAGTTCTTAAAAAGTATAAATTTATAAATAATAGTGAGTATCCACCTAATAGAAAATATAATTATTTAGTTTCAATCAATACTTTATAGCTTTGGTGTGATTTTTACTTGTAGTTTAAATTTATTGAGTCTTGCAAAAACAAGATGCAGCATAAAAGCTGGATTTCCTAGTAAGTAACGAACAGCAAGGCGTTTAGGTTCACGTAATAGGCGATATAGCCATTCAAAGCCAGCATTAGATATTATGTGGGGACAATTAGGAACAATTCCAGCCATGCGGTCAATAATTGCTCCACCAATCATAATTGTATTGACTTTTAGACTCCCACAATGTTTGTGCACCCAATTTTCTTGAATTGGCATTCCCATTCCTACCAGCAAAATATTAGGCTTGATATCATTGATTTGCTCAATTATAGCTTTATTTGCTTCTGGATCTTCTTTGTCAAAATACCCATGGTGTCCGCTAAAGTAAGCCTTAGGATACTGATTTTTCAAATTATCAATCGCATTTTGTAAATATTCAAGTTTTCCACCCAATAAAAATATTGATAATTCGTGTTGGTTGCAAATTTCTAGTACTTTCGGCATTAATAGAGTATAAGAAGCTCGATAATCTAAGGGCAAATCCAGTCCCATTAAACTGATTGCTTTTAATATTCCTACACTGTCACATATAGTAATATCTGCATCTTGTAAAAATCTATAATACCAAGGCAATTGCATCGATAAGTTAAAACCATGGATATTATAACTTGCAAGAGTTATTTTCTGATTTTCGATACATGCTTTTTTTATTGTTTCAGCAATTGAAGATACATTCATGCAATCTATTCGTCTTCCTAATAAATATACACTCAAAGCTGTTGTTTCTTTAGGAACA